>Ga0247841_10011549_pt1 | contig 11722 bp, 10 predicted proteins | sample LaCruzMarch2015__2_FD_192410 | JGI IMG/M metagenome (GOLD analysis project Ga0247841, IMG submission 192410) | Freshwater microbial communities from meromictic Lake La Cruz, Castile-La Mancha, Spain - LaCruzMarch2015_18m | ecosystem: Environmental > Aquatic > Freshwater > Lake | place: Spain...
TACCTGCATGCTGAAGATGCCTGGCTGGAACGGAAAGGCCTGGGCCCCGCCAAGAAATAACGGCTTGCCCCTAATAGCAACATAGGGCTGCGCATGACAGCGCAGCCCCGGCGTGCTAAAATCCTTGAGCCCCGGCAGCCGCCACGGATCGAGAGGCTGCCAATCAGGGAGTGATATGGACCCCCTTTTAATACGCATTTTCCTTCTGGTAATCGTACTGATATTTGCGCACACGGTTGAAACCGTGCTTGGCTTCGGCGCAAATATACTCGTGCTGGCCCTCGGCATCTTTATATTTCCCCTTGAGACGATTTTACCCGTCCTGGTTATACTCGGCCTTCTGCAAAGCCTGTGGCTGGTAGCGCGCTGGTTTAAATATATCAGGTGGCCGGTGCTGCTGCTCAATATCCTGCCTGCAGCGATCATAGGAATGGCCATAGGCATCTACTACAGGACACTGGTAGGCAATTACACACAGTTGCTGATATTGCTGGGCGTCTTCGTTATGGCTGTATCGGTGATGGAGATTATCCTCATTTATAGGACGAGGGCGGCCGGCGGGAGCCTGCCCTGGTACCTGGGCTGGCCGATACTCATCGTGGGAGGCATTTTTCACGGCATCTATGCCAGTGGGAGTCCGCTCATTATCTACTATTCAAGCCGCGAGCTTAAGGAGCCGGCCGAGTTTCGCGCCACGATATCCATGTTGTGGCTCATCCTCTCTGTCATACTGGTCATAAACCTCTATTCCATCGGCCAGATCAATGTAACTACTCTGGCTACAACGGGTATCGTTCTGCCCGGGCTTATACTGGGTATCGTCTTCGGCAGCCGTATGACCTTCCGGACCCTGGTTTTCAAGGTATTGATCTATACTTTGCTCTTTATCGCAGGCATGCTGCTGGTCGTACAGCAGTTAATCAGCTATTAAGGCTGGGACTGGTATTCCTGATACAATAAACAGGGTATAGTGCCCCCGGAAATACAAAGAATGAAAAAGAATGAGAGGAAGCTTGTCCCGCCCGGGCTGTCTTACATAGCGGACAATATCAGGGACAGCGATAATATACTCGGCCTCCCGGTCGAAGCCAGGGCTAAATGGGCCGAAGGGCTGGTGTTCAGCAGCGACAGATCGACCAGCTTTTTCGCCGGTTGCGGCTATCAATATTCGTCGATGCTTGAGCCACTGGTAACGCTGGTCAGGACCGCCGACAGGATGTCCATTAATCCGGACCTCCCCGTGGTCCTTGCCGGGATCCCGAAAAAGATGGGCATAGATGTGGCAGGTATTTATACGAAAGTGCTGTCACGCGATGAGGGCAACGATTCCGGGGTGTTGCGCGATGCCGTAAGAGTGCTTAAACACCTGGGCGTTGAGATGGCTTACCTGGGTCGGGACGAGCCATGTTGCGGAGCTCCGCTCTACCACACCGGGCTGCAGAGAGAGTTCGCCGTCAATGCCGATAAGGCCTTTAAAAGGTTCAGGTCCCTGGGTGTGAAAAAGATAATAGGGATCGTCCCCTCCTGCACATATGCGCTGCGCAGTCTCTTTACCAGGACGGTTCCCGGCTACGATATCGAGGTCTCTCACTTCATCGAGGAGGTTGCCGGGAAGATCAAGCCGGGGCAATTCCGCTACCCGGGCAATATAAAAGTAGCCTACCACGACCCCTGCCAGCTTGGCAGGTATATGGGCCTGATCGACCAGCCCCGCCAGGTGCTGCGGGCAATAGAGAATGTTGAGCCGGTGGAGCCGGAATGGACTTCTGGCGAATGGTCGACCTGTTGCGGCGGCGGCGGCGGTTTCGAGGTTGTATTTCCCGACATGAGCCAGACGCTGGCCGAGGGCAGGGTGAAGGAACTGCTCGATACCGGCGCCGACATCCTGGTCACCCAGTGTCCCGGCTGCCTGATGCAGCTGAAAAGCGGGCTGAAGGCGCTCAAAAAGGATAAGGTCGAGGTCGTGGACCTGGCCACCCTGCTTGCAAGATCTATGAACACAAAATAGAGACGAGTTAGAATTGATAAAGACGCATTTCAGTATGCCTTGGTGAGAACAAAAGATGTCCATATCAAAGGATTACAGGAAAGAGTTAAAAGACGCGGCCGGCAGCGGGCGCATCAGGCTGGCGTTGTCGCGGGCTATTAAGAGCTATCGTGTGAACACAGATAATGCTCTTAAGAAATTCCCGCACACGCTGAAAATGGCTGAGGATGTAAAGCTGATTAAGGAAGCGTCCATACCCCATATGGCCGAGCTGGCACGGAAAGCGGGCCACAGCATCGAGGAAAACAAGGGCAAAGCGTACATCGCTAAGACAGCGGGGGACGCGCTCAAGATCATCGGGGAAATTGTTGGAAAAAATAGGCTGGTGGTCAAGGCCAAGAGCATGACGGCCGAAGAGATCCAACTGCGTGAACACCTCGAGGAAGCGGGGAACGAGGTATACGAGACCGACCTGGGCGAATTCATAATACAAAAGCTGGGGCAGAGACCCATGCATATCCTTTCACCCGCCATACACGTGCCGAGGGAGGATGTAGCCAGGCTGTTCTCTCAGATAACGGGACAAAAGCTGGAGCCTGACATCGATACACTGGTGGCCACGGCGCGGGAATTGCTGAGGGAGAAATTCTTCAAAGCGGATGTGGGCATCAGCAGCGCCAATGTAGTTTCTGCCGATACCGGCACACTGTTTTTAATTGAGAACGAGGGCAATATCCGCCTGGCCACGGGCGCCCCACCGGTGCATATCGCCCTGGTCGGCATGGAAAAACTGGTTCCGACGCTTGAAGACGCTTTTAAAGTCTCCGAGGTCACCTGGCGATATGCCAACTACACTGTACCCTCTTACGTCAGCATGATTTCAGGCCCCAGCAAGACAGGGGACATCGAAAAAGTGACCACATATGGTGTTCATGGACCGAAGGAATTCCACGTTATTTTCCTGGATGACGGCAGGACGAACCTCGCCAAAGACCCGGTGCTGCGGCAGGCTCTGTATTGTCTCCGCTGCGGCGGATGTCTGTATGAATGCCCGGTCTTCGGGCTCACCGCGGGTTATTTCGGCGATAAGTACTTTGCGGGCATCGGCGCCGTATGGGCTGCAGAGGTGACCAGAAATATGGAGAAAGCCACGTCAATGGCCTATACCTGCCTGACCTGTGGAAGGTGCAAGGTACGCTGCCCCATGAAGATCGATGTCCCGGAGATGATCCTGGCGCTGCGAAAGGCCATAGCCGAGCCGTAGACAGTTCTTATCGACGGGAATGAAAGCGATAAATTGGATGCTATTTTGATAACATTATTGATCGCTGGGTTTCAATTGTGTCAAATGGGGTTGCAGCCGGGATTTACTACTGGTGGTAAAGAAATGGTTTCGAGTCAATGAACATCGCTTCTCCGTAGTCGACCCTAGCCAAGGGACTATGCCGGATCGAGAAAGCCGTGAAAGCATCGGTAAAGATTAAACTGGGTTAGCGCATAGTAAACACGCATCTACTCTTTATGGGTATTAACAATTTTCGCTATCTCTGCCGGAGTAAGGATGGCCTTGGAATAATCGAAACTGTTGAGGTTGTAACATTCTACGTAAGTGGGAAGCTTATATTTAGAGAAATATACAATATCTGTTCTAATTAATGTACCAATATGCACAACAACTAGAATAAATTTCAATCTTGGCGGGTAGATATCTTTAATCTCCGTTGGTAATGCAATAAGACTGTCAATTCTCTGGGACATGCCTTTATCTGTGAAATCAGTATCATCAATTATTGAATGAGCGAACTTATTCCTAATCTCACCTATCAATTTAAGATCGTGATAGACTACATCACGTATTAAACCGGAAAAATAGGCGATGCTTATTTTATTATGGAAAGACTGAAGCAACTGACTATTTTTAAACAAAGAGCTAACATTAGGTTTTTTTATATACACTAGTCTGATCAGTTTTTCTAAGATATTATCTAAATAGATAACAGATAGCACTGCAATAGCCCTATCGGACTCTTTTGATACCGTCTGGAAGAATTTATCGCTTATTTTACCAAGTTCTTCAGTTTTCAGTATCTCGCCCAATTCGTTATTCTTCATTACCTCACATTATCCTCCTAGAACTTGGAAACAATATAAACTCAAATATGGGTTCAGTTCAAACGTGGTTGTTCTTGTTCGATCATTACTTTTCTCTTATCCTCACATTAAAAATGTCACTAATAAATCTACTAAAATAGGCTTTATCCTCAGCTTCTGAAATTGGAAAATATATATATTTTCGCATACCAGAATTTATTTGTGATTGACTCCACGAAATGCTGCTTGCACTACGTAGGCTATTACCCTCATATACTTCAACAAAATATGCTTTGTCTGCTGTGGTCTGTGGTGTTGGTAGTAAGCTTATGATAACGCCTAACCCCATAGGATAAGGATCGCCTATACCCATGACCTCAATGATGGGGAATGACTGATTAATAGTATTTTGTGCAGGCGCACAAGCAAATAATGTCATGACTGTGATAACAAGTATAATAAGCCTGTTTTTCATTTCTTAGTCGTCCTTAGTATTGTTTGGAGATTGACAATATTTACAATTCATTCGTGTTTGCCCCTCTGTTCATCTATTTTGCGTTTAAATTTCTCCAGTTCATTTATTTTATTTCGTTTTAGGTAATCTCTATATCCCAATATCGCGATAAGAATGAATATAGCAATAAATGAAAAGGAGAATGTTAATGCAGGTACAATCACGGAAATATCATTTAACATGTCTTTACTTTCCGCATTGCTAAGTACGATAAACCCTTTAGCAATCTCAAATACATATGATGCAAGCGCAGATAAAGGAATTGCATACAAGAGGACAAGCAGTAGAACTTTAAATAAATTACCTCGTGTGCTCCATTTTGTAAGTTTCTGGAATATCTCAAATAGTGGGTCAAACACGATTCTATTCTACTATCACGTATGATAGAATGACAATCACACTTGAAGACGGGAGGTTGCCGATGAAGCCTATTGAGGTTATTCTTAGCATCGCTATTGTTGTGTTTTCCATACTTCTTATCTTGTTTGCCTCTAATTTTGCCAGCTACGCTAAGTCTGTTTCTGATAATGCGAGTGATCTTTTCAATAATAGGGGTGCTGTGAGTAGTTTCACTGTTGCTGCCATTATGGCAGTTGCAGTTTGTGTGTCGAGTTGGCTTCTTTATAAGGCCACACGAAATCATTAGGCAAATGATTGCTATTATGCAGGCAACTATTGCAAGTGTTGATGATTTGAAGTAAAGACTCCAAATTACACGAAACAATAGATAGATTAACTATATAATTAGTAGACTGAACGAAATCTCAGATACTAATATGAAATATTGGTAAATCCCATACCAACCACGTTTGAACTGAAGGTAAATATGAATTAACTCAAGATTTATATGAGGTAGGTTGATTCACGCCATTATTTTCTTAAAAACTCCGCGAGTTCGAAATATTAGTAAAACGATCGAGATATATCATAGTACCTGGGCAAACGCCACAACGTAATTGTGCCCGTATTTTTTAGCGCACTTGGGGCATGCTGTGTAGTAAAAATATTGTTTAATAGCCTTCTTCCCCTTTGATTGCGCGTATCCTTCCATTTCCTTGAACCACTTCGGAACTGCATTGTAAGGCCCGTCAAAGACACGGCTCATGAAAGTGCCGGATAACCTTACGTTCAGCGCGTCCGGGACTTCCTTCGTTACGGTTATATAGAGCTCGGACTTCCAGGGAGAGGGATCGTATGCCAGCATAATGAAATCCCTGTCGGCCGGCCTGGCGTTGGCCTGCTGGATCATATTCCACATACGGGTAACCACCCGGCCCATGTCCAACGGTATATGAAAGAATTGCTTGACCGAGTCCTGAATAAATAGCTTATCTTTCCATTCAAACGTTTTATTGTCCCATGGTTCGGGATCAAAGGGAGGGCAGCATTCGGAAGGATTATTATTCTCTGTCATTAAACCTATCTCCTTGGTGGCCTGCTTAAAAACCGCTATATATTATATATACTCGTTTAACTTTTGCACTACCGGGCCTATTACGCGATCAAGGGATTCGTTGAATATCAGGTGATGGGGTTCATGAAATACCAGCATCTCCTTATGAGGGGCAGCGATTTTTTCGTAAACCTCGAGGCAGTAATCATAGGGAAAAAGTGTATCGCCGGTGGAGGCGATGACAACCACCGGGCATTTTATGCTTCCGTCAGAGATACTTTTCAGATCTGCCGTGAACAGCGATGCCAGGAAGCACAGGGGGTAAGAGGACCGGTTCAGGGGGTCGCTGAAAAACAGGTCTATGAGCGCCTTCGACCTGGAAACCCTGTCGAAATCGAGGTAAAACGAGGGCGGCAACTCTATGCCGGGGGCAATCCGGGCGGTAAGCTTCATCAGCGAAGTTATAAGCCCTTGAAAAGGTTTCAGAAAATGGGGGAATCTCGTAATATAAATCGAGCTGCTCAGTGTCGGTATCAATACGTTATTTGGGAAAACCGCTTTGATGCGGCTGTCCGTACCGGCTGCCGCAAGGCTCAAAATCCCGCCCTGTGACGATCCCAACAGGATCACGTCACTGCTGATATTGTTAATACAGTAGTCGATGCTGTCCCTGATGTTCTGCAACATATCTGCAAACGTGAAAAACTTCTTCTCCCGCGGACTCTTACCGTGAGACAATAAATGAACTCCAGCTACGTTGAAACCCGCCCTGGCCAGCAGCGTCAGGAAATCGTCATAAAAAAGCGGATGGGTCATTGTGCCGGGAATGAATACTATGCACGGACGGTTGTCTCCCGCGCGATAGAGTGAGAGCGCGATTTTGGTGCCGGTCGATTCTATCAGTACTTCGCTGTAGTTATCATAGCCCGACAGGTTCAGGATTGTCTTATCGATGTCTCTCACGAATGTTTATTTTACAGTAGCTGTCAAATACCCAGCCTTTTTCTCCTGTCCTCAATAGCTGCCTGTATGCCGTCCACTGCCTTGACGGCATCCTTCTCCACGCTCAGCAGGCCCCCGGTGACGCCCGGCAGGTCCTGTGTCAGGAGCTTAACCAGGCTGGGGCCGCCGGTGACAGTGGGCACAGGGTTGACATAGGTATAGAGGCCGAAAGCCAGCGCGAATACGGCATCGATGGTCGCCTTCTGCTCCATGTACTCGGGAGCTACCGCTGCAACGGGTAAATCCGTGACCGGTACGTCGCCCAGTTCCCTGGAGATGGCGGCCAGCAGGTCGGCCAGCCTGCCCGTGTCGGTGCAGGTGCCGAAGCTTAGAACGGGCGGGATTCCCAGCGCCCGGCACAGGCCCTTCAGACCCGGGCCGGCAAGTTCCCCGGCTTCGGTGGAGCACAGGCCGGATAGCTGCATGGCGGCGCTGCCGCAGCCCATGGAAAGCACCAGGATATCACGCTTGATAAGCTCTTTAGCTATGGCCACGCTATGGGCGTCGTTGCCGTGGTCGCGCAGGGTGGTGCATGACACCAGGCCCGCCACCCCGCGGATGGTACCTTTCTTTATGGCGTCCAGAAGCGGCGTCAGCGTGCCTCCCAGCGCCTCCACAATGCTCTCGGTGGAGAATCCGACCACCGCCTCGGTCAACGGCAGGCCTGTGACCGCTTCGACCGTCTTCCTCCGCTCTGTGTAATTGGCGATGGCCATATCCAGCAGCGCGGCCGCCTGTTTTTTAGCTTTTTCGGGCAGGTAGTTGATGCGGTCGGTAACGCCTTCAAAAGCCACGAGGTCACTGACCGGCAGCAGCTTGAATTTATATTTCTCTGCGTAGGCGGGGTCCACCGGCATCGAGCAGTTCATATCGCAGGCAAAAAGATCGATGCATCCCGAGGCCAGCACTGCTTCCTGCGATATCCAGTTGCCGGTAAAGCCCCAGAAAGCATCGTCCATCTCCCAGCGCTGTATCATCTCCTGGCCGGTTTCGATATTGGCGATGATGCGCAATCCCCTGGCGCCCACTGCTTTAGCCTTATCCTGCCACTCCGGGGTGCGCGCCAGTTGCACCATGGCGAAGCCCAGGAAAGGCTCGTGCCCGTTGGGCAGGGCGTTGACGTAGTCCGGGTCCAGGACGCCCAGGTCCACCCGCATTTTGTGGGGGCGCGGGATGCCGAAGAGGATATCCTGGCAGTATTCGTTGACTATCTGGCTCTGGTAGGCCATTGCTATGCCCAGCCTCATGGCCTTTAGCGCCAGGCTCTGGTAATACCCGTCCACGTTGGTCAGGCAGGAGCTGGTGGAGAACATCATCTCTCCGTAGATGCCGCCGGGAAAGATGCCCAACCGGCGCCAGGCTTCTTTGCGCTCGCCGGGCGCCAGCGCTTCCACGATGCGGCTGGGCTGATCGTATTTACGGTTGAAGTCCTCCCCCGCGTATTTACACAACCTGAGGGCGATGCGTTTATTCGACCCGGTGGTGCTAAGTCCAAGCCGTTTAGCAAATACCTTGAGCTTGTTCCCCTCGGTGATCTGAAAGGGGGTTTGTCCCCTGGCCGTAGCCTCTAAAGTCTTAATAGTCTGCTCGGTGTGATAATGGTAGGTGGACGCTCCCATCACATTGCGCAGCAGCATCATGCGCATAGCCATTCCGTCGGCCGTGATGCCGCATACACCGCGCTTGTCCTTGGATGCATCGGCCCGGCAGGGACCGTTGGAGCAGAGGTCGCAACGCTTCCCCTCCTGGCAGAAGGGACAGCGCTGGTCGGGACTGCTGCCCAGGCCCTGGGCCTCGTAGCGGTCCCAGATATTGGTCATGCCGTCCTTTTTTATACGGTCGTATACAGTACGCACTGAACCGTGATAAGAGACACGGCCTTCTTCCATGGCAACCTCCACTTAACTTATTATTTCGCCCCGGGTTCCGATAATGGACTCTTTGAACGGGATGTCCTTGTCGCTGGATAGAATAGCCTGCATAGCCATACGGGTCAAGCCGGCGCAGCAGGGCACTTCCATACGTAGTACAGTCAGGCTTTTGATATCTGACTGGCGTAATATCTCCGTGAGTTTGGCCAGGTGCGCTTCATAGTTGTCCAGCTTGGGGCAGGCCACCAACAGCGCGCGGTCCTTCAGGAAATCGGTGTGAAATCCGCCGCAGGCGAAGGCTGTGCAGTCGGCGGCCAGCAAAACATCTGCGCCCTGTAGGAATGGCGCCCTGGCAGGGACGAGCGTAAGCTGAACCGGCCAATGGGAAAGCTCGGATTCCCGGCTAACATGAGTTGATGTCGCTGACCCTTTTGCGATCGGTTTGAACTGCCTTACAGCGGCGGACGGACAGCCGCAGGCCTTTTCAGGCTTCCTCGCATCCTGCTCGGACAGGTGCAGTTTCACCGCTTCCTCGTCATAAGGCTCTGCCGTACGCTCCTCGATGCTGATGGCGCCCTGCGGGCACTCGGACAGGCAGGCGCCCAGGCTGTCGCAGTACTTGTCGGAGACCAGCCTGGCCTTTCCGTCGATTATCTGAAGGGTGCCCTCTGCGCACGACATGATGCACAGTCCGCAGCCGTCGCATTTGTCCTCGTCGATTTTAACTATCTGGCGTTTGACCCTGGTTGTAGCTTTTTCCATCTCACGGCCTCTAAATCTTATTTACTTTTCTGACGCAGCTTGAGGTATGTATCCCTGCCCAGGCACTGCTCCGCATACTGGCAGTAATCGGCGCACGAGTTAATGTTATTGAAAACGGTCTGGCCGCATGCCGGGCAGTCCAACTTTGTATCTGTTGAGAACAGCTCCACCTCTCCTCCGCATCGAGGGCACTGCCTGATATACAGCGTTGGAGTGCCGCCACCCGAAGGGCCGGGACATTTAAATACGCTGTGCATGAGTTCATTCTAGGTTCAGGTCATGCACGCGGATATGATTAAGGTCACATTGAGGGCAATGCGGCAGCGTCTTATTATTCGCCGAACCGCTGGAGCAGCTTATAAATGGCCTCGCTGCCGAATGTAAGGGCTTTGACCGGCACGCGTTCATCAGCCGCGTGAAAGAGCTGTTCGAAGTTGATGTCCGAAGGCAGGTTGAACGGGGTAAAGCCGTAGGTCTGTATGCCCAGCCTGGCGAACAGGCGCGCATCTGTTACGGCGGGGAAGAGCATTGGCGTGGGGGTACTGCCGGGGTCACCCTCACGCAGTATATCCGCCAGCGTATCGTAAAGGCCCATATCGGGCTCGGGCATACCCCCGCCGAAATATGATACTTCATATTCCACGTCGCTGCCGGCAAGGCCGGTAAGCTCGGAGATGATATCATCGGGGGAAAAGCCCGGCAGCAGGCGGCAATCGAGCCCGAGGGAGATCTGCCCTGGTATCTGGTTGCAGCTCTCCCCACCGCTCACGGAAGTTGCCGCGACGGTGTTATGCAGGATGGGATCGAACATACGCACCTGCTGGCCAAACGTATCAAGGACTGAATTTGTCAGCGCGGGGATAAGCATCTGCATGAAGGTCTGTTTCAGCGGGCTGGGCAGGCCTTCCGCCGTGCAGCGGACCTGTTCCCTGGCTACCGGCGTTATGTGCACCGGCAGGCGGTGCTCCAGGCTGTGCAGGAAGCGGGACAGGCGGGCCATGATGCCGCCGCGCTCGGGCCAGGCCCCGTGGCCGCCCTTGCCGTGCAGGGTGGCTATCACCCCGCAGCCCTGTTTTTCCGATACCATAACGGGGTAGAAACGGTGCCTCAGTATGTGCGCTGTGTAACCGCCGAATTCACCGATGGCGTATTTAACGCCTTGAAAAAGCTGCGACTGGCTGGTTACCAGGTATTCCGCCCCGAATGTGCTGCGGTTCTCTTCGTCGCTGAGCACAGCCAGCAGCACGTCGCCGGACGGGACAAGTCCATCCGTCTTGGCGCGCATCATGGCCGCCAGCATCATGGCTATGCCCCCTTTCATGTCCAGGGCGCCGCGGCCCCAGATATAGCCGTCCAGCTCCTCTCCGACGAAGGGATTGAGCCTCCATTTCTGGTTGGCTGTCGTCACAACATCGATATGACCGTACATCAACAGCGGTGGCGCAGAACCCTGCCCCTGTATACGTGCTATCAGGTTGGGGCGGGAAGGATCACTGGCCACAATGGTGTTTTGAACGCCCGCCCAGTCCAGCAGCCCCTTGATGTAATTGATGCAGGCAGCTTCATTACCCGGTGGATTGACCGTATTATGGCGGATCAAATACTTGAGGATCTCGGCGGGGCGGGTATAGATTGCGGCTTGATCCTCCGAAGGTGAGCCGTTCATGGGATCCCTCCTGTGCCTGCGTAGGCGGACTATTGCAAACGAACTGCCTGGCTCATTGTAGTAAATGCCTGTAGCCATGTCCAGTACGCCGCTTTCTATCTGAAGGGATCGGCCGGGTAGCCGTTAACATTGACTTGTTGCAGGGGTCTTACTATCATTACCACGAACGGAGCTGAGTGAATTGAAGTCTCCCCTCGGGACCAGGTTTAATTTATCAGACATTGCAAACGACCTGCGGGTCGCATTCTTCCTGGTCTTCAAAGCTGTTACACGCGGCAACAAGTATACCCTGTTTTTGACCATTTTAGTCACGACCCTGGCCTTTATCAACATCATTTTCACATCATCCATTATGAACGGGGCCATCAGTAAGGCCTACCAGCAGGCGCAGGAAAACTATGTTTCCAATATCGTGATACTGCCTCCCGTTGACGAA
>Ga0247841_10011550_pt1 | contig 11722 bp, 6 predicted proteins | sample LaCruzMarch2015__2_FD_192410 | JGI IMG/M metagenome (GOLD analysis project Ga0247841, IMG submission 192410) | Freshwater microbial communities from meromictic Lake La Cruz, Castile-La Mancha, Spain - LaCruzMarch2015_18m | ecosystem: Environmental > Aquatic > Freshwater > Lake | place: Spain...
TGAAGCCGCCCATTCATTGGCAGTAGCTTTAGAGGGGCTCAGGCATAGAGGTCCAGATGCGGTAGGCGCATTAATGTACTATGATGGTGTGCTCAGAAACGTCGTACGAGCACGTAAAGTAGATGATCGATTTTTGCAACAGGTTGAGCTTATGGGCAGCACGGAAGATGCATCAGCATCTGCGATAGCACTTGGGCATACGCGATATAAAACAACTGGCACTCATAATCCTCATAACTCTCAACCATTTCAAATAGGGCACGATAATATCAGGCTCGAGCTTCTTTTTAATGGAAATATACCCAATCATGCACAGATTCGTCATGAATATATGAGTGGGTACACTTTTCAGACTGATGGTGATACTGAGACATTGGCACGATTTTTACTGCATCATCTTGAGTCTGCTTCGCATACGTGTTGCCGAGTCAACATCTATGATGCCATCACTGAAGCTGTACGAGAAGTCCTTAAAGTATTTCAGGGGTGATATTCTGTTATCGGTGTATTTTGATGAGTTGTTTTTGCGTTCAAGGATTCTTTTGGTATTCGTCCGCTTGCACTCTGAAAAAAATGAGAGAGTTATATTTTTGCATCAGAGAATCATTTTTTTGAAAAGATCTGATACGAATATATAGGAGAACTCCCAAATGGGTCACTGGTGTTTCCGTGACAGGATCCAGTATCACTCTTGAGGGAGCCTGATCCACCACATCCTGATGTATTTGAATTTGTCTATCTTGCGAGAAATAAATCGTGTCTTTATGGAGTCAGTAATGCTGAAGTACGTTTTGACCTCGGGTTTTCGGCAGTTCAAGAGCTTCAAAAAAATCATCCAGATTGGGAATTTGACCGAGTCGTTGCGGTCCCTAATGGTGCCAATATCATGCGACAATGAGCATGTGCTGCTCTCGGAATGGATTGTTCAGAACCAAATGGCATGACGAGAAAATCATCCTCTGAGCGATCATTTATGGCTTCTGAGCAAATTGAAAGAGAAAAAATCGTACGAGATAAATTTATTATAGATTCTGAGCAAATTCGATGACAGAGAATTCTCCTTATCGATGATTCTATCGTTCGAGGTACGACTATGCAGGTTATTGTTGACATGCTCTTAGAAGTATGAGCATCTTCGATTACTGTCCTTTCCGCGAGTCCTATTGTTCATTATTGAGACAAATATGGTATAGCTATGTCTACCAGAGAACTCATCGGGATTGATCACACGAGCAATGCTCAAAGAAGTTGTGAAGATATCGAGAGGAAGCTCTTTTATGATGTTGTCACAGGACAACAAAAGGCACGACTTTTTTATCCCTCTGTTGAAAATTTTCTTACTGTCTTTAAGAAACATGGATTCTCTCATATTCATGCTGGGTACTTCACAGGAGAATTTTGTGCTGGCTAGAGTTCTTTTATCATCTCTTCCACAGGTGTTGCAAAAAAATCATCCACTGCGATTCCCTGTACGAGAAGGAGCATTTTCTTGATAATGCCTCGTGCGACACGTGCCGCATCAGCAGGCTGGATATTCACTCCTCGATCATAGAGAAAGTGGACGAGGACATGGGCGACGAGTTTTACGAGTTCTTCTTCATACGTTGCATTGATCATATCTTGGATTTTTTTCGTCGATGTCTGTGATGGATCTATTGTGATACATCCTCGGACAGTATCCATCCAGATATTGAGATGTTTTGCGATAGTGCTATCGAGCGGTTCTTGATAGGCGACTCTTTCAGTAAATTGTAATCTGGCAGGAAGTATAGTATCTTCCATTCCGAGTTCTTTGCGTACTCGCACGAGCATATCATCAGAGAGCGGCAGGAGATATCCGAGCAGAATATGTGATGGACAACGAGCATTTAGAAGTGGAACGAGCTGATTGATGACGTGATCGTAGACTTGATTTTGGAGAAGTACTTTTACGAGTTCTGAGAGGAGGACATCAAATTTATGAGCTTTTTTCTCATCTTTTTGGGTTCTCTGTATTCATGCAAGGGCGGCAACAGCCGCATCGTGCTGTTGTTCACTTTGTTCCGCAACCTTGGTTGCCATGCCGAGCCCTTCTGAGCTCTCATCACTAGAATTAAGTCACATAGAGGTATTATATATCTTTTTACTTGAAAGTGCAAATCAAAAATCCATTTATCCTTGTCATCCTATTTGCTCAGATGGATTGATTTCGTCATTCCAGCCAAACGAGAAATGAGTGCGAGGTGGAATCTATCTTGGCTCCTTTTTGGTACTTTTGATGACAAAAGTACCCAAAACTACCGAAAGCACATAAACTCGCTATAGACTGAATTCAAGACCATACTTCATTCATCCCGCTCAAACAGTATGTGCTCTCGGACTCTCGTTTCAGAATAGCAAGACAGAAAAAGGTCGTACTTATCTTCTGTTGAGATATGTTTTTGTATACAAAATGTGTTCACTTCTCTCTTGGACTTTCAAATATGTGTTCAGTAAGCCTCACTTATTCCGTGGATGCTTCTCAGTTTTTTCAAAAATTGGTCAAAAAATGGCTTTATTTTTGCCGAGTTCTTCTGTATTTGAAGATAAAAGAGAGATTTTTCAAAAAACTTTTGACAGGAGGCTTTTTTTCTCTATATTACGCCTCGTCATTTCTTCAGCTTAATCGCCGAGGAGATTACACTGCTCTTTTACATAATCAGTATATAAAGAAGGTGAGGTTTCCGTGCATATTCGGCACGTTAAATGTAGAATAAAAATATTCAAATAAGTTTTAAAGAGTTTGATCATAGCTCAGGATGAACGCTGGCGGTGCGCCTAACACATGCAAGTCGAACGCGGACTACTTTGGATTACTTTGAAGGGCTTGCCTGGATGAGTATGATATTTTTCGGTCTGAGTGGCGAACGAGAGAGTAATGTATTGGTATCTCCCCCCAAGTCAGGGATAGCCCATCGAAAGATGGATTAATACCGGATGGTCCCGCAAGGGTAAAGCAGCAATGCGCTCGGGGAAGAGCCTGTATCCTATCAGCTAGTTGGCGGGGTAATAGCCCACCAAGGCGATGACGGGTAGCTGGTCTGAGAGGACGACCAGCCTCGATGGAACTGAGACACGGTCCATACACCTACGGGTGGCAGCAGTGAGGAATCTTCCACAATGGACGAAAGTCTGATGGAGCGACACCGCGTGAAGGATGAAGGTTTTGTTATTGTAAACTTCTTTTCTCAGGGACGATAATGACGGTACCTGAGGAATAAGGGACGGCTAACTATGTGCCAGCAGCCGCGGTAATACATAGGTCCCAAGCGTTATCCGGAATTACTGGGCGTAAAGCGTCTGCAGGTGGAAAAGTATGTCAGATATGAAAGACCGGGGCTCAACCCCGTGTTTGTCTCTGAAACTGCTTTTCTCGAGTGAGCAAGAGGTATGCGGAATTTATGGAGTAGGAGTGCAATCCGTTGACACCATAAAGAACACCAAAAGCGAAGGCAGCATACTGGGGCTCTACTGACACTCAGAGACGAAAGCGTGGGGAGCGAAAGGGATTAGATACCCCTGTAGTCCACGCCCTAAACTATGATGACTAGGTGTTGGTCCTTCGGGATCAGTGCCGTAGCTAACGCGTTAAGTCATCCGCCTGAGTAGTACGGCCGCAAGGCTAAAACTCAAATGAATAGACGGGGGCCCACACAAGCAGTGGATCATGCGGTTTAATTCGATACTGAACGAGGAACCTTACCCAGACTTGATATCTACGAAATCCCCTAGAGATAGAGGAGTGCTCGCAAGAGAATCGTAAGACAGGCGCTGCATGGTTGCCGTCAGCTCGTGCCTTGAGGTGTTCGGTTGAGTCCGTTAACGAGCGAAACCCATGTCATTAGTTATTATGTCTAATGAGACTGCCTGAGTTAATCAGGAGGAAGGTGTGGATGACGTCAAATCAGCATGGCCCTTATGTCTGGGGCTACACGCATGATACAATGGTCGGTACAAAGAGTCGCAAACCTGCGAAGGTAAGCTAATCTCATAAAGCCGATCTCAGTCCGGATTGCAGGCTGCAACTCGCCTGCATGAAGTTGGAATTGCTAGTAATCGTGAATCAGATATGTCACGGTGAATATGTTCCTGGGTCTTGTACTCACCGCCCGTCAAAGCATGGAAGACGTACCTACTGGAAGTCCCTTAAGTAATATGAGGGCCCATAGTAGAGATGTTGACTGGGCTTAAGTCGTAACAAGGTATCCGTACGAGAACGTGCGGATGGACTACCTCTTTTCTTTTTGAAACCTTCACCTTCTTTATATACTGATTATTATAAGAGCATTGCTCTTGTACATACCCTAAGAAAAAGTTGTGATGAGTAAAAAAGCAATAAGTAAGTGAAGAGTGTACACAAAAGCGATGATAGAAATACTACAGTAATGCACACAGTGAATGCCCTGACATCTATACCCGAAGAAGGACGTACTAAACTGCGATAAGCCTGGTGAAGCTGTTAAGAAGCGTCATACATCAGGATCTCCGAATGGGGAAACCCCACCATTTTAATGGTGATCCGCCCAAGGCGGAAGGACACAGAGTGAACTGAAATATCTAAGTAGCTCTGGAAAAGAAATCAAATACGAGATTCCCTTAGTAGTGACGAGCGAAACGGGAACAGCCTAAACCCCCATACTGTAAGGACAGACCGTTGGTATGGAGGTGTTGCGAGGTATATTTACTACAATCTGTAAAGTAGACAATCTGTTTTCCACGAGGAAGAATTACCTGGGAAGGTAAGCCAAAGAGGGTAAAAGCCCCGTATTCGAAAGTGTGTAAATAGGTTGCAATATATCCTCAAGTAAGGTCGGACACGTGAAATCCGGCTCGAATCTGGGTCGACCATGATCCAAGGCTAAATACTATAGATGATCGATAGCGAACTAGTACCGTGAGGGAAAGGTGAAAAGAACCCCGAGAGGGGAGTGAAATAGAACCTGAAACTGTGTGCTGATAAGGAGTGGGAGCATTAGGGAGCAATCCTTTTTTGTGACCGCGTACTTTTTGTAGAACGGACCAACGACTTAGTTGTATGTGGCAAGGTTAAGGAAGAAACATCCGGAGCCGAAGCGAAAGCGAGTCTTAATAGGGCGCTAAGTCACGTACACTAGACCCGAAACCAGGAGAGCTACCCATGAGCAGGGTGAAGTGCTGAGAAATTAGCATGGAAGCCCGAACCATTTAGAGCTGCAAGTCTATTGGATGACTCGTGGGTTGGAGTGAAAAGCTAATCGATCCTGGAGATAGCTGGTTCTCCGCGAAATATATTTAGGTATAGCCGTATATGTCTTTTGAGGGGGGTAGAGCACTGTTTGGACTAGTTGAGGTGAATAACCTTTGCAACTCCTGATAAACTCCGAATACCCTCATGCATGGTATACGAGGCAGACTGCGACGGATAAGCGCCGTAGTCGAAAGGGAAACAGCCCAGACTCCTAACTAAGGTCCCTAATTTTCAATTCAGTGGTAAAGGAAGTGGAATTACTCAGACAGCCAGGAGGTTGGCTTAGAAGCAGCCATTCCTTTAAAGAGTGCGTAACAGCTCACTGGTCGAGTGATTCTGCGCCGATAATTCAACGGGGCTAAATTGAAAACCGAAGTTGGAGATGTGTAAAATATAATTTATGCGTGGTAGCGGAGCGTTCCCCATGCCGAAGAAGGTGAACCGCGAGGTTTGCTGGAGGTACGGGAAGTGAAAATGTTGGTATGAGTAACGTAAATGAAGTGAAAACCTTCATCGCCGAATGTCTAAGGTTTCCTGTCCCATGGCAGTCATGGCAGGGTGAGTCGGTCCTTAGGTCAACCCGATAGGGGCAGCTGATGGATATCAGGTTAATATTCCTGAACTTTGATTCTGCATGTGTATAGGTTGTGACGGATCGTGTTATTGGAGACCCGCAATGGTTGGGTTCTCGCAAGCAATCTTTCGAGTAAGCTTGTGAGCTTTGTATCGTTTTGCTTCGGCAAGGCTGGTGCATGTGTCCTACAATAATTTGGTTCCAAGAAAAGCTTCCTATATTAGTAGACAAAACCGTACCGTAATCGAACACACGTAGACAAGTGTAAGTACACTCAGGCGTATGGGATAACTATGCTTAAGGAACTCTGCAAAATAGCGTCCGTAACTTCGGAAGAAGGACTCCCATTTGTATAATTTATGCAAGTGGGTTCAACGAACGAGCTCAGGCGACTGTTTACCAAAAACACAGCTCTCTGCTAAGGCGTAAGCCGATGTATAGGGGGTGATGCCTGCCCAGTGCCAGAAGATCACGAGGAGGAGTGCAAGCTCTGAATTTAAGTCCTGGTGAACGGCGGCCGTAACTATAACGGTCCTAAGGTAGCGAAATTCCTTGTCGGGTAAGTTCCGACCCGCACGAATGGCATAACGATCTGAGCACTGTCTCAAGCATAGACCCAGTGAAATTGCAATATCGGTAAAAATGCCGATTACTTACAGCAAGACGGAAAGACCCTATGAAGCTTTACTATAACTTGGTATTGTGTCGTGAATCATGTTGCGTAGGATAGGTGGGAGACTATGATGTCTGGATTTTGGTCTAGATGGAGTCAACGGTGAAATACCACCCTTTATGATTTACTACACTCACCCCGTCCTCTTTCATCGAACGTGAAGAGTATTAAGACGTAAGTATGTAAGTATTAAGAGGATGCAATTGCATCCATTCTTTATACTGAGTACTTAATACTTAGTACATTCACTGTTTGTTTCTAGATATCCCTTTACTTGGAGATTTCTTGAAGCATTAATCGTAGAATGTGGACGGGGGACAGTGCTTGGTGGGTAGTTTAACTGGGGCGGTTGCCTCCTAAAAAGTAACGGAGGCGCGCAATGGTTGGCTTAGTCCGTATGGAAATCGGACGTGACGTGTATTCGCACAAGCCAGCCTGACTGAGAGACCTACAAGTCGATCAGAGTCGAAAGACGGTGAAAATGAACCGGCACACACGCATGGAAGTGGTGTCGATCAACGGATAAAAGTTACTCTAGGGATAACAGGCTGATCATGCCCAAGCGTCCACAGCGACGGCATGGTTTGGCACCTCGATGTCGGCTCGTCGCATCCTGGGGGTGAAGAAGCTCCCAAGGGTTTGGCTGTTCGCCAATTAAAGCGGTACGCGAGCTGGGTTCAGAACGTCGTGAGACAGTTTGGCCCCTATCTGCTGTGAGCGTTGATATTTGAAAGGACTCTTCCTTAGTACGAGAGGACCGGGAAGAACGAACCTCTGGTGTACCAGCTGTCAGACCTACTGGCACAGACGCTGGGTAGCTACGTTCGGACGAGATAACCACTGAAAGCATCTAAGTGGGAAACTCACCTTAAGATGAGATATCAGACCCCTCGGAGAATACGAGGTTGATAGGTCGCAGGTGTACGGACAGTAATGTCTTCAGCCGAGCGATACTAACGGTCTAATTTTGTATTTCTTATTCGCTTTTGTGTGCATTTAATACTATTTACTGCTCTTTACTCATCACATCTTTTTCTTAGTGTATAATGTTCCAAGAACCTCGTTGTCTCGAGTGTCTTGGTGCCTTTAACGCGGGTGGTCACCTGTTCTCATTCCGAACACAGAAGTTAAGCCCCGTCGTGCCGATGGTAGTGCTCCTTGAGAGTGCGAGAGTAGGTAGGTGCCAGGACTTTCGAGATAACATATTCCCCGTCATTCCAGCCAAATCCCGATTTATCGGGATGCGAGGTGGAATCTGTAGCCCCTCCAGAAATGGAGGTTTTTTTTATTGGATAAACATTATATATTCTTATAATCTCTTAGATATATTTTTTATGCAACACCCTTTACTAAAAAAACTTAAGAAGCTTCGAGTACTTGATTTAACGAATGTATCCTCTATTGATTCTCATAAGGCTGATGAAATTAAAGACATCTTTACTAAAAAACAGGAAGATGGTTTCACAAAAAATTCTAGATCTTCCTGGGAAGAATATGACTCTAATATTCAAAAATTAATTAAATACTTTGATGAATATGAGTACTTAGTTAGGAGTAAGGATGATGGCTCAACATATTATGCTACTCTGAATACTTCACCTTTTGATGATTTTTTACAAAGAAACTTCTCCTGAAATACATCATATCATCCTTTGTTAAATAATACCGCGTTCAATTATTTTCAGACAAAAGGAAATACTACCATGGCTTTGAATATGAATACCTGAAGAGAAGAAATATACGAATCTGTTCTTAAGGATTATATAATATCTTTTTGTTTTTGACTATATTGATTTTTTCTAGAGCCAAAATCTGAATATAAAATTAATAAAAAGTCTCAATTACTATGATCTGTGAGACATATTTTTTGGTTTGCACATGAATATTTAAATACTAATATAGATTACAAAAAATTTCTAGATTTTTTAAATGAGTTTGATCTGGCTTCGGTATTATCTGTATCAGAGCTTAACTCCGATATTGTCGAAGCATTTCAGACGGAGTTACGACGCTATGATCATCCTGAAGAACAGTTACAGTATTATGAAAGTCAGTATGATTGAAATTATGATAATCTTAGAAGAATACCTCAAAATGCCATAGAAAGATTTTTATTATGGCCAGGAAAGTACAATAAGTTATATCCTAATTTATCTAAAGATGAAATTCGTAATAAGATAAATGTAGATATATGAATTTTAGATGTTATTAGCATGGAGGAATATATAAAAATTGAGAAGAAAGTAGCATTATCAGAAAAAATCATTAATACATTTGTACCCTGAACTTGGGAATTTATTGAGCAGATTGAGCTTTTTAAAGATCTCTTAGAACAATCTATCCAGCAATGCATGAATTTGAATTTGGAGACTTCCTTATATTTAGATAAATTCCATTATTACTGCATGCTGTACGATATGAATTATTTCTTTTATTTCTGAAAAACTAGAGAATCATGAGATGCCAAAAATAAAATAAAAACTAGATGAATGAAGATCATTGAAGATATTCTTCACCCATTCTGAGCAAAATATTGGATTCATAATGATGCCTTTCTCAACAAGGTAGCAATTGCAAAATATATAAAATATATGGTTGAATTAATATATTTATATTGCGGATGGGAAAAAATTAATCAAAAATGGTATATTTATTTGAATTGAATTCAGTTGGGTATTATTGAGACAAATCGAGCAAAGTTGCTGAATATTTATTATTTAGTTTGTTCAAAATTTTATTTAAAACATCTGTGATTTGGCATTAAACATTGAGATGGTAATATTTTTGAAAAATTGAATGATAAATTTGATCAAATTGTCCGCAATGAATGAGATTCTTGGATGGTAGAGAGATTAGAAGAGCATGAGGAATTTGATATTGATGCAGAGAATGAAAAAATAAAAGATAATGTACATCGACAGCTCTGTGATGATATTAATAAATGAGAATGAATATCTAGAGAATATAAGGCAAGTTTTTGTATTAACCCCGCTCGTCTTGTAAACGAACAAAAATCATTCTGAGAAAGAATGTCTCATTGATGACAATATAGCTGGCTAGAGGCCATTGTACAATTTCTCAATACTGATTGATGAGAGCTTATTGTGGGAATTTGGGAAAGGAAAAACTTTAAGGATCATGAAAAATTATCTGATGCACATGCCAAGTGATTAGTCATATTGGATGATCATATCCCAGAATATATTATTATATGAATTGATAATGATTTAAAATTTGAAAATGTTAACTTTGATCAGCTGGTAGGTAAGATTGAAACGTCTATTTCACAATTTATAACGACAGATCCTTTTAAAAATTGAGATAGTATCATAATCGAACAAATCAAATTTTGAGATAAGACATTGTGTAAGATTAAAATCCCTCGAGGAGAAAAATATTATCATCTCAAGAGAGAGATTGAAGATAAAAATTGAAAAATACATACTATTCATGATTTTCTAATAAGAAAGAATCATGGGAAAGTTCTGCTAAACCGAAGTGAAGAGGACGAATATAGAAAAAGTAATCCAAGATAAATGACCCAATTTAAATATCCTAACATTCTTAATGAAATTTCTGATAAATTTTCCTCAATAAATAAAAATATTTATATTGTAGGCGGATATTGTCGAGATTATTTTTTTTGAATTCAAGATAGTTTTTCTGATATTGATCTGGCTACGGATGCTCTTCCGTCTGAAACGGAGAAACTATTTCCTGGATCAAAAAACATATGAAAAAAGTACTGAACAATTCAAATATGTTATAAATGATTTCGTTTTGAGGTGACCACTTTCCGGAAGGATATAGGTATTCTAGATAATAGGCACCCTATTGAGATATCCTTCACTGATAATATTATTGAAGATGCGAACAGGAGAGATTTCACAATCAATGCAATTTATTTTAATGTTCGTAATCATTCTTGGCTTGATCCTGTAAATGGAATAAGTGATACTAAAGATAAATATATTAATTTTATTCATAATCCTAGCTCTAGGATACAAGAGGACGCGCTCAGAATTCTTCGATATGTAAGAATAAAATATAAATATGGACTAATAGATCCCAAAACAGAAAATACTGATATTCTAAGAGATAATATCGGATTATTACAGTATATCTCGATAGAAAGAATACAGGAGGAATTCCAACAGATTCTTAGCGAAAAACATCAAGGAGATGCTATATTCTATTTAAATAGTATCAATTTTTTCAAGCAAATTTATTGAGTCAGTATAGATAAAAAATATCTTGATACTTTTTATCAAAAACATTCATCTAATCTGAATATTATAATCTCATTTGCACTTTATATGCAATGAGTTAGTGCTGCTAATTTAAAAAAATTATTATGAAGCAAAGATACCATGATTTTGAGTTACCTTATGAAAAATTTTTGAATCATGAAATGATATGGAGGTTTGGAGGAGGTCGAAAAATATAAAATTCTTAGTCATAAATATTGCACTATCTTAGTAAATGTTTTAGAAATATTTTTATCTGATTCTGAAAGTCTTGAGATTGTTAGAACAATAAAAAGGGATTTTAACTTATACTGTCTTTTAAAGAAAAAAGAGGCCTTTCAGGACTGAAATAACTTGAAAAAAACTATAGGATTAGTCGAGGGGAAGAGTTTATGAGAAAAACTTAAAACAATAAACGCCGGAATCTTATTTTGAAATAAAGACTTATAGCCCCCTTTCCCTGCGTTCCGTTTCCATACCTGCAGCGACGAGGGGTAGAACGGCTCTTCCATGGAGCATAAGTTCTGCATAAATGGCCATTGTGCCCGCGTTGGCTCATTATTTACCCATAGAGATGGAGGGTTTTTTATATTCATAATTTTTACAAACTTTTGTAGACTATCTCTGTTTTTCTCTATACTCATTGCATGAAAAAGATATTTAGTTTTTTATGGAAGTATGTCATGACTCAGAAACTACCATTCTTAGGAGTAGTAGTATCTATGTCAGTGGCTTTTTCTTTTGGTCTTTTTGTTCCTCTCGTGTACAAAAATTTTATAGATCTCGCATCTCAGGGTATCGAAAACGCTGGCATACTAGAACAGCTATATCATTGGGGATATATTTTCATTGCGCTTATCTTGATACAACAGGCTTGATGGAAGAGTCTTGAATACTGGATTATACCTTTTGAAACTCGTATTTGTCGGCAGATTTATGATGATTCGATGTCTCGTATGATAGGACAATCAAATAGATTTTTT
>Ga0247841_10011551_pt1 | contig 11721 bp, 16 predicted proteins | sample LaCruzMarch2015__2_FD_192410 | JGI IMG/M metagenome (GOLD analysis project Ga0247841, IMG submission 192410) | Freshwater microbial communities from meromictic Lake La Cruz, Castile-La Mancha, Spain - LaCruzMarch2015_18m | ecosystem: Environmental > Aquatic > Freshwater > Lake | place: Spain...
CTGTTTGGGCAATTTTAAGAAGCTGGTCTTCTGAACTTAATTCTGTTGCTAATTCTTTTAATAGTAACTGCGCTTTTTCGGCTGCAAGTCTATAGCCTCTAGAAACAACTGTTGGATGTATCTTTTGATCTAATAATTTTTCTGCATTTTCAAGCAGTCTTCCTGCAAGCATTACTACTGTAGTTGTTCCATCCCCCACTTCTTGTTCTTGGGTTTTTGCTATTTCAACAATCATCTTAGCTGCAGGATGTTCAATTTGCATTTCTTCAAGAATAGTTACTCCGTCATTTGTTATTGTAATATTTCCGGTAGAATCAACAATCATTTTATCCATTCCTTTTGGTCCTAGAGTGGTCTTAACTGTCTCTGCAAGAACCCTAGCTGCAAGAATATTGTTTCTTTGTGCATCTCTTCCAACCATTCTCTGAGAATCTTCTGAATAAATAGATTTTTCTGCCATCTTTTGTAAGAATAAAGTTATATTTTTGTTTATAAGGATTATTGTGATAAATGGAGTATTCTAATACCGCTTACTTTGACTCACTTAAAAGTGAAAGGATATATAAGGATTATTTTAATAAATAATATATATCAAGAAATCTATTTATTTATAAAGAAAAAGGCTATTTTTAATTAAGATTAACATGGAAATAGGAATAAGTGTTGGGGATTTAATGACTAGAAATTTTATTTATGTATCTCCAAAAACAAATCTGAAAAAATGTGCAGAGACTATGATAAAAAAGAGGGTTGGCTCTTTAATTGTAAAAGAAGGTGACGAATTAAAAGGAATTTTAACTGAGAAAGATATTGTTTGGGCAATTGTTAAAAAATCTGTTAAAGATCTCGAGAAAATAATGGCAGAGGATATAGCAAATAGAAAAGTAATAACAATAAAACCTTCTGCAGATATTATTGAAGCACTTAATCGAATGAAGAAGGATAAGGTTAGAAGATTGCCTGTTGTTGAAAATGGAAAAGTTATCGGTCTTTTAACTCTAAAAGATATTTTAAAAATAGATCCAAATCTATATGAATTAATTTCTGAGACAGTTAAGATAAAAGAAGAATCAGCAAAGCTCTCCTCAGGTGAAAAGCTAAAATTAAAGAGAAAAGAAGGTTCTTGTAATTCTTGCGGTCAATTAGATACTATCTACTTGGTTGATGGGGACTGGCTTTGCATTTCTTGTTTTAATTCTAAATAAGCCAACCCTTTCTTTTTAATTAAGAAAAAGAAATAGTTGGGATTCTCGGAAAGAAAAATCTCCTCCCAGAAGTTTTATATAGGTTAGTTTGCCATTAAAAATAGTACTCAACATTCTATTATAAAATGAAAAGAAACAAATTAACACTGAGAAAATACTCTTTGCGTACGCTTCTGGGTTTTATCCCAAAGAAAGCAAAGGTATTTTCGAGGTGATTAAAAACTCCAAACACACTCGATGGCTTTAGCCCAGAGTTTTTAACATGGCAGTCAAAAACAAGTCTGATAAGGAAAGAATTGATTTTAGATATAATCTTAGTTTGTACTTTAGTTTCTTAAAGAAGTATAAGCCTATCTTCTTTATATTGCTTTTAGTAATTCTTGTAATTGAAGCTACTTCTGTAGCAGATAAGTTCTTATTTAAGGCAATAATTGATAATGGAACCGATTTTTCTTCTAATTTACTAGTAAAAGACGCGTTCATAAAAATATTAACAATCATTGCATTAGTTTATTTGGTAATGATCCTAGTAAGAACTATTCTAAAATTCTTATATATTCATTTAATTAATCTGCTTGATTCTGGAATGATTGCAGATATGAAGAGAAGTTTTTTTAATCATCTTTTAACATTAGATTATGGATTTCATACAACTCATAAAACTGGAAGTCTTATATCAAAACTACTTAGGATAGGGGGAGCTGTTGAAAGGATGACAGATGTATTAATCTTTAACTTTTCTCCTTTAATCTTTCAGCTTAGCGTTGCATTCTTCTCACTAGTTTATTTTAGCTGGAAAACTGCGGTAATCTCTTTAGTTACTGTTCTAATTTTTATTGGGTATAGCTTTATCATGCAAAGAATACAAGAAAAGGCAAATATCGCTTCAAACGAAGCTGAAGACAAAGAGAAAGCAGGAGTCTCTGATATATTTACAAATATAGAATCAATAAAATATTTTGGAAAAGAAAATTTAATAAAAGCAAGATTTAGAAAACTAAGTGAGTTAACAAAAGTAACTACATTAAACTTTTGGGAGTATTTTAGATGGCTTGACGCGATACAAGTTTTAATTTTATCATTGGGAGTATTCTTTATTGTTTACTTTTCAATATTAGACTTTTTAGCTGGGAAATCTACATTGGGAACTCTTGTCTTTACTTATACTGTATTTACCTCTTTAGTTGCCTCTCTTTTCTCTTTTGTTTGGGGAATAAGAAATTTCTATAGGGCAATGGCTGACTTCCAGTCAATATTCAAATTTGCTAAAATAAAAAATGCAATAAAAGATAAGCCAGATGCTAAAGACCTTAAAATTGGAGATGGAGAAATAGAATACAAAAATTTAAGCTTTAATTATGGTAAAAGAAAAATATTTGAAAATTTTGATCTTAAGGTTAAGAAAAACCAAGTAATTGCTCTTGTTGGTCATTCTGGAAGCGGAAAATCTACACTAATTAAGCTTTTGTTCAGATTGTATGACCCGAACTCTGGACAGATATTAATTGATGGTAAGGATATTCGTGATTTTAATCAAGAATCACTTAGAGAAGAAATGGCAATTGTTCCTCAAGAATGCATATTATTTGATGATACAATATATAATAATATTGCGTTTTCAAATCCGCTTGCAAAAAGAGAAGAAGTCTACAGGGCTATCAGATTTGCACAATTGGATAAAATAATTGAGAAATTCCCTAAAAAGGATAAAACAATTGTCGGAGAAAGAGGAGTAAAATTATCTGGCGGAGAAAAACAAAGAGTTTCAATTGCTAGAGCAATTCTTGCAGATAAAAAAGTTCTTGTTTTAGATGAAGCTACATCTTCATTAGATTCCCAAACAGAGTATGAAATCCAACAAGATTTAAAGAGATTAGTAAAAGATAGGACAACAATAATTATTGCCCATAGACTCTCAACTATTATGAATGCAGATCAAATCGTTGTAATGGACAAGGGAAAGATTGTACAACAAGGAACTCATAAAGAACTTATTTCTCAAGAAGGACAATATAAAAAACTCTGGAATCTTCAAAAAGGAGGATATATTAAGTAAAAAGTGTAACTGCGTAGGGGTTACAAATAGAAAGATTTAAAAGGTAATTTTGGCTTATTTGGGGATGGCATTTCATTATTCTAGAAGAGAATTTGAAGAAGATTTAAACGTGGCAGAAGCGTTCTTAACGACAGTTGTTTCTGTTGGAGAAAGAGTAAGAAGAGAAGTTAGATCTGGAATGCAAAGATCTGGAATTCAAGGTGAAATAATCTATGTTGGATCTACAAACCCCGATAGATTGACTGCAGTTATTGATCCAAAAAGCCCAGACGAGAGATATCCGTGTGATTTTGATGTAGGCATAGTCTGTAATCGAGATGTTGAGCATGAAGAAAAAGCAAGAATCTTAGAACAGGTTCTTCCAGGCGGTGAAACAAGAGAATTTTTTGGGAGACTAGAAAGACACCAGTACATAAATAAATTTCCAGTTAATGTTGCAATATTTGGGGCGCAAGAAGCAGGACAAGAAGGCCCAATTGTTTATTCAAGACAGTTTAAGTTAAGTCCGGATCAAATAAAAGATACTAGACGTTTACGTTTATTTATGATGAGAAATGGTCTCTATGGAGGTTTTACTCGAGGTTTTAAAGGCATTACTCTTGAACAAGCTGCATCTGTAGGAGATTTTGAATTTATTCTTAATAATTTTTCTACAGAACAAGGATTAGATCAAGAGATAGTTAATCCTATAGATGGGAAAGATCTTGTTGCAAGTATACATCCAGATATAAAAAGAAGAACAAAAGTTCAATCAACTACTTACTCACAAAGAGGTTTAATTCGAGCAGTGCCTTATACAATTGAAGGATGGCAGGAAGATCATTCAGAAGAGTTTACATTTGGGTTAGTTTCTAGAGGAGAAGACCCTTATCAGCTTTATAAAAAAATAGATAAGTTTATTCGTAAAACTTTAGAAAAGATGGGTTTAGATAAAAATTATTCGCATTTAGTAATCCCCCATTATGGATCTAATGAAGCCTTATTAGCTATTCCAGATATGAATGGCTCTGAAAAAGTAGAATTTCAAGAGAGATTTAGAAGAAGATGGGATTCTGCTCAATTATCCAAGTAATTTATTTAAAATAAACTTTTCTGTTGTTCGTATTCAAAAATAGACTTATTAGCTTCTTGAAGCATTTCTTTATTTGTTTTTTTCTTTAACTCTAACATTGCCTTTTCATAGGGCATCCATTCAAACTTTTCATGTTCGTGGTTTATTCTTACTTTCATTTTATCTTCTTCTTTTATCTTTGCTAATAAATAAACTGTTTCTTTGAAAATCGTCTTTCCTTCAAACTGATAAAACCATTTTAAAACCCTCTGAAATCCGGGAATAAAAAATAATTTGTCTAGACAAGTTTCTTCAGATATCTCTCTCCTTACTGTTTCTTCTATACTTTCCTTATTTTCAATCTTTCCTTTAGGAAATTCCCAGTAAGTACTTTTTAGAGTATTTCTTAATAAAAGAAAAAGGGGCTTATTCTTATCCAGATAATATATTATTGCACCTGCTGATTTTTGTTTTTCCATAAATTATTAAGAATATTAGAGGTTAAATATTTATTTGCTTGAGGGTGCAGGACAAATAAGAAATCCAGCTCTTCTCCAAACATTATTATCTCTTGCTAAAACCTTTTCTGTTGCTGTTGATATCTGTTCCACTCTATCAAAGGATCTTACCATTGTAGATAATTTGTCTAATATTCTTTTTGTAGGGCCAGAGTATTCTCTTCCCCAAGGAAGACAACTTTCAAAACCAATGGGGAGTTCATCTGTCTCCGGTTGTCTAGCTATTTCAACCTCAACCCCTCCCAAAATACCAGAACTATCTGATAGTGTAATTATGGTTCCGTAGAGAGATTCTCCTATACCTCTTGGCGATCTAAAATTTGCCCAATCAAACGTAAATCCCGGAGATAATCCTCCAGATAATCCTTCTAAAATTCCTACAGACAATCTTTGGGCATAGTCTCTTGAAACTGGGATTAAAGGTTTAGCTAGGTCAAAATATTCTGGATTAAGTCTTCCGCTCATGGATAAACAAGATCTTAATGCAGGACTTACCCCTTTTGATTCGATTAAATCATCTTTTGCTTGACTATATTCTTTAATAGAAGTATATGCTTGAGCCATAAAATTAAATCTTTATCGAGTTTTTAAGCTTTTATTCTTTTTGATATATATTTATATATTTGAAGAATTTATAAAAAAAATGATTATTAGAGTTAGAGTTAAACCAAATTCAAGAGAGGCAAAAATTGAGAGTTTTGGAGATAACAGATATTTAATAAGTTTAACTTCTCCTGCAGAGAATAATGAGGCAAATATAGAATTAATTCATTTGCTATCAAAATATTTTGGTGTTCCAACAAAGAGTATTAAGTTTAAGTTTGGTTTAACTGGAAGAGATAAAATTATAGAGGTGGGTTAGATTTCTCATGAGTGTAATTAATATCTACTTCAGATATCGGAATCCCGATATCAAAAATTCCTTCTGAAGAAAGTTTTACAATAAGGCTTGCTAAATCCGCGTTTTCTCTTAATAAAACATCTTTAACTTCTCTTTCACCTAATCTTTTAGGGTAACCACTTGCAAAACAATTTTCTCTGTATCTTGCAGCTTCAAAACAATCACAGAGAGAAACTAATCTTGCACAATGCTCTCCAGCTATTCTTGTCTTTTCTCCTATTTCAACAGGGAGTATTGGAGAAGGAAGAATATTTGGATATCCTTTTGTAAACTTATGATGTAATAATGCAGAAAGAGCAGAAAAATAATGGCCTTGAGAAATCAATTGATCATATCCCCACCTAGAATGCATTCTTATTAATTCTAGTTCTTCAGGGGTTGGCGGTCTTTTTAAATTTAATAACCCTTCAGGAATCCTATCATCCAGTTTTCCAACATCGTGTAGAAACGCAGAATAGACCATTGCTCGAGGATTTACTGTTCCAGTAGATAGTGCAGTATTTGTAGATATTATTAAAGTTCTGGCAACATGTTCGCAGGTTAAATCTTTTCCTTTTGCCTTAAATTTATCCCAATAAGATTCAAAAAATAGATAATCCTCTGATTTTGCCCATCTTCTTAAAATTTCAAATACAGAATTTTCTAGTCGGTCTATTCCTTCCGGAAGTCTAATCCTTTCTTGCATAGGGCAATTAAAAAAAATTTGTTTTTAAGCATTTATATCTAAAACATTAAATAGTCCAACTAATAAAAATAAATATGGGGATAAAATATTGTGAGGCAGAGGATATAAAAAAGATTGCAGAAGATATTGTAAAAATAATGGAATGGAGTCATGTTAACCTAGAATCATTATATTTTTTAAGGAGTGTTGGTTCAAGTTCTAGAGGAACAATTGCTCGTTGTCATGCGCTTTCTCGTCCAATGCAAATCGCATTAAAGAGAAAAGGATTTTATTTAATTGAAGTAATCCATGAAAGATTTGATAAGATGTCTGATGAAGACAAAATACGAGTAATAATTCATGAATTAATGCACATACCTAAAACATTTGGTGGAGGATTTATTCATCATCATATTGTAAATGATCATACTGTAGAGAAGATATTTAGAGATTATAAAGAAAGAATTAATCTTAATATAGAAAAAAATGAAAACAGATTTTTTTGAATTTTACATAAAAGGGAAGAAAGTAATAATGCGGGTAAAAAGATACACTTCTGTATGGACTAATCCTTTTGGATTAATGTTTAAAAAAAGATCTATGCCATTATTATTCGTATTTAATAATGAAAAGATCCCCGCAATTCATTCTTTTTTTTGTCAGCCATTTTTTGCTATCTGGATTTCTTCGTCGGGAAAAGCGACAAAGATACTAAAAATAAATAAATGGAGACCCCATTTTTCCGGTGAAGGAAAGTACTTATTAGAGATTCCCAGATCCGACGAGAATTACTTAAAAATGACAAAAATACTAAATTTGCCCGACGGAAAATAATAGAAAGGTTTAAATATAAAAACAAACTATAAATATTATTATTTTACAAAAGGAGGTTAAAAATGGGAAGTATAATTGCAAAGGCTGTTGTTAAGAGAAAGCCAGGTTATCTTTACTATGTTGATGGAAAAGGCAATATATGTGAAGCTAAGATGGCTCGAGGCGGAAAAAAGAAGAAGAGATAAAACTCTTTTTAATTTTTAATTTTTCTGCTTTTTAATATTTTATTTTTAATCTAATTCTATTTTATTTTTTATTTAACTTAATTAAGTTTAAAATCTATCTTTTGAGTAACTTATTGATGAATTTTTTAAGGCCTTTTAGAGAAAGAAGGAAGAGAAATAATTTTATAGATTTGCATCTTCATTCTAATCGACAAGGAGGAATTATCTCCCCTAGAGAAATTGCTCTTTATATTCACCACTTATATAAAAAAGGAAAAAAAATTCAAAAAGTTGCATTAACTGATCATGAGACCTTAGAAGGACAAGAGGAATTTTCTACAACTCTTAGATCTTTAGACTTTGGAGAAGATACTCCTGAGATTTATTGGGGTGCAGAAGTTTCTTTATTACTTGAACCAAAAGAAAGAACCAAGGTTCATTTATTGATATATTCTCCTTCTAAAAGAAATCCTTTATTTTATCTTCGGGAAAATGCAGAAGATATTTTTAATAAATTAAATGGTTATATGCATACAAGAAATTCGAGGAGAGCTATGCAGATGATAAAATTACTTGCTCCATCTTGTGAATTGACTATGGAGGATTTTTATGCCCATGCTCAGTTTGGAAGATATTTAAGTAATCTTTCACTTATTAGGGCACTAAGAGAAACAGGACATTTTACAGATGGAGCAGATATTGCTTCATTTATGAGAGACGTAGATGTCTCAAATGCTAATGGTCACTTTGACTCGTCAAATTGGCCAAGGGCGGACGAATTTATTCCAATGTTGGGAAAAAGATTTGAATATGTTTCTTTTGCCCACCCAGTATTAACAAACACTCGTGCGGGATTGGATACAGTTATTGAAAAATTAGTGAGCTTGGGAGTAAATGCTATGGAGATATCTCATCCGTCAAATAGTGCAGAACAGACTATGGAACTTGACGTTCTTGCAAGAAAGTTTAACCTTTATCAAACTGCAGGGAGTGATGAACATTTCTATAAACAACCCTATCGAATTGGGGTGCCTATGAATACTTTAGATCCAACTAGATTGATATAAGACAACCTAAAAACATTTAAAAACCTATTTTCTCAGTTAATATCTATGACAAAAGCAATAGTTATACAATTTAGGAGAGGAAGAAAAACATATACTCCTAGACATTTTCTTATAGAAGTAGACGGATGTGACTCAAAAGAAAAAGCAAAAAAATATATTGGGAAAGATGTTCAATGGTCTTCCACTGGAAGAGAAAAAGTATTAATAAATGGAAAAGTTGTTTCTGCTCACGGAAATAAAGGTTTAATCCGTGCAATATTTGAAAAAGGATTGCCTGGACAAGCAATTGGAACAGAAATAAAAATGATGGAGAAATAAGATGGCATTAAGAGTTGCAAAGGCATATTCAAAAAGATACACTCGACCTTACACTAGAAAGTCTAAAGTAAAAAGTAAATCTTATATAAAATCTGTTCCAAATACAAAAGTGGTAAAACTTAGAATGGGAGATTTAGATGGTTGGAAAGAAGGAAAATACAAAATAATTTTAAAAATAATATCTAAAGAAAAAGTTCAATTAAGAGATAATGCAATTGAGTCTGTTAGACAATATTTACATAGATTTTTACTTGAGGGAATTGGGAAGGAATATTATTTTGAAGTAAATGCTTATCCTCATCATATAATCAGAGAAAATAAGATGATTACAGGGGCAGGTGCAGATAGAATGCAGACTGGTATGGCTCAATCTTTTGGTAAATGTATGGGAAGAGCAGCATTAGTAAGTGCAGGTCAGATTCTATTTACAATTGCGGTTTTGAATAATAAGGCAGAGCAAAAAGCAAGAAAATTAATTGCTTCTTCAAAGGCAAAGTTGCCATCTGGAATAAGAGTTGAAACTGTTTATCTTAAATAAAATTTTTATTTATTATCTCCAAGGCCATCCTGGTCTTCTAAATCTTTCTTCTCTTCTCTTTAATGCTTCTTGAATTCTTGCTTCTTTTTGAGATTTTTCTTCTGCTAACTGCTCTTTAAATACTCTTTTTCTTTCAGCAGCAGCAATTCTTTCATCTCTCTCTTGGTCAAATAATGGCCCTCCAGATGTTCTCATACGAGAGATATTTGGATATAATGAAAAGAAGTCTCTATCTCCCTTTCTTTCCCACCCCTCTTCTGGTTTGTCAACTCTTCCATTTAACCATAAAACAGAACTATAAAAAAGAGATAAAAAATACTGCGATGCTACTTCTTCCATAGCGGTAACTAAACCATATCCGTCCCAGTACTCTGTTTCAACATAGATTGGATTTCTTAGATTAACATAAACCCTAAAATGTGGTGCAGACTTTAGTCCTGTTTCTATTCCTCTACCTAACCATAATTCTGAATTAAAACCTGGCGGTCTTGTTGCTTCCAATTCTTTAATTGACTTGTCTAAATTGGGTTTTATTTCTTCAAGATAATCTACTAGCTTTCTATGTTCATTAATATCTTCCTCATCTAACATATTTTAAGAGAATAAAAAGAGTTTATAAGAATTTATTTAGTATTTGTAACCAAACAACTTAAATAACCTTTTTTCCTTAAATTAACTATGAAATACTTTTTTATTTTGGGTAGGAATCCGGATCTTTCAAGAGCAGAGATTTATTCTTATTTTGAATCTCGTGCAATTGAATTTAAAGAAATAGTTTACAATGGAAACATTTTACTTGTTGATCTTAAATCAGAACAAAAATTAGATATAAATGAATTCGGAGGAATAGTCATGATCGGAAAAATTCTGTTTTCTGGATTAAAGAAAGAGGTACTTGATTTTATTGATCAGGATGAGCTAATACCTGCAGATAAATTTAGCTTTAATGTAATTGGAAATTATGATATTGAACAAGAAGTTTATAAAAAATTTAAGAAAGAGGGTAAAAAGGCAATGTTACGCCATGGGAGAGGCCAAATAAAAAGACAAGATGATGAAATAATTGAATTACCTAATGCAGATTTTCATCTTTTTTGCTTTAAACAAAACTCAATCTATTTTGGTGTAGTAGACCAAACATTCTCTGCTAAGGAAATAAAACATAGAGATATGAATAAACCTGTTAGAAGAGAACAACTTGCTATCTCTCCAAGATTGGCAAAAATTTTGATAAATTTATCTCAAGTTAAACCTGGAGAGAGATTGCTTGATCCTTTTTGTGGTGTAGGCGGAATTATGCAAGAGGCAATTATTTTTGGGATTAATTCATATGGTATTGATAATGATAGAACTGCGATAATTGATGCTAAAAAAAATTTAGATTGGATTAAAAATAATTATAAAAATTCTGCAAATTTTGAATTAAAACTGCTTGATTCAAAACATGCCCCTGAAATGAATTTTGATGGGATTGCTAGTGAATCTAGTCTAGGAGAGTTAACTAAAAAGAAGTTAAATGAAAGGGAAGCGGAAGCATTTATAAATAATTTTGAGAGAAGAATAATTCCATTATTAAAGAAGTTTAAGAATATAAAAAAGCCAGATGGATTAATTGCAATAACTTTTCCATTCATAAGAAAATACTCTGTAAATATCGTGAGAATTTTGCAGGAAACAGGACTGAGGATTTTTAGTAATAATACTATAAAGTTTCCCATAAGAGAATTTAGAAAAGATCAATTTGTCTCTAGGGAGATTTTTGTTTTTAGATAATTTATTGGCAATAAATACCCTCAGATATAAACAAAAATATTTAAATACGGCAATTCTATACAATTATATAAGATGGTGGAAAAATCACAACTATTCTCACAAAGCCTGAAGCATGTCGGTTTTTGGAATTTTAAAGATTTATATAACTTCTCCTTTGAATGGTTAAAGAGCGAAGGATATATTGTAAGTGAAGAAGACTATCAAGAAAAAATAAGTGATCGAGGAAAGGAAGTAGTTATTAAATGGACTGCTTGGAGAAAGATTTCTGATTATTTTAAATATGAAATAAAGATAGATTGGCATATACTGGGGATGCAAGATGCAGAAGTAAAAAGAGGAGATAAAACTGAAAAGACAAATAAAGGAGAGATAAAGTTTACATTTAAACCATACTTAGTAAAAGATTATGAAAGTAACTGGGAAGTTAGCCCGTTATATAAATTTTTTAGAGGAATCTATGATAAGTATATTGTAAGAACAACAATTGATGATTACGAGGATAGATTAATTGAAAAAACAGTTTCCTTTATAGAACAGATTAAGGCATTCTTAGTATTGGAAAGTAAAAAGTAAGTATACTCTTTTAGTATAGTAATCTTTAAAATTGCTTCCTATTTCTTGTAAGAATGGAA
>Ga0247841_10011553_pt1 | contig 11720 bp, 9 predicted proteins | sample LaCruzMarch2015__2_FD_192410 | JGI IMG/M metagenome (GOLD analysis project Ga0247841, IMG submission 192410) | Freshwater microbial communities from meromictic Lake La Cruz, Castile-La Mancha, Spain - LaCruzMarch2015_18m | ecosystem: Environmental > Aquatic > Freshwater > Lake | place: Spain...
CCAGAAGCCCAATCCATTCCCCATGTCCATAGCCGAGAACGTCATGTATCCGCTCCGGGTGGACGGCGTCCGTGACAAGAGGGTCCTTCGGGAGACAGTAGAAAAGGCTCTTCGGGGCGCCGCGCTCTGGGATGAGGTCCAGGATCGGCTGCACGACAATGCTCTAGGTCTTTCAGGCGGGCAACAGCAGCGGCTGTGCATAGCACGGGCAATCGCAGCAGAACCTGAAGTCCTCCTTATGGACGAACCATGCTCGGCCCTGGACCCGGTGGCTACCGCCAAGATCGAGGACCTCATAGACGAACTGAAGGGCCGTTACACCATTGTGATCGTCACCCACAACATGCAGCAGGCCGCCAGGGTATCGGATAATACGGCCTTCATGTATCTCGGCAAGCTCATCGAATACGGCGTGACATCGACAATATTCACCAATCCCAAGTGTGAGAAGACCATGGACTACGTCACCGGCCGGTTTGGATAAGGATTGGGATCAGCCTCCCGGCTGGTATGGCCTCCCTGGATAATGAATAGTGAAATTGTAGTACGGAAACTGCATAGGTAGCCGCATCATATTGAAAACCATCACACCTATGGACAACCGATCCAGCCAGGACGAAAGGGGCCAACCGAAATGCACCGTTATTTTGCGGTCAGGCAGTTCATATTCCACTACCTTTAAGAGTCCCACCATGTGACTGTACACACTTCTAGGCCCCGTCGGGAAGCGGAAGTGATTTGAAGCCAGCTTTGCCGGGGCCCCGCTGCGCGGGTTGTAAAAGGTGACGTAGGCCTCGTTGGACGCGGCCGCTTGCAGCGCCGCTTCGCGAGGCCTTTGAAAGAATATGTGCAAGTCCGGTTCCGGCGATTCCGCCAAGTGGAGTATCATTTCCATCTGGCTGTCCGCTTGCTCGATCTCTTTAATCTCGGGGGCCCTCGTCCGGGCCACCAGCAGGCCTGCAACAAGCACTAAGCAGGTGACGGCGGCCCACAGTTCGGTACCGTGAGGTTTCATGTAGGCAAGAAAAAGAAAGCAACTCACGAAAATCAGAAATATCAGCAGCGTAACAACACGGCTGGTGTAGAAGTGTATTACTTCCTTGGTCCCCCTGAAGTACCTATAGATTAGTAGCGAGCCCATGTTTATGATGAAACTGGCAATCAATCCGAGGGCGTACATATCCGCCAGAATCATCTGGCTTCCCTGAGTTATCAGGATAATCAATGAAAAAAAGGACGCATTCAGTATATGGATTCTATAGAGAGACTGTTCGCGGTTGGTCTCGATGAGCCAGTGAAATCCGTATCGTCCGGCCACCCGTTCCATGAGCTCGCTGGAAGCAACAAAGGCAGTATTGATTGCCATGATGAGCGCGAGGCTCGCCAGCGCTGCCACTGCTATCCCAAAGGGGACGCCGTTTAACATCGTAGCGTAATAGGTTATTAGATCGCCTTCGTGATTGGCGAAATCGATGGGAGCGCTCAAAGCAAGCCCCGCCACTACGGGTGTGACGATGCCCACTGTGATAGCCAGGAAGATGTACGCTCTGCCTATTTCACGCCAACTCCGCACAAGTCCCGCAGTCTGGAGCACCGATTCCACTCCGGAATAGGCCAGGATGCAGCTTGCCATCGACGCAATGAAGATGCCATACCCATGAAACCATGAACCGGTTTGAAGGCTCGAGGCGGCGGAGTCAAAGGACTGCCCCAAGCGATCCAAGGCCGCCTGATCGAGCCCCAGTACTCCGGACGCAATTAGATTTGCGAAAACGAAAGCCGCCAGTATGAAAATACTGAATGTGAATCTCGCGTTTTCCCGAATTCCCAGAATGTTTAGGCCTGCTATTGCCCAGATAATCGTCAAGGACATTATCATTTTTGCTGTATGGGACACAGCGAAAAAGGACATGGCGTTCTCGACCGCGCTTACCGCAGAGATGCACGCGGTCAAAATGTAAGTTACCATGATGGAAGCGACAGCCACAAACGATACCACCGGCCCCAGTACCAGATAAGAGAACGAATAGACACCACCGCCGAATATCCCGTGATGTTCGAGAATCTCCGCAATCTCAACCAGTCTAGTGGTCATGTAGTGGATGAACACCGCAGTAAAGGCGATAAACATGATGGCAGCGGGGCCGATAAAGCGGAACGCCTCAGCCGGCGCGTAGAACACGGACGAAAGTTCGTCCATGAGCGTTATGATGGCCACCGCAAACCAAGTGAGCCATACGCGGCCGCCGTGGAAGTACGAAAGCAGACCGGACCTGCGCAAGAGAAGAACAAAAACGATGACCAAGGAGATATTGAGTCCCACTAGGACGATTGTCTTCATGGGCCGGTCCTCAGCCTCGAAGGAAAAGAGCAGCGGATCTTGGAGGGATGCATCTTGTGGAGCCCGGGTATGTGCGGCTCAAATTGGTTTGGATAATATAACGAGCACCGGAATTCTTTTCCGAATTAGAATTGCCCCTGCCCCCCTTTAGAAAAGGGGGGTAAAATGAGGCTCCTCCCTCCCTTTCGCAAAGGGGGATGCCGGGGGATTTCACAGGCAACATCCACACTAAATTGATGACATTATTTTGGGCGCCAGCTTTATGTAAGGCTTCAGTGATGCAACGAACAACATATTGAGCGCGCGCAGCCGCCGGGAACGGTGTTCGAGGTAAAACCGTCTCATGCTCGCGTACTTCCCGGAATTTGTTCAATTCAGAACGGCGATTTGCGAACAATGCTCTGCTCCCTGGCCGGCCCCACGGAGACCAGGGGCACAGGGACTCCGGTCAGATGCTCTATGGTTTCCACGTAGTCCCTGGCGTTCTTCGGAAGATCATCGAAGGAACGACATTCGTGGATCGGCTCGTCCCAACCTTTTACCTGCCTGTATTTGGGAACCACGCGTTCGAGATCGCTGATGTCGGCCGGGACCTTGTCGATAGACTCACCGTCAAGGTCATAGCCCGTACAGATCAGCAGCGGGCTTATCCCGGTGAGCACGTCCATCTTCGTCAGCGCAATTCCCGTCAGACCGTTGAGCCTTATGCTGTGGTTCACCACGACCAGATCCAGCCATCCGCATCGCCTCGGCCGGCCTGTTGTTGCTCCGTATTCTACGCCTCTACGTCGGATTTCCTCGCCCAAGTCGTCCTCAAGTTCCGTGGGAAACCCGCCCTGCCCCACTCTGGTGGTGTAGGCTTTGACCACGCCCCAGATCTTTTCCAGACGATCGGGGCTGATCCCGGAGCCGCAACAGGCATTCCCCGCTACCACGTTAGACGAGGTGACAAAGGGATAAGTCCCGTGGTCGATGTCCAGCAGGGTCCCTTGAGCCCCCTCGAATAGCACCCGGCTTCCCGCGGCAATACGACTCTGGAGGACCTGCGCTGCATCACCTATGTGCGCCGCGAGTTGGCGGCCGTATTCCAGGTATTCCTCCACGACCAGATCGGGATCCAACTTCGGTTTCCGGAACCGATGCTCAATGAGAAAATTTTTCTCTTCCAGAACGGCATGAACACGTCTGCGCAAGGTATCAGGCCGGAGAAGATCACCCATGCGAATCCCCATCCTGGAGACCTTATCCTCGTAAGCGGGACCGATTCCTCTGCCCGTCGTACCGATTTTCGCGCCCCCGAGGAGTTCTTCACGGCCCTGGTCGATAATCTTGTGATAGGGCATGATGGCATGACCACGTTCTGATACGACCAGCTGCCTATCGTACTGAAAGTAGCCTCGCTTACGCAACTGCTCCTTTTCTTCCAGAAGAACGCCCGGATCTATCACCAGACCGTTGCCGATAATGTTCAGGGTGTCCGGATACAATATCCCCGAGGGTATAAGATGAACGATAATCTTCTCTCCTCCGACCTTGAGAGTGTGGCCCGCATTATTCCCGCCCTGGAATCGAACGACCACATCGGCACGACTGGTCAAAAGGTCTACCACCTTCCCTTTGCCTTCGTCACCCCACTGCGTTCCCAGTATGACAAGTGTACTCAAAATCGAATGCCTTTCTCGAAGTTGGTCCGGCTGATCCCTAAAGTACAACCGGCCGGTGGAACTGCTCCATGCGCCTGGGCCAAAGACAGCAAAGCCTCACTGGTCCAGGACAACCTGCCTTACGCTGATGATCCCGTCGATCTCGCGTATATTGTTCAGTGTAGCTTCATCGGCGGGGGTATCCAGGTTGATAATGGATACTGCCCGACCGCCCGGAAAATCCCGCGACAGGTTCATCTGGGCTATATTTATGCCACCACGCGCCAGGGCGCCGGACATGCCTGCAATCATTCCGGGAATGTCCCGATTGGCCACGATGAGCATGGGGCCTGCGGGAACCGCCTCGGTCACGAACCGGTCAATGCCTATTATCCTGGGCTCGTATCCCGCCCTCCGAATCAGGGCACCTTCCACGCTCAGGCATTCTCCATCCGCAGACCTGGCCCGAATTACAATGGAAGAACCGTGTTCCGCTCCCTCACTCATGGTGGTCTCCAGGACCCTGAGGCCCCTCTCACCCGCGATGAGCGAAGCGTTAACGTAATTTACTCCCGTCTCTTCAAATGTAAGCAGAAATCCCACCAGAGCCGCGTTGGTCACAGGTTTCAAGTCCCACTCGGATATTTCACCCCTGTACTCGACTTCCATCTCGGCCACACCGCGAGGGGCCAACTGTCCGACGAACTGGGCCAACCTGCGCCCCAGATCCAGGTACGGCCTTATCCGAACACTCTGCCCGGGATCTATTCCCGGCGCGTTCACAGCGTTCCTGATTATACCGCTTTCCAGGTAATCTACGACCTGTCGGGCTATAGCTACCGCCACGCTTTGCTGGGCCTCATCCGTCGCGGCCCCCACGTGCGGCGTTCCGATCACCCTGGGATGCATCACCAGCGGGTGATCTCCGGGTGGGCTCACTGTATAGACATCCAGCGCCGCTGCTGCGACCTTGCCTGAGTTAAGAGCTTCCAGGAGCGCCTCTTCGTCTATAATTCCGCCACGGGCGCAATTGACCACTATCACGCCTTCTTTCATCGTTTGGAAGGCTTTGGCGTCCACCATGCCGCGGGTGTCTTGGTTCAGCGGTGTGTGGACCGTAATCACATCCGACCGTGAGAATATCTCATCCAGGGAGGCCAGCTTGGCGCCGATCTGGGCAGCGGCTTCCGGAGTCGTGGCCGGATCGTACCCGATTACGTTCATCTTCAGGCCGTGGCGGGCCCTCTTGCAGACGATGCTACCGATCTGCCCGAGCCCGATGACCCCCAGGATTCTTCCCGCCATTTCCCGGCCCTGGAACTTCTTCTTCTCCCATTTGCCCATTTTCATGGATGCCACTGCCTGAGGAATATGACGATGGGCAGCCATGATCAGAGCAATGGTGTGTTCTGCGGTGGCTTCGGCGTTCCCTCCCGGGGTATTCATTACCACGATTCCTCGGCGGGTCGCTTCAGCTACATCCACGTTGTCAACACCGGTCCCTGCCCGTCCGATCACTCTCAGGTCTCCGGCAGCGGTTAGGAGATCCGCGCTCACCTTTGTCGCGCTGCGGATAACCAGCGCGTGGTAATCTCCCAGGATCTCTTTGAGGGTGTCATGGGGCAGGCCGGTTCTTACATCCACCCGAAATCCCGGTCGTGCGGACAGGACGTCTATGCCGTCCTGATGAAGGTTATCTGAAACCAGTATACTGAATTCCATAGACCTCTAGCCTCCATTCAGACGTCGTCCGCCTCCTCCCGGGGGCCTTCGCCTCTACATCTAAATTGCCGAGAGAAAACCGAACCTTGCCCGCTGCCAATTCCGGGCTGCTACCAGCTACAAAACCATAAGGCGCGCGTCAATAGCACCACCCTGGAATGAACGTCCATACTGCGGCGCCTTAAATCCGAGCTTTTTGTCCCGGCCCGGCGGTCGTCCCTTCCCCTAACCCTTCTCCAGGGACACTGGCGCTAACATAAGGCCTTATACTGATCGACAAAATACCTCCTCCTCCCTCCACCGTTGACGGGGGAGAGAAAGAGGGGGGTCGCCTCTCTCGCCGGGGGCCACAGATTATCCGTTTCTACGGGCGAAATCTCTCATGAATTCCGTAAGCGCACCTACGGCGTCCATTCCCACCGCGTTGTAAATCGAGGCCCTGCATCCGCCCACCGAGCGATGTCCCTTGAGGCCGGTCATGCCATTTGCGGCGGCCTCGGCCAGAAACTTCTTCTCCAGATCTTCGTCCTTAAGCCTGAAGGTGACATTCATCGTGGATCGGCTGTCCCGATCTGCCGTGCCTCGATAGAAATCCCCTTCGTCAATGGCCTCATACAAGAGAGCGGCCTTCTTGCGATTGAGCCGTTCCATTGCCGCGAGACCTCCCTGGGTCTCTTCGACCCATTTCAGGACCAACTGGACCATGTAAATGGCGAAACAGGGCGGCGTATTGTACAACGAGTTCCCATCCGTATGGGTCGTGTACTTCAACATCGTGGGGAGATCTTTTGGCACGCGAGCCAGCATGTCCTCCCTGATGATGACGAGCGTCACCCCTGCGGGGCCGAGGTTTTTCTGCGCCCCGGCATAGATCAACCCGAACGGTTTGGGATCGAACGGTCGCCACAGCATGTCCGAGGACATATCCGCAATAAGCGGAACATCGCCGGCATCGGGGAAGGTTTGCCACTGCGTACCCTCGATGGTGTTATTGGAGGTGAAATGCAGATACGCGGCTCCCGGATTGACCCTAAAATCCTTCGGTATGAGACGATAACCCTCGTCCTTGCTGGAAGCTATAACCGTATGAGGCTTCCCGAGGATCTGGGCTTCTTTGATGGCTTTGGCCGACCACGATCCCGTATTAATGTAGTCCGCGGAGGTCCCGTCGGGAATCAGGTTCATGGGGACCATAAAGAATTGCGTGCTTGCTCCACCCTGCAAAAAGACTACCTTGAAGGTATCCGGTAATTGGAGAAGCCGTTTGAGACGTGCTATCGCATCATTGAGGACGCCCTCGAAGACCGCGGACCGATGGCTGACCTCAGTGATAGACATTCCCGATCCCTTGAAATTAAGAAATTCCTCTCTTGCTTCTTCCAAGGCCTGCACCGGCAGAGCCGCGGGACCGGCATTGAAGTTGTGAATTCTAGCGCACATTGCGCCGCACCTCCTTATGGGCTGAAATTGGCTAGCAATCAAAAAAGAACGCCCCAAATTACACTATGTCCCGCCGGCATTTCAACACAAATCGCCCGAAACCGCGGCGGAGTCGATCAGTCCGCTGTCCGTTCCTCGGCAAAGGGATCGAATAGGGTAACGTCCTTCATGGCCCCGAAGGGGCAAACGAGACCGCACATGCCGCAGGCAACGCACTTGTTGGCGTCAAAGGCCACTTTCCATTCAGGTGGAGTCAGATTCAGCGCCGCAGTAGGGCACAGCCCCGTGCAGGCGCCACAATGGACGCATCGGTCTTCTTCACGCCACACTTTGTCCGCAAGGTGCTGGACCATGACCTCATTATCTTCCAGGAACCTGACTCCTTTTTCTATGAGATCGTCCTCTCCCCGCAATTCCAGGAGAATCCGGCCTTCGCGTCTTGGGAGTATCTTCGCCTCCAGGATGTTGAAAACCAGGTCGAAATCCCGAGCGAGCCGGTAAATGACCGGCTTGTACATGATATGAGACTTGAATATCAGCAGTACGTTTCTCGACGACATTTTGTCACCTCTTTTAGTGCGCTTTTATGCCGGGAGCGGACCGGACGCTATGGGCGCCAGCTCAATGTCTCCCAGCGCGGCAAAGTTATTGCCGATCGCTGCAAGGGCGCCTTCCACACCCTGAATGGTCATGGCCCATTCCACAGCTTTTTTGAGATCACGGGGCTTACGAACTCTGTTTCCCAGGCCGCTAGCCACTGCGTCGGCCAGCGAGACATCTTTTGAGACGATCACCGCCGCGTCGGCCTTCCCAAACGAAATCGACGGTCCCACAGTGCCTGATGAAGTGCAGATCCCCAGAGGAAGCGGGGTGGGCCCTACATTCAGACCTACCCGCCCCGTAAAGGGGGAATCCCCGGCGAACAACCCCACCACTACAGGACGGGTCACCATGAGGAAGATGTCACCGCCGTTCTCTACAATCACCTCTGGCGAGAGCTCCAACAAGGCCCTTCCGACGAACTCGGCCACTGCGCCCGCGACTGCCGCCATAGGGCCCGTGCCCGCCTTTCTTGCGGCCCTTGTCATGGAGCGTGGGACTGGGGCATCGACCGGGTCTTCGTCAATGGGCGTGAAACTCTTCAGAAACTCCGGCCTTCTAGCGATGGCATCTTCTATCTGAGTCCTGCACTTGCGAACCAGGCTTTCCGTTTCCTTTTCCAGACACAATAGGGCCTTGATGTACAGGTCCGAAGTCTCCACCACGACCCTGAAAGTCTTGAATCGGCCGTCATCTCCGAAGTCTCGATAAGTTCTTGGCTCGTAGATAACCGGGCAACTCATTGAAGGTCCTGGAATCCGTCAAACGAAACGGATGGCAACGTTTCCTGAGGTTCTCCGAGCAGGAATTGTCCTGAAGAGATCCATTCTTTCAGTGTGACGGCAATCTCCTTTGCTGCCGAATAGCTGGACAAAGGAGCGGCAGGGAGCTTCTTGCCGTCCAAGGTAATCTCCCCGGTCCTTAATTGGCCGTAAGTCACGTAAGCGACGGGTTCTCCGCCGCCTTCCGGATATCCGTACCCGTAGTCCACCACCGGGACTTGGATCTCGTCGTCGGAAACAGACGTGAACATGGCCATTTCTTCGTTGAGAACGGGAATGGGTATACCTATCCCCACGTTCAACGAGCATCCGTATCCCGTCAGGGACGCGCCTCGAAGAAACTTTGCGGACATGCCTTTCAGGTCTCCCCGGACCGATATGGTCCCTGCTCCGCCCATAACCACTCCGTTTGCGGACCGCTTTACGCCCGGATTGTGCTGCGTGCCAGCTCCGATCACATAGCCCACGCCTCCGCCGACGAAAATCCGGGTCCCGATTCCTATGGTCCGGTACAAGGGGTCGTTCAGAAGCGGACTCAACTGACCGGATGTGGAGAAGTTCGCGTTCGCGCATTCCGGTCGGAGAATTCCCATATATGTATAGATCGTTTTTTTGGAAAAGTTTACTGCACAGTTGTAGTTTTGGTAGGCGTTTCTGGGATCGAGGAGCACTGCATCCGGGAAATCCTGGAGGGTCATCGTGGCCTCATGCTGCCGTCCGGGATAGCAATCCGTCCCGTACGACGTGGCTGTGAGCCGCACTTCGCGGCCTGCCACAAGATCTTCGATGACGTGGCCCCCTCCGTACCGGAAGCGTCCGGGGAAGACCTTGTTCAGAGGATCGTCCTCTCTGGTCTGAGTTGCGCCTATATAACAATCCACAGCAGCGATGCCCGCGTAGGCCTCGACGCCGTTGAGATAAATTTTGCTGGCCCTGATCCTCGGCCTGGAGTGCCCGAAGTTGAGAAAGGCGCCGGAGGAACACATTATTCCGAATGTGCCCGTGGTAACGACGTCTACCTTTCGGGCTGCTTCGACCGCTCCCAGGTCTCTTCTTACGCCGATCATCTCTTCTGCGGTAACCACAACCACTTCGCCCCGCCGGATTTTCCGGTTGATCTCGGTAAAGGTTTTGTTCACCTTAAACTCAGCCATTCCGTCCTCCCGAAAACGTTGTACACCGGTCTCGGACACGGCAAAAGACGCATCCTTCGCGATCACTTTTGATAAACCTCGGTGGGATATCCAGCCGCTTGCCACTCGTTCCATCCTCCCAGAAGGGCGAAGACTTTCTTATAACCCATCTTGATCAATTCTCGTGCCACACGGGCACTCGTAGCCTCGCTCACTCAAGCGCAATATAGTATCAGCATTTTGCTCTTGGGGTAGGCTTTGGCCCAGTCCTCAACTTTCTTCGGGTCCTCCACTACCGCCCCGACTATCTTGAGGTCGCCGGGTTGAACGCTGTGCGCGCGAACGTCAATAACTACCACATCCGGATTTCCCAGCATTCCCCTGGCTTGTTCCTTGGCCAGCCTCGGGACCTCGTCTGCAACGGCAGGCAAGACCGGAAGCATAATTAGAACGGTTACCAGGCCCGCCGCGACCCCGCCGATGCCTCTTTTTATCATTGTCCTTCACGCTCCCTTGAGTACTGCCGGTCCACCTATGAGTCAGCCTTGTACGCGCAGAGGTCCCCGCACATGGTACAAGTTTCGTGGTCCTCACCGCATGTACGGCCGCGAATTTGTCGTGCCAGCACGGGATCGAGGGCAAGACGAATCTGTTGCTCCCAGTCGCGGTCTTTTCGCGCCCGGCTCATTTTTTCGTCCCATTCTCTTGCGCCTCGAATTCCTCGGACCACGTCTGCTACGTGACCGGCGACCCTGGCTGCCAACACGCCGATTCGAACATCTTCCACATCCGGAAGCCCCAAATGTTCCGTGGGTGTGACGTAACACAAGAAGTCAGCTCCTGCAGCGGCTGCCACCGCTCCCCCTATGGCCGAGGTTATGTGATCCAGGCCTGGCGCAATGTCGGTCACCAGCGGCCCCAGCACGTAAAACGGGGCATCATCGCACAGCCGTTTCTGAAGCTGTATTTGTGCAGGGACCTGATCCAGGGGCACATGGCCGGGGCCCTCAATTATCGCCTGCACGCCTTTGTCCTTCGCGCGGCGGTAAAGCCCGCCGAGGGTGATCAGCTCCTCCAGTTGAGCCTGGTCCAGAGAATCTGCAATGGCACCCGGCCGTAGTCCGTCTCCCAGGCTCAAGACCATCCCGTACTCCTTGCAGATGTCCAACACCTCGTCATAACGCTCGAAAAGCGGGTTTTCTTTTTTGTTCGTCCTCATCCATCTTGCCAGAAAGCTTCCCCCGCGGCTGACTATTCCGCAGACCCGCGGCTTGAGTTCCAGATGCGCGAGCGCGGAAAGTGTGACACCACAATGGACAGTAACAAAGCTGATGCCATCCTCGCCATGAAGCCGAATCGCATCCAGCATTTCTTCCGGCTCCATGCGCTCACCGCCGCCTCGTCGCCTGGCCGAATTCACTATAGCCTCATATACGGGAACAGATCCGACGGGAACACCCGACGCTGCCACGATTTTCCGGCGCATAGAACGCAGGTCTCCTCCCGTGGACAGATCCATCACGGCGTCGGTGCCGGCTTCGATTGCCGCCTCCAATTTGCGCAACTCAAGATCTTCGTCGTGAAGGTCTCCCGAAGTTCCGATATTGGCGTTCACTTTCACGCGGAGATTTTCGCCCACTGCAACGGGCCTACCTGAAGGAGGCGCGGTAAAAACGGCTACTTTGCCCGTCCGAAAGCTTTCCTCAAGTGTTCCTTCATCCACGCCCTCTTCCCGGGCGATACGTCTCAGAGAGTCTTTCAATTTCGATTCTCCAATTTGTTTGCTTTTCATCAGTATAGGAACATGGTTGGGGAATGTCCATCCCGGATTGCAACCGCTTTCTGCGCCGGGTATACTTGTCTTCGACGAGTAGGGCACAACGAATGACCCGAAAAACTCAGACCATTCTCATTGCCTGCTTTTGGGCCCTGGCCCAGACCTCATGCGTGCTTCACTCTCTCACCGAGACTCGGTCGGAAGAAGTGTCCCCTCTGCAGGGATACGCGGCCCTTGACAAGTTTCCCTTCCGAGAAGCCTGGTACGGCACGTACTTCAAGG
>Ga0247841_10011554_pt1 | contig 11720 bp, 7 predicted proteins | sample LaCruzMarch2015__2_FD_192410 | JGI IMG/M metagenome (GOLD analysis project Ga0247841, IMG submission 192410) | Freshwater microbial communities from meromictic Lake La Cruz, Castile-La Mancha, Spain - LaCruzMarch2015_18m | ecosystem: Environmental > Aquatic > Freshwater > Lake | place: Spain...
AATCTGATGAAGAGTCGTATATACTTCTGACGTTGCTTTTTGTTTGTTCATTAGTACCTTGTAGAGTTACAAGGGAACGCTCAAAAAGCAACACTTTTTCAATTTCTATGGGATGGTAGTGATTCACTTTATAAATTTGATGATCTTAAAACTAAAGTTTTTTACGCTGGAAAGGTGTCACTGCCGAAATCCTCAGATATTCTTTATGTTAATCATAATAATGGGAGTGTTGCTTTTCTTGAGCTCAAGAACCGTCCGTTTGGATCTGCGCTCCAAACAGTTGCTGGTAAGATTTATGGAAGTTTAAGAATTGCAAAACAACATCTTCGAGTGCTACCAATAGACATTCGAGGATTTTTTTTAGCCGTCTCGCCTGAGAAAAACGCACATGATCATTTCATGTTAAGCGGGAGATTGCGGACTTATTTATCTCGCTATTTCACTGTGCTAGGAGACACTGTAACAATTCATGCAAACGGGGTCCAATATAGTTTGAATTATGCGATGAGTCAATGTGAAGACACCCTGAATCAGAAAATTGAAGCCGTCATGTAATTTCGTCCACCCTTCCGTTTAAAGCGTAAAGACATAGAAGAATATCTTGATTCATGAATGCTGGGCGAGTTTTATTAGGCGGGCACATTCTGCAGAAACTTCCGTAGGGCAGGTTTTTCCGAATTCAGCAATCCATCTTTCTTTTGCCTTTGCGGAAGCTTTCTTTACCTTCTCCCTGTCATAAAGGTGAAATCTCAAAACCTTTTTGATTGCTGGTGAATAACGACTCCAATGAGTCTCATCAAAATCATATTTTTCAACGATATTGTCAACAACGATAAGCTCTTCCTTTGATAGTGCAGAATATGCGTCCCTCCATTTTTGAGTAGACCCATTGAGCTCTGCATCCCAACGGTTAATGATAAATGCTTCGGGCATTTGTAGCAGTTCGTAGAATTCCTCCTTGCTCCTGCCAAAAGCCGCAAAGAAAAATGTACGGCCACGGCCAATTTTGCCCTTAGTTGAATTAAGCACAGCTTGAATAGTGCGAATTGACTTTCTCGACCAATGTTTGCCAAGATAATTTCTATTATCAAACCATGCTTCTTCCTTTATCGGATGATATTTCATCGGGAAAGAGTAAACATTAATCTCTAATGCGTCGCACAGATCAATGTTCAGGAGTAATCGATTATATAAGTCTATTGGTTTATCATTAAAATTATAGAGCAAATAATTAGACATCTGAGTGATTCTGTTACGCTTTGCTAGAACCAAAGCTCTTACATAATCTCCACGCTCGTTCCAGTTGTCAAAAGCCACACGCAATGGCCGTATCGAAATTTCACTCAATCGTTTCATTACATGAGGTGTGGCTAAATAAGCATCAAGGCCCTGGTTGAAGTCAACAAATCTAACTCGCTTAACTGGCTTCCACTTCTTGTCAAAAATTGGTTGAACCGCTAGTAAACATTCCAAGACGTTATGTTTATTAGTTGCATGAAAGTCTCCATCCAAAGAATGTTTGACTAGCAATTCTCTAACATTAGTAAATGTTTCATCAAAAAGAGAGTCTCGAAACTTTTGCAGCACTGAAACCGCTTTCTTAATGTACGCGCGATCGTTAAGATTTGTTTTTAACTGATCTAAAAGTAGGTGGATCGGATTTGTGGGCAGGTAAGTACTCCCGTCGGCAAAGCCTGCCCGTTTGATAGTGTCGATGATTTGATCAAACTTATTTGATGCAAACACGTTGTTATCCATCAATAATAGGTGGTGCTGTTCCCCGTACAATTTCCGTACTCTATTAATTTGAAGGCCAATAGCACAATAATCTTTATATCGAGGTTCAAGAGTTGGCACAACGCAAAAAGCGCAATCATTCGGACACCCTTTAGTGGTTGAACCGTAATACGAGCCTTCGACTGGATATCGATAATCGATATCTTCAAGTATTGAATAATCTAAAACCTCGGAATCGATTATCTGGTTTGACAAGCTATCACCAGGAAACAGTCTTCTTGTTAAAAGCAAACCTTGGTGTGGTGTTATGCCAGTTTTCTCAAAAATATAATCAGGCTTAACAGTTGCCAATATACCACCAACCATGATTCGATCATTTGGGACCAAACGTTTTGCAAATTCGATAGCCTCAATGGTTTGCTTTGCATAAAATGTAAAAAGAGATGTGATGCAAACACGCGCCCAATGTTGACTCTTAAAATAATCACCTTTTTTATACGCAGCCCGAAAATCGGTTAAATTGAACTCAACAAAACAGTTACTACTGCACAAACCAACAAGAAAATCATAATCGTCTTTTAATCCGAATCGTATAAACTTGAATATCCTTGGATAGTGATACCCCCAATTTATCTGACCCGTAAGGTTATTAAGCGTCTTTAACAATTCCTCAGCAAGCTCTTGTGCAACAAAATCGCGAAAATCACCTTTAAAAAAGCGCACAATGAAACCTTGCTTCCGATGGTAGGATGCAAGCTTCATTAACCCAACGGGTGGATATTTATTTTTGTAGTTGGGTTCTATTAGTAGGACACGCGGCTTACTCATCGTCGTTTTCTATCATACCTACAATTTGTTGAAGAAGTTCATAAGCCATCTCCTGTCGAAATTTCATTTTTAAAACCACTGCAACAATTTCCAGTGTTTTCTTCGTTTCATCAGAGAAGGTTTCAGGAATAATAGGCTTTCGCAAACCGTCTCCCTTCGGATAAGGCATTGTGTTAGGCGAGTCAGTAAGCGGTTCTGGTAATACATCAGGAAATTTTTCAGCAACATTAAGCGCTCTTTCAATGGCGGTGAAGACGGTTGTCATAGCATCACCTATTTGATTGCGCTCGGACAGCTTTTCGTTTTCCTTTCTTGCTTTATCTGCTTCGGCCTTTTGAATAGCAAGATTTTTGATAGCTTCTTTTTTTTGTTTCTCCGTTGGGAAACTTGCTTTCTTTAAGTTTTGTGCGAGAACGATAGCAGTATTTGTCTTTCTAATATTTCCTTTGTAGCGGTTTGCATTTCTATACAATACTAGTAATCTGTCTTTAAAATAGGCGCGGATCTTACTTTCAAAATACTCACAAGCTCGGTTTTTATCAAAATATTCGCGGCTTGAGTTAGGGATCAATTCTTCGTCGATGGCGTGGATCTCACCTATGAAATAATTGTTGCCCCTGTCTTCTGGATGAAAAACAGATAGTGTGTCTTCATTGCCAATAAGGATATTCGCCTTACGAAGGAATATTCCGCGTACAGGGTTTTCAGACTTGACCAAAGCGGTTGAGAATTTGGTAAGTGCAACCCAACCCCACGCAAAAAACCTTTCGGTCTTTTCATCTCTAAAATCAAAGAAGGAAATATCGACAACATCATCTTCAATACCACCTTGGCCTTTAAGCGTCCTCTTGTAAGGTTTGTAGACACTTTCCCCGTTGACTCTAATATCGTATACATCCATTTTATGGCCTTTAGAGGCAGCATACTTTTCGATTTTTGATGCAAACGGGAACTTGGCAGAGTCAAAAGAAACAGGACAATATTTCGAAATATAGTCGCGCACAGTTTCCTCATCTAGCAAATCTTCACGCTCAGGTAACACTTGACGCAAGATAACTTTAAAGTAATATTCCTCGGAAGCACAGTTCTCATGTTCAACACGAGTTACCGCATCAACAATGTCAACAGCTGTTGCCCCGTCTCGTGAGTCACTAATGCGTTTCCGCAACTTTGAAGCATCCCATGTCATTCGTGATTTTTTTGTTTCGCCAGGATATGACGTTTCGAAAATAAGTTTCTCGCAGTAAGCTAAACCGCCAAGTCGTCCGATGCCTCGAAAGCCCTTATTTCGTTTGGCATCTTTTCTCGAATCCGCAATATCCTTTAAGGTCTTTACAAATTTTGCACTCTGTACCCCCGTTGCATAATCCAAAATCGTAATTTCCCGACTGGTTTTGTCAATTTGAACAATAATACGTTCTCTCTTTTTCTCGCTATTTGCACCTTGTGAACGTAACGCATCAATTTGATCTGCAGCGTTTTGTATGTATTCTCGATAGATAAAAAGCGGATTTGTGTACATACTTGTAGTCAGAGACCCAAGAATGTGCTTTCCAATGATTGTCTTTTCGTCGTCCATAATCAACCTTTACTTGTGTTGGTAATAAACGGGTTTTGGGAACTTTATGCGGAGTGGGGTACGTAAAGTCGGATTTGAAATTATGTACTCGCCTTGTTGAAGTCGGGTCATAATTGTCCTATGCGAAGCAGGTAAATACTTATAGTCAGGCTTCGCAACCTCCGTTGAATTGGTTCTCCCATATGCATGTGTCGCGCAGTTGCCACTTACGCGGTCATGGATCGCGCTCTTAAACTGTTCAGCGGCAAACAGAATCAAGCCAAGCGAGCGTCCACGTTCTGCCACATCAAGGAGCTGTTGAAGAATAGGAGCTGATTTTGGCAAGTCACGGGAGGCATATTTGTTAAGTTCGTCCACAAAAACAACTATTCTTTTAGGTATATTTTGCGGTCCAGCACTTAATATCTGGTCATATTCGCCCAGCCGTAATCGTTGAGCAATACGCATTACATGGCCAAAAACAAATGACTGCATGTTCTCATCTTGTTTTGCGATATCAATTACGAAAACATCATTAGCTTGAATGTTCATTATCTCTGTTTCAAGGCGACATTCATTGTGTTTGTTGTCGGCTCGGTTTGCGAACATGCCGTTCAAATCGATTTGCTTTTTTAACAAGCGGTAGAACTTACGCCAACTTACGATAGGGATAGTCTTATCATTTGTGGCAGAAGGACGTGTTCGCTTTTCAATTGCAATTAAAAGATCTTTCCAAATTGTATTACTGGTAAACTCGTTGGATGTTAGCACCTCATTCAAAATGGCATCCATTGTCTGATTCGGGTCATCAATGTTCGAAAAAAACAAATCAAGATGTTCGACATCATATTTGCATTCATACTTAAATCGCTTTGCAATGCCTCGGCCTATTTGATCTTGAAGTGTATCTTCCGTAATGTAACTCATGGCCTTGTCATCTTCCCAATGCGGGTAATAATAGGTTACATTTTTGAATGGAGTGAAAGGAAGTCCAAGCTCTGAATACTCGGCTTTTGTTCTTTCTTTGTCGGATTCTGATTTGAACTGCTGGTCGGAGGCTTCTTGGTCAATAGCCAGCAAATCGCGGCCTTTTACATTCATAAATATGAATGCTGTGTCTTTCGTGTCCTCCGCGATCAGTTTATCTTGGATCGATTTTAGGAGAAACATAGCATACGATGTTTTTGCCGCCAGTCCTGAAATGCCAGATATGTTCAAATGCGCGCCTTCTGGTCCAATGAGGAAATCTCGGCTAATAGGAACAGGAATACGTATTTTCTCTTCATCTTTCATCCCTCCATACATTTCGAGATAGCCACAATTAATGGGATTACGGTCTTTCACGCTCGAGAATCCGAGCGCATCTTCAATCTCGAATTGGTTTGCCAACTCCACATTGGAATTGTTATGTACAGGGATGTCGATGTTTCTATCGTTGTAAATAACGGTGCATTTCACATAATTCATGCCAACTCTCAGCGTATTTTCTGCAGCATGGCAATCACCAAAGTCATTTGATATATAGTTGGTCAAAAACCCAGGTGCATCGGTAATGTGCGAAATTTCTTGCACAATCCCAAAAGTTTTACTTCCTGCTATGTGATCCACGCGCACGACGTCGAATGGACTTAAAAGGACATCCGTCTTTGTCCAAAAATAAAACTCGTCAATTGTGGATGGCATTGACTCTGTTGCAGTGATTCTACCAATTCTTGTTCCCATACTGTTCTCCTAAAAAATGGATGTAAAAACTTGAGGACTCAAGTAGTGACTCTTTATGTAGCGTTCTGTTATATAAACAGGGTATATGTGATTTGCCCAGCGGGTGTCACTGCCATAGCAGCAAGGATTACGCTCATTAATTAGGCTAGCGCTTAGTGTGTTAATCGTGTCGCTATCAAGTCCCGCTCGTTTTTCTTCTTCATTCCACAGAACTTTTTCAATCTTCAGCACTCCGTCAAATGGACTTTGGGTTAAACGAGTCTCGCGGATTCGAACATACCAAACCGCAAATTCCTCTCCGACCCTCTCTGGCGCATAACGGTACGCTGGTGTACGGCTATACAGGGGAAGATTTGCGATTATAGAGGAAGCCCTGCTTTTGTCACTCATTTCAGCTAAATCCGCATTAAAAGATTTGGAAACACCAACAACGAATTTAAAGTGGTTCAAAATGTTCGAAAACGAATTTTGGTTTTTCTCTGACTGTCTGGGGTACTCCAATGAGCCATCCTTTATCAGATATTTTTTATCGTTAGGCTCTTCTGCTTCTACCAGAGCCTTTACTGTTGCCAGTTCAGACTGAATCATCTTGTCTTGAATCAATGCAGTTGCCTTTGTGAGTGCATCTTCCTCTTTTCCAACAGAATAGCGAAGTATCTCGTCAAAGCATATTCCCAAGGGAAGTTTTGCACAGTAATCCTGCACCCGCGAAAGAAGCTTTTTGAATGGATCTTTGGAGCGGCCATCTTTATCTGCTGCAGCTGGAAGAACAATATAGTTCTTCATTACACATTTGCCTGCAGACATAACTTTATTCTCTCTCGCACAGAATCCAACTCCTATTTGACCAGCAACAATCGGGTATACAGTTGAATCATAACCGACATCCGCAATTTTATAAACGTGTCGTGAGCCGTCCAGAAAATAGGAAAAAAATGATTCGTTTTCTGTACTTAGTTGCTCTGCAGCAGGTTTTAGGTTTACATACTCAGTTGTATTTCGCGTCTCACCTCTTTTTTTGAAATTTATCTTTCTGCTTGAAACATTTCGAGCCCGCATTTGAGCATCGGAAAAGTCATCTATGCAATAACGTCCGGTGGAGTAAATATCTCCACCGGTCTCTTCACTGATCACTTTGAGGATAGAATCTCGAATCATACAAATTAAGCCATAAATAAAACGCTTAAAAGTATAGCTTAATCTAGAGAGAAAGTGAACTTCAAAGATCTTTAAATCAAAGCTACGCGTTGCGCGGTTAGTGCGCGGGCGAAGGGTCTAGTGCGGCGAGCGCCTCATCGAGGCGGCCTTCGAGCTGGGCGTCGTAGAGGTCGTTCAGCAATGGGCCCATTGCGGGTCCGGCGGGAAAACCGCGGGCGAGCAGGTCGCGTCCGCGGATGAGCGGTTCAGGCAGGATCGGCTCCGTAATATAGGATTGATACTGGTCGCTGAGAAACTCCCAGGTTGAAAAATCTTTGTTGCTGTGGTGGATGTCGAGCCACATGAGCTCCAAGGAGGAGGCGAAATAGGGATTCCCCAACAGGCGGCGCAGACGGGCGACGCGCATCTTCTTGGCGTCCACAAAGTGCATGTGCTCCCCAACCAAGTTCACCACGGCTTCCATGCAGGCGGAGGGGAGCTTGAGCCGTTCGAGTACAGCCTGTGTCATCGTTGCCCCCATGGGCGCATGGTTGGGGAAGCGGATACGCATCTCGCCGGTCTGCGGATCCGGGGCGATGCAGAAGGCCGGGGGCTTCCCGATATCATGCAGGAGTACACCTAGCATGAGCTGTTCAAACGGAATACCGGTTTCGGTCTTGCGCTCAGCAAGGGTGTCCACCATGAGCAAGGTATGGGTCCAAACATCGCCCTCCGGATGATATTTAGGGGGCTGCGCCACATCTTTGAGGGCGACAACCTCAGGCAAAATCTGTTCCAGCAGACCTGTTTGGAGCAAAAGGGTCAACCCCACCGAGGGCTTCGGGGATTCACTCAGCATCCGAAGTAGCTCTTTTGAGATTCGCTCCGCACTGACGCTGCGGATCCAGTCGGCATGATTCTGAATGGAGGACTGCGTCGCATAATCAATCTGAAAGCCGAGGACAGAGGCGAAGCGAAGAGCCCGTAACATCCGGAGATGATCCTCTTCAAAGCGTTTCTCAGGATCACCGATGGTCCGGATCAGGCGCGCCTCGAGGTCTGCGCGTCCTCCGACGTAATCCAGTATCTCGCCTGTCTCCGGATGCTCGAAGAGTCCGTTGATCGTGAAGTCGCGGCGGCTCGCATCCTCCTGCGCCGTGGCAAAGGTGATTGCCTCCGGGTGTCGGCCATCAATATAGGTGCCATCTGTCCGGAAGGTCGCCACATCAAAGGTGAAGCCGTCTTTGAGCACCAGTATGACCCCAAAGGATTTACCCACAGCCACTGTCCGATCAGGGAAGAGCGCCTCAATCGCATCGGGTGTCGCAGAGGTCGCAATGTCAATATCCTTGATCGGACGTCCCAGCAGACGGTCGCGGACGCACCCGCCGGCAAAGAGGGCCTCATGTCCAGCCTCCTGCAACGTACGCGTGATGGCACGTGCGGAATTCAGCATGCTGGAAGAAGGGGTGGTGCTATTCATACTGAACATGATACCACGCGACCTCAGGGGATTTCAACAGGGATGTGGAAGTTCGACAGGAAACAAGATTAAGAGTTTCAACCACAGAGGGCACTGAGACACAGAGATTCAAAGAACAAAGCGTTTCACTCCGTTGATTAACGTTGGCTTATTAAAATTGATTAGTAATCCAGCTCTTTTTCTAGATAGTCCAGTTCCCATTCTCCTCTGTGCCTCAGCGCTCTCTGTGGTTAAAACCAAGATATAGAAAAACTACAGATTAATACTGGAGCGAGATTTCCCAGCGCACGAAGTAGGCGGTATCATCACTGGTATAGTAATTGCCTGGGTCGAGGACCTCGCCCACGATGTGTCCATAGACATCGCCACGCTTGCCGAAGAGCCCCTTGAAGATGAGGAAGTCATACCGCAACGTACCCAGCCAGCCGTAATTAGATCCGCCTCCGCCGCCTTGGTTGTCCTCCACTGCGGCCATCAAGGGGCCTGTGCTGGCGGAGATGCGATGCGCCGGACCGACCGTGGCACCAGCCTGGAGATGGGGATAGAGGAGATTGGACCAGTATCCGGCACCATACATGAAATTGTAGACATAGAGTTCGCTGATCTGCGGCCACCGACCCCAGAGCGGGTTCCAGGCGGAGTCGTCTTCATTGACCCCGCGATTCTCATCGCCCGAGAGATAATAACAGGCCCCGGTAAGATAAGGCTTCACCTTCTCTCCGACATTTGGTGCATAGGTCAGGCCTCCATAAACCATGCCACCCGTACAATCAGCTCCGTTATCCTTTTGGCCGGCTTGAGCCGCAGCTTCTAGCTCAGCAGAGAGAACGTCTGAAAATCTCGGATTTACACGCAGCCCGAGGGTATGGGTACTCCGGCCAGCAATCTGCGCGCCCCAAGGCAGGCGTGCGTCGGTCTCGCGCTTAAAGAGATAATAAAGCTCGAAGGGAATCTCTTGGATTTCACGCGACTTGAAGTAGAGTCCACCTCCATATTCATCCATCTCATCTGACGGCGCTCCCGGAAAGTGCGACATGGTAACCGGGCGATACTTCCAGGTGTTCCCGTTCGGATCATGGGAGTGGCCCATGCTTAAGAAATTGTCGGCGCTATTGTAAATGCCCAGGAGATCGAGTGTGTTCTTCTCATCCAGGATGATCGTCGCCTTGATCGCATCCATGAAGACCGAACGCGAATTGTCGCCCGGCGTTCCGTCACACAACACCCGTCCGGCACCATAGATCGGGCCTTGCGCACCGAGAAAGTCCTGACGTCCGACCCGTACATTCACGCGATCCCAAAAGAGGTTATTGAGATCCAGATAAAGGTTGTCGATATAAAGCTCATCCGGAAAATGATAGCTGTGGTCATGGCTAGGCTTCAGCGTGTGAAAAAACTCGTTTCCAACGCGCATAAAAAGGCGGAAGTCATCGTTCTCCACCTGCCCCCACACGCGCGAGCGCACCCGGAAATAGTTGTGATAATTGCCGCCGAGCATCCCGGGAATATCATCGTACATCTCCTCCTGAAGTCGCAAGTCCGCCCCGCCATCCCAACTCAAGTTGTTCTTGGATTGTGTGACGACCTCAGCTGCATTCGTTTGGGCCAGGAGTGTGGTGACGGCTGACAAAGCAGCCATGCAAGCAAGGGAGAGCTCTTTATTTTTGATCATTCGATGGTTCTCTTTTCCGGTGACACGTGAATGTTAAATGGCTGTTTCTCTAAAGAGCAACACTATAAACAATTTTTACTGTCAGGAAAAGCGGGAAATGCACAGGCTTGACTCTAACTTCAAGTTTTTCAACTAATTAAACGAATTCACTACCATCCCATAAGAGTGAAAAAAGGATGAGAATCCCTTAAAATCATTAGGATTCTTAGATGGTTTTAAATTGTGTGTTGTTTGAAGTTTTCTGTCGAGGCTGTTCTTGTTATATGTGCTGTCCCATAAGACAGGAGGTGTTTGGCTCGAAACCCTGCAAAAACATTTGTTTTGCGGTTACGACAGGCCTCCTGGGAGGGCTAGCTGTCCCATAGTGTTCCAAGGTGCAGAGGATGTCTATTCTCATCCACAGCGCTGATCGAACAAGCCCTACCAACCGAGAGAAACTGTGACGCCATTTTGACTGGTGCTTGAGGTAGTGAAGCAGTAGATGGACAAGCAGTCCGACCCATATCTGCCATTTGACCGCGTTCTCGTTGGTACCGATAAAATCGGCCAGCTGGAGGGTCTGTTTAAGTTCCTTGAAGAATATCTCCACCGACCAGCGCGCCTTGTAGAGCTCCGCGATTGTCTGGGCGGCCCAGTCCAGGTTGTTGGTTATGAAGGTCATTTCTCTGTCTTGTCCGTCAACTTCCACAAGCGCTCTGACACGGCGGAGTTCCCCTGGATACTTGCCCGCAGTCAGCACGCCGTCAAGTTCGATCACCTCGTCGGAGAGGATCCTTCCGCCGCACGGCATGGCGCGGGTCACGCGTGCGGACATGTTCTCCTTCTGGCGCAAGACGAAGAAGACACCCCGCTCGTTAAGGCTGTGAAGGAAAGAAAAGTCAAGATAGGCTTTGTCCGCAACAAGGATGTCACCTGGCCTGACACCTCGGCAAAGGGCATCCGCCCTCTTTGAGTCGTGATGCGCAGCGTCTTCGACGATGACGACCGAGGGTACGAAGGATGTGACCTCGATTCGCACATGCGCCTTTGCAGCCGCCTTACGGCGCCTGTGTTTGGCCCAGTCGATACAGGCGAGGGACAGACGGATGACAGTCGAGTCGACCGCGAAGATCCGGCGCTTGAATCTATGCAGAAACCCGTTGCACCTGCCCGGCGCAGCGAATCCTTTGCAGGATGTCGACAGCTGAGCTAGCACACCCCAGTAGAGCCGCTCGGCAACTAGCGGATCTCGTGTCCGGTTAGCGTTTGAAAACGTGTTACGTTTCGGAGGCGTGACACCGGCTATCCGTTGGAGGCTAGAAGCATGAATCGAACAGGAATCGCAGATCTCATTGAGACTGAACGCATGAGAAAGATGTCCGAGCATCAGTGAGACGACATGGCTCTTGACCGAAAACTTGCGCGTGTCGACTCCTACATCATTGGCGATTTTCTGCATCATCCAACGCGGAATCAGTTGGACAATCTGATGAAGAGTCGTATATACTTCTGACGTTGCTTTTTGTTTGTTCATTAGTACCTTGTAGAGTTACAAGGGAACGCTCAAAAAGCAACACTTTTTCAATTTCTATGGGATGGTAGTG
>Ga0247841_10011555_pt1 | contig 11720 bp, 12 predicted proteins | sample LaCruzMarch2015__2_FD_192410 | JGI IMG/M metagenome (GOLD analysis project Ga0247841, IMG submission 192410) | Freshwater microbial communities from meromictic Lake La Cruz, Castile-La Mancha, Spain - LaCruzMarch2015_18m | ecosystem: Environmental > Aquatic > Freshwater > Lake | place: Spain...
CCGCACAGAGTCCCATAAATGTTGCGGGAAGAGACTTTGTAATAAATATCCGTCTTTCCGCAGGGAAAAGTCCCGTAAATATTCCCGGTCTCCGGCCGCACGTGAAAATCAAACTCTTTCCCGGAGATCTTACCGTAAATATTCCCGGTGTCTCCGCGCACATAAAAATCGCTGTCTTTATCCCCCCAACGGCCATACACATTGTTCGTGCCCTCATTGAAATAAAAGTCGTAACTTTTATTGCCCCACTCGCCGGAATAGTTATTGACCCTGGACGGCGCGGCTGTGGCAGGTGTCCCCTTGAAAAAAAGGCTTTTGAAGGTTTCATCCTGGGATGACCCTTCGGCGGCTGTCTCGCTCTGCGCTCTGACAGCCTTCGGGGTTTCAAAAGAAATATTTTCAAGCGCCGAAAGCGAGGAGGCGGATTTAATGCCGCTTAACGCGCTTTCAGAAGCACAGGCCGCCGATGCCGTCGCTATAGAGATTATTGCCGCGATAAAATATCTTTTCATAAACATATCCCCCTTATTCGCAAGTGAAAACTGCCGCTATAAATAGTATACCTCATGCGTCGGAAAGACGCGGGGGCCCAAAGCCCCTGCAATTCAGCCTTTTAGGCCCATACTCCTCTGGGCCTTTTGGCCCCGATGGTGGTTAGATTCCTTCAGGCGGCGCTTTTTTAAAGCTCCAGTAGAACTTCCCTTTGGAGAACCGGCTGGACACAAAGCCTTTTTCTATCAGCTTCTGCGCCGAATTCATCACGGCGTTCCCGTCCGCACAATCCCGGCACAGCACTATTTTCTTTGAAAGTTTAAGAACCTCGGCCGTGGAAACCTCTTTCTTTATCTTCAGTATCTCCATAAGGCAGCGCTCGTTGTCGGAAAAGAACACCTTCCCGTCTCCCGCCGCGATATCGGGCCGGCCCCCTTCGCTCCTTACCGGCTTAAAGCCTTTAAAGCCCCAAATGCGCACGTAGTTCTCGTCCACGCCTTTACAGCTTCCCTTGAGCGCGCAGGCGCGGCACGCGGCGCCGTAAACCTTGGCCACATTGGCGTTGGCGTCCAGATCGGTCTTCTTGCCGTCGGGGGCGGTCACGACCGTGTTGAACAGGTCCAGACCTATGGCCAGATTTTTTCGCCCCTCCAGAAAACAGGGCGGCGTGTTCAGGAACAGTATCTCCCCGCTCAGGCCGGCTTTCTCCATAACCTCCACGGCTTTAATAAAGTATTTTTCGGCCGCCGGCAGGCTCACGCCTATTTTCTTCGCGTTGGCGGCCATGCTGCCGATATAGACCGGATAGATGACGACAAAATTAGTTATACCCTTTTCCACGAATGCCGCGATTATCTCAGGAAGGCGGCGGTAGTTATGCTTGTTGATAAGGATATTGGTGCCGATACGGATCTTCAGCTTGCGCAGATTTTCAATGCCCTTAACGGCTTTAAACCAGGCGCCTGGAACCCCCACAAGCTCGTCGTGAACTGCCGGCTCGTCGGTGGTGAACGAAAATTTGCAGAAGGTCAGTCCGGCCTTGACCAGGGCGGCGCAGAAAGCGGGGTCCGCCAGCTTTATCCCGTTGGTCTGCACCCGGATGAACCTGAACCCCACCGACCGCCCCAGAGACACAACCTTAAGGATATCAGGCCTTATAAGCGGCTCCCCGCCAGTAAAGCCCAGCCGTCGGTAGCCGGCCCTGAAGGAGGAATAGATATTCCTGGCTATCGTTCCGAAATCAGCGTTCAGAGATTTATCAAACGACCCCTGCGAACAAAACGAACATTTCGCGTTGCAGTTGTAATTGAGTATCAGCTCGTAGCACTTTGAATTTTTCTTTTCAGACATAGTTGCTTCCCGACAAGCGGCCAAGGATAATTATAGCCGTATGCCATTAGCCATTTGCCATACGCAGAAAATTCCAAAAACTCCTTAAAAGCATATGGCTAATGGCAAACGGCGAATGGCAGTCTTTATTCTGCGTAGGCCAACGGTATTTTCACCTCTTTATCGCCCTCAGTTCCCCGTCTCCGTAATGCTTTAGATATTCAACCCATATGCCCTCGCAGACATGCAGGCGCGCGCAGCCTTTACAGGCGGCCGTGCGCCGTCTGCCGACGGCGCTCCGCGAACCGATGGCGTCCGTGTTTTTAAAATCAGGCGCCCAGTGTTCGGTAAGGAAGTTGACCCGCTCGTTCATCTCGCTTATCTGCGCCTCATAGCCTTTAAAATGGCAGAGGGGAACGTAACGGACCTTCCACTGATCAAAGCCGGCGGAGAGACCGATCTTAAGCGCCGCGCGCATGTGCGGCGCGGCCGCCGATATTCTGGGCACCAGCTCATCGAAATCGTTCCGGGCGCCTCCGTAATTAGGATCCACGAATATGTATTCCACATTGCGGATCCCCAGCCTGACATAAAGCCTGGCTATTTCCGGAAGCGAGCGCATATTGCCTTTAACCACCGTGGTATTGCCGCTTATTCGCTTGAATCCCAGCTTTTTAAGATTGGCCAGGCCCTTCTTAAGCTCCGCGAAGCTGCCCGGGCTGGCGGTCATTTTGTCGTGCACCGCGGCGGACGGCCCGTGTATCGAAAAGATAAGCTCGTCTATTCCCGCCCCGACAATCGCCCCGGCCATGGCCATATCCGAAAACACCCGGCCGTTAGTGGCGCAAACCACTTCGCGTATGCCTATATCCTTGGCGGCGCGAACCAGGGCGGTAAAATCCGGCCTTATAGTGGCTTCGCCGCCGATGATCTCGAGGATATCCGCGCCTTTTTTTTTGGCCTCGTAGACAGAAGCCAGCAGCTCCTTGGTGGTCCGCCCCCGCAGGCTCCGCTTGTCCGCGCCGATGCAGAACACGCAGCGGTTACTGCACGCGTACCCGGTGAACAGGACTATTTTCAGCAGCTTTGCGTTTTCTTTTGTCATTTAAGAAGGTGCACGATGTTTTTATCAAAGAGAAGTGAAATAACCGCTCCGGCAAATATCCATAACGCGAAAGGACGGCCGCGCATCACTTCTATCTTCGGGTCCGGCATAGTCATTTTAGCCATCCAGTCTTTTATCATCTGAATCTGTTCCGCCGTAAGGCCGTCCTTAAAACAATCGTCAAACGCGCCTTCAAAAATCGGGTTCTGCCTGAAGGTCTGCGCCGTTTTGGGCAGGAGTATCATGCCCGGCTCCAGCTCCGATGCCTTGAGGTACAGCGTGTCTTTATTTTCTATCAGGGCTTCCAGGATGAACCGCCCGAAGAAAAGCAGCAGGCTGAACTTGACCACGTTCCCCATGGCGTAGAACACAAGGCTGACCAGCCGGTCGTAAAAGTAAAAATAGCCGCCGAAGAAATATAGGGCGTAGCAGGCCGTAGTGACATAAAGCCATTTCTTGCTTTGGAAGACCGAACCGATCTTATCCCAGAGAAAAAACAGAAAGAAGTAAATGATATCCGGGCGGGCCAGAAATCTGGACAGCACATGCCGGCTCTCAGCGTTCATGATCTGCTGCAGCAGGAACAGAAACGTCATATTGGCCAGATACGCCGTTATCAGCCACCCATTTTTCTTATTATCGCCGGCCATGCTTTTCATCCTGACTTTCAAATCGGTCCATATGCTTTTCAAAAAGTCTCCCGGGCTCGCCTGCGCCAGGCCGGAGGCGACAAATGCGCCTATCGTAACCAGGGCCGCCGCGACGAAGATATTAATCAGCAGGCTCAGGAACAGGTAATTTGGGAAATTCCTGATATAGGGGTTTATCAGCGGCAGCCAGGCCGCGACCAGTATAAAAAACTTGGCGTCGCCCGCCGGCCAGATCTCGGAATACCAGAGTATCACTCCGGCCAGGACCGCCCAGAAGAAATGCGCGCACCACAGGAGATAGAAGTTCCAGGTGAGGTAACTGGGCGCGGAGCCGACTGAGCCCTGATAGGTGTTCAGCATCAGCACGCCCAGGGCCAGCAGTATGAGCTTGGCTCCGAGCGCCACTCTGGCGTTGGGGATCTTCTTTGTGGCAATATCGATATTTACAATACCCACGGCCCATACGACGAACACTACCAGACATGAGAGACCGAAAAATTTCATAAGGTTTTAAGCTCCGCGTCTCCGAATTCCTTGTAATATTCCACCATGAGGCCCAGACACTCTTTTCTGGCTGTACACCTGCCGCATTTTTTTGTGTAGATCCGGTCTTCGGACGGCAGGGTTATCCAACATCGGCTACGCAGTTTATTTTTTATCAGGCATAGCGGGAAATGATAGAGCCTGAGATCCGGAAAGCTTTCTATCAGCGGGGCGGCTGCGTTTATCACTCTGGCCGAATCGGAAAGCCTGAGCGCGAGGCTTTTATGGTTTTTGAGCGACATTCCCTCTATCTCGTAATGGATGACTACCACCCGGCATCTGCCGGGGAACGGAAATTTTTTGCGCAGGAATAAAAGTATCTCCGCGAACTCGTTGATGTTAAGGCGATGCAGGACCAGCCTTATCTCCAGAAAAACGCCTTCCGGCCCCGCCAGCAGGTTCTCAAGGCCGCCGACCGTTTCCCGAAAGGCGCCCCTTACTCCGGCCACCTTGTCGTGAATCCGGGATGAAGGCCCGTGCAGGGGGACGGCGACCGTCAGACGCGAACCGGCCATCTTCAGAAACCGCCGCGCAAAATTCTTGTCCGCGAAACGCCTGCCGTTGGAAAGCAAAGTAATGCTGACGCCGGGCAGCCTTTTTTTAAAATAAGCCAGCAACCTGAAAAAATCAGGGTGCAGCGTGGGCTCGCCGCCCGTGAGGCTTAAGAAATCCGCTTTATCGTTATTTTTGAGGTAGACCGGCCCTAGGCCCTTCAGATAGCTTTCCAGTTTTTTTATCTGGCTTTTCAAGCCGTACAGCGCAGCGTTCTGAGCGGCGAATTCCGGCAGGTTTGTGCACATGACGCACTTATTATTGCACTTATTCCAAAACGGTATGTCTGGCATAAATATTACTGGGCATAAAGCGGAAAGAGTGAAGCGGGACTTCTCTGCGGCTGATTAGAGCGCCAGCCGTCAGGCCTTTTTTCCGGCGGCCGACAACAGGGCCTTGGTGACTATAATGCCGGCGATTTTGGAATTTTTTTTCGCCAGGTCTATGCGGCACTGCTGGTTCAAAACCTCGTTCATAAACTCTCCTGCGGTTATGTCCGCGGATTTGGCGCAGATAAGAATTTGCGAAGCGCTTTTACCGGGCTTGATCTTTATATCCGCTCTGCCGGAAAACACGAAAGCGGCCAGCTTGACAGCCTCGGCGCAATAGATCCCGTTATCCAGAATAAGTTTTTTCTCAGAAAGTGAAGTCTTCATTTTGTCACCCATTTTTTAAGTATCTCCGCGTTGGCGGGACTTTTCAGAAGCGTGAAAAGCGTGTCCAATATGCCCTTAAAAAGGCCGCATCGGTCGTTTGAGGGAATATTCCCCCACAAGGATCCCTGAACCTCGTAGTTATACACGGGGCACACGCCGCAATAGGGCTTATAAGCGCAGCGGGCGCAGGCCGGCTGGGCCTCCAGGTTTGATGAAACTACGCAGACCTTGGTGGCCGGGGCGCTCATCACCTTTTTGTAGCTGTCCTTAAAGACATTGCCTATGCGGAAGATATCGTCTCCCTCCCAGCCTACCATGCGGCCCTCGTCGCAGGTATAAAGATCGCCGTTATGATTGTAAGCTATCTGGCCGATGGCCGCGCCGCAGGGGCAGCGCGCGTCCAGGTAGCCCGGGTCCTGTAAATTTATTATCTTGTCCAGCATCATGGTGGCCATTTTCTCCCGGATGACCACGCCGCGGCGGTTAAGCTTGAGCATATAGTCAAGGCTCTTGAGATAGAACCCCGCGAAATCCGCGGCGTCGTAGCCTATGGTGCCCCAGAGCCTCCTCGCGTACCCTATGGGAGCGAGCGGCCTGACGAATATGTCCTCCAGACCCAGCCTTACATACTCGTCTATTATTTCCTTATGCCGCGGCAGCGAATATTTGGAAACGGTAAGCAGCGCACTCGGCTTGAAAACCCGGTACTCCGGAACCTGTTTTTTGCACCGCTTCTGAAAATATTTTATCCATTTTACCGTGTCGGAGTGTGACTTCCCGGATGAACAAATCCTGTTCTTGTCGTGCAAATCTTTCGGCCCGTCAAGCGAGGTGCACAGGGAAACCTCGTTTTTGAGGAGAAAATTGGCCTTCTCCTCGGTCATAAGGCTGAAGTTAGAAACCAGGGCTAATTTTAATTCTTTGCCCGCCGTCCCGGATTTTTTCCGCGCGTATTCAACCGCTCCCTTAAGGACTTCCCAATTCAGCAGCGGCTCTCCGCCCTGGAATTCTATGGTTATGCCTGGGTTGGGGGAATTAAAGGCGAAATCCACGCTCTTGCGCGCGGTCGCAAGATTCATATCGGTCTTTTTGTCGCCCACGCCGGCCGCGCTGGATTGGCAGTAGAGGCATTTATGGTTGCACCTGAGCGTCATCACCAGTATATGCAGGCCGGGGCCGTAATTCAGGTAGGCGTTTTTCTTTTTCCACTTAGCGGCCAGGTCGTTAAAATCCAGGCGGTTGCGGATGAACCCTTTTACCGCCAGCTCCGCGAAAAGCGGGTGAAGTTCGGTCATCCCGCCGGCCGTAACCAGCGCGAAGTCCTTTTCCTTAAGCCACGCGTAATGACCCGAATCGTTGGTGAGCAGATAATTCGCGCCTATTTTCCGCCACAGGACCTGCGGCAGCACGGAGGTTATCTTTTTACTTTTTTTTGCGGCCGTTTTTTGCGCCATATTTTTCTTCCCATGTCCTTGTGATACCGAGCGGGTCATTGGTCTTATTCCCGGCAGATTCTTTCTTTATCTCGCCCTCAACCTGCGCTATCAAAGCGTCCAGCTCCTTCTCCTGCTCCGGAGTAAGGCCGGAGTCTTCCTGCCTGACGCCGGCCGGAACTTCCTCGTAGGCCAGCGCTTTCAGGATCATAAATTCCCGCAGATCGCGGTTAGCGTCGAAAATAGATACGCGCAGTTTTTCGTCTTTAAGTTCTTCCTTAAAGCGCGCGTTTAGATTTTTCGCGGCGGCGTTTTTGGGGACGAATTCTACAGTCACCCCTCCAACCGCCGGTTTTATAAAAACATACGCCGCGTCGCTTACGGCGTACGCGGCATAGCGGACGGCATCGAGATCGTAGTCCCTCGCATTCACTTTCACGCTCAAAGTTATGTTAGTCAAACCACGCTCCTTTAACGGCCGGTTGGCCGTCATTTGCTCAATTGAATCTGCAACAAACATTAACACCGCTGCGGGAGTAGGGCATGTTTGTATATGTGCCCACGCCCGCCGCTCCGTTTTTGAACAGAAATCCGCTGACATACCCGGCGGAGTCCGGGAGGAAACCGACAATTTTCTTGCGGACAACTCCGTCAGAGTCGGCCGGGCAGGGCGCGGTGGAGGCGACGCGGCTGCAAGCGTCTTGTATGACCCCGGTAAGCGAAAAATGGCCTTTAACCTCAAGGCGTCCCGCCTGAGCCAGCCATAGCCTGGCGGAATAATCTTGCGCCATGCTCTGGCTGAAATCAACGTGCGGGGAGCCGCCCGATCCGCCCAGCTCTATAGAGCCGCCTTGATTGGGAGTCAGGGCGCCGCGGCCAACGCCCCATTGCACCATATCGGAGGTGCTTATAGAGCCGTCCCCGACTTCAAGTTTAATGGTCGCGTCGCGCCGGCTGCCGGCGCCGTTATAGCCGGCGCCCACCCTCATATAACTGGCGACCCCGCCGTCCCGGGCCATCATAGTCTGACCGGTAGTAAGGAGGGCGGCATACCCCCCGTAAGGCGCGGGATAATACGTCGTCAAAGTTAAAGTCTCAGACCCCAGAAAACCGGGACGCCAGGCCAGAAAAAAAACAGTCAGGATAAAAAGCGCTTTTCTCCCGGTCAGCCGCAGCCGCAAGGTCAGGACATTTTTGTTTTCCATAAAACCCCTTGCCGTGAAATCCGCAAACACGCACACCTGCCGTTAAAATTAAAACCTGCAGCAGATCATGGTGCCGTTCCAATCCTCACCCTGAGTGATAGCAATGCTGTTTGTGGCGCCGAAAGTTTTAGTCGTGGGCAGATACCCGGTCACGCGCGCGATGCCGTCGCCGTGGGAACCGACAATCTTCCTGGCGACACCATCAGGGTCGACGGGACAAAACACCACCGGGCCGGTGGTGTAGGGAACCCGGCTGCAAACGTTCTGTATGATCCCGGTAACCGAAAAATCGCCCACAACCTCAAGACGGCCCGCCTGAGCCAGCCACAGCCTGGCGGAATAGTCCTGCGTCATATTCTGGCTGAAGTCAATGCGCGGGGTGCCGCCCGATCCGCCCAACTCTATTGAGCCGCCTTGATCGGTAGTCAGAGCGGAGCGGTTAAGCCCCCACTGCACGCCGTTGGAGGTGCTTATGCCGCCGTCACCCACTTCCAATTTAACAGTCGCATCCCGCCGGTTGCCGGTGCCGTTATAACCCGCGCCGATATTTACATAGGAGCCGACGCCGCCATCCCTGGCCAGCACAGTCTGTCCGGTGGTCAACAGATTATTGTAGCCGCCGTAAGGCGCGGGATAATAAGTAGTCAGGGTCAAAGTTTCCGAGCCTAGGAACCTGGGATGCCAACAGAGAAAAAAAGCCGTCAGGATCAAAAGCGCCTTCCCCTTGGTCAACCGCAGCTCAAAAGTTGTTATATTTGTGTTTTCCATAAGACCCCCTTAAGCGCGGAACCCGCTGCCGGCATTTAACGGACACACCTCACGGGTTGCTATTAGCTATTGACCCGACATCACGAGATGCACACAAATCTCGGTCGCGTGCCGTATCTATATAATATAGTTTAATATAAAAGCGGGCTCTTTTCAATGGCTATTTCATATGTGATACGAGAGGCGCAACCCCGGAGCAAGAACTCGTGAAAATAGTTTTTTAACCGGCGCTGCCATCAACTTTTCCCGTCTTCCTCTTCACGCTTCCCGGCTTAAGCCTCTTTGCCCAGACCATTATAGCTTCCATCATTCCGGACGGCTTTTCAGCCGTCAGCATATTGACGCCGTGCCCCCCGGCGCCGGCGCGAAAAATATCAGGGCGGCTATATATTTAGCGGCGCCTGTCATAGCATTATTATCTTGAGCCGGAGTTTGTATTTTTCAGCCAGGAATACGGCAGCTGTTTCGGCGATATCTCTGAAATCATTCCGATCGGAAGGAGAGTTTATAAGAAAAAAACCGGAATTTTCTATCACGACCGCGTAGCCGCCGGCTTTTATAAAGTCCGGCAGTGAGCGCAGACAATCCAGCAGAGCGTCCCAGTTATGGCCGAAATACGCGGGAAACTTCAAGCCGGCTGCCAGGGCGGCAAGCAGGTCCGCTTTATTCACAATTTTAGCTCCGTCCAGACGGAGCGTAAAAAAACCAAGCGGAGAAAATAGTTTTTCTATTTCCTCCGCTTTTAGATCTTTTCCTTCAAGCCTCAAAAAAACTTCCCGGCCCAAAATCGCGTCACGGGGGTCCATGCTCCTCTCTTCCGTCCGGGAAACCGCTCCCTTCCGGCTACCCTAGCTTCTCACCACGGTCAATTGTATAAAATGCGCGTAATGGTCCGGAGTGTAGTAAAGTTTTTCGCCGCCACCCACGACCACTCGCTCGGAGCCGCGCTCGCCCAGATCGGGGGAAACCTGATAGGTTTGGCCGCCGATTACAACCTCGTGCGGCGCGCCGCCGGTCAGGAGCGTGTATTCCTTGTAGAAACCGAGGGGCTGCTGCGGCAGCTGTCCTTCCTTATTCTTAAAAGTAGAGCCGTCCTGGGGATAAGGCATCGGCGCGTTATTATAAACATCGTCGATAAGTTTAAGTATCGCTCTGACGCGCGCAGCGTCTTCCACTTTAGGAGCCAGGTCGCGGCCGGGCTCTATGACCTTTTCGCTTTCAGAAAAGAAAGGCGCGGCTTCTATTTTTTGGCCGGCGATTATATCGCGGATGTCGGGTGAGGGGGTTATCGCGGCAAGGAGTTCCAGCGCGGCGGGTTGTTTTAAATCATTTCCTGAAGCGGTCCCTTTGACCCGGGGATCGGCGTCGTCCAGGCCATCAACAAGACTGACGGCGATTTTGTGGAAGTTGACAAAAATAATTTTGAGGCGTTCGCGTCCCAGGCGGCCATCGCCATAGAGAATTCCAGGCTTTTCACCTCCGTAAAGGAAGAGAAGCGCAAGCTTGAGATAGTCTTTAAACGCATCAAGGAAGGCGCGGTCCTAACTACTCAGGACGGCGAGATAATCATTCTCAACAATTCCGCCAAGCTCTATCTGGAATACGAAAAATATAAATTCACCAACATCTTTCAGGCTATGGAGAATTTTTCCGTTAAGCCGTCAATAGAAGAGGTGGTTAAATCGGACACCACCATCGCGCGCTTTGAGGTCATGCGCGAGAAGCCTAAAAAGTTCTATCTGGACGGCTCCGCCATAAAACTTTTCAAGGAAGACCGGGAGGGAACCCCTTTAATCGAGGGACGCCTCTGGATCCTGTCGGACATCACGGCCCAAAAGCTTGAAGAGTGCATGGCGAGGAATTTCCTGTCGCTTATCTCGCACAAATTTAAGACGCCGCTGGCCTGCATCAACGGGTACTCGCAGATCCTTAACGAAGAGGCCGCCTCCGGAAATCTGCCGGATATAGTAAAAAAGTCATCCGCGACCATCATGACGCAGGGAGCAAAGCTAACCGGCCTGGTGGAAAGCCTGCTGGACTTCGTTACAATAGACAGCATAGAAGAATCCGGCATGAACAAGACCAGCTTTGACATCGGCGGGATCTTCAACGAAATTATTGAGCAGATGAAGACGCGGTTCAAAGACACTCCGGGCCTGACTTTCAAAATAGCCGTGCCGGAGCCTGTAACTGTAACCGCAGATAAAAGCATGGTCAGAAACGCTTTAAACAACCTGATAGATAACGCGGTGAAGTTCAACCAAGGCGCGGACAAGCTTGTCATTCTGTCAGTCCAGGCTAAAGACGGTCAAGCCATGATATCGGTAGGCGATAACGGCCCCGGCATCCCCGGGGAGGAGATCGCAAATATTTTCAATAAGTTCTACCAGGTGGAAGCCGCGTTCACCGGTCAGGTGGAAGGCTGGGGCCTGGGGCTCGCCCTGGTTAAGAAAGTGGCTGAGGCTCACCATGGCAGCGTATACGTCAAATCTCAGCTCCAAAAAGGTTCGGCCTTCACCATCGTACTCCCACTTTAACCGCTAGTGATAAAAAAAGCCGGCTAAAATCAGCCGGCTTTTATATTTTCCATCCCGTTTTCTCTACGCGGCGGCGCTGGACCCTATCTTCTCCACGAAGCCGGTCCTTAAATTTATTGCGACATTATCCCCGGTGGCCAGTTGCTTAAGGTTGCGCGCCTCTACGATGAGCGGTATGTCAAATTCGGCGCAAAGCGCAGCGGCGTGCGAGCCCAGGGCGCCGCGCGACACGACCACGGCCGATATGCGCCGCGCGTAGGAAACAAAGCTCGGTTCAAAATCAGGAGCGGCGTAAATAAACCGCTTAAGCCTGGTCTTCAGGATGTCGCGGTCAAAGACCAGAGGACCGCTGACAAAGCCATCCGCGGGGAAGAGAGGGAGCCCCGCCACCCCGCCGGCCGGGGCCATTGAACGGAACACGGACAACGCGGTTTTGCGCTCCTTAACTAT
>Ga0247841_10011556_pt1 | contig 11720 bp, 10 predicted proteins | sample LaCruzMarch2015__2_FD_192410 | JGI IMG/M metagenome (GOLD analysis project Ga0247841, IMG submission 192410) | Freshwater microbial communities from meromictic Lake La Cruz, Castile-La Mancha, Spain - LaCruzMarch2015_18m | ecosystem: Environmental > Aquatic > Freshwater > Lake | place: Spain...
TTTGTAACGTTTATCCTGTTTCTTCTCCAGTTGCTTCTATTCCTAGAATCAAGATTATGGCCTATATCAAGGGTTATAGTGGAGCGGTTACACAGGTTAAGATTCCTACAATGACTCAGGCAGTTCGTCCCGGAGCACTTGCCCTGGCAGTGACTCCTGCTATTGTTAACAATATGTTCTCACTGGCTACAATCGCAGCTGGTGCGACTGTGTCTGCTGATCTGTATCGTATTAATCGCCGCTATACGCTTCTTACGTCGATTACGACTAATGAGCTCCACGGTGGAGTGAATACTCTGACCGCTGTGGCAGTTGTTATGAAACCAGATAATAGAAATCAGTTTGTTGGCACGTTCTCATATGCTGACTTTGCTGCCGCGACTGTTGTTGGCTCACTTACTGGTCATATTAATTATGATACAAGCGTTTTCACGTTCAATGTGACTTACGCTGGTGGTACAGCTGGTTCTGTTTATACAGCGACAGCTGGTGTGTTGAGCATGCGCTTTATGCCAACCAATACCATGAATGGAAGAATCAAGGTTAAGATCGAAAGTGAGATAAAAATGGATTGTCTCCTTCAGTAGTGATACTGATGAAAAACTTCTCTAATTGCTGGAAACTCCTTAGAGCTAGTATACCAAAGCAGAGATGGAAACATCATATGTAATGGTTTGAAAAGTTACTAGATTGGACGATCAGCAGCCAAGCTTCTAAAGTAGTCTGCTAACTACTATGAAGAAGGTTCAACGACTATCCCGGAAGGGAGTAGGGTTCATGCGAACCCGAAATGGGAAGCATCTTTTAAAATTAAACCAATTTAGCCATATGAACTAAATTGGGATAAGGGAAGAAATGGTTGGCCGACCTGATAAAAGTCCTATTTACTTTTATCTTATTTCCTTATTCCAATGCAAATAACAATCTAAATAGGAGAAAAGTTATATGCAGATGAAACAATGTACCAATAAGAATTGTGAACAACCTCTTAAATCAATTGATGAATTTAGTACCGATAAAAAACGACCAGACGGCAAAACTTCATGGTGTAAAATTTGTTTGAGAAAACAAAATAAAAAATACAGAGAAGAAAATTATGAACAATGTCTGGAGAAAGATCGTATAAATTCATTAAATTATTATGAGAGAAATAAAGAAGAACGCAAAGAAGCTTTTAAAACATATTATAATGAAAATAAAGAAGAAAGAAAAGAATATCGTAGTGAAGCAAGTAAATCATATTATGAAAATAATAAAGAAAAAGTTCAAGAAAATCATAAAGAATATGATTTACAACATCCGACTGCACATTTAGAAGCTACAAAACGATATTATGAAAAGAATCCACATGTTAGATTAGCTCAGAATGCAAAAAGACGTGCAGATCTACTTCAGAGAACACCACCATGGGCGGATCAAAGTAAAATAAAAGAAGTTTTCAAAGAAGCGAAACTTCTTGAGTCTCAAGATGGAATTAAGAGACATGTTGATCATATTATTCCATTGTGTGGAAAAACAATAAGTGGATTGCACATTGAAACAAATCTTCAAATTCTCACGGCTAATGAGAATCAGAAGAAATCAAATAAAATTTGAAAATTAAATTGGTTTAATAAAAGATGAAGATATAGTCTCATCTTTGCAGAAATGCAAAGTGTCTTGAAAAAGACAAATTAGATTTAGCAGATCTAGTTAAAGATCATGGACCGACGTAACGATTGATCCGAACGAAGATTTTTTGATTGAATTACCACCGGAAGATATTCAGGATTAGCTTGTTAGTCCCTCTTAAGAGTGATCTTAAGATAAAAATTGCGTGAATTGCTGGAACGTCCTCAGAGCCTATTTACTACAACGTAAACTGAAAAGTTAAGCGTGATAGTTTGAAAAATAATAGGATTGGAAAATCAGCAGCCAAGCTCCTTTAAAATGGAGAAGGTTCAACGACTATCCCTAATGGGAGTACACTCAAGCGAGTGGAAGTGCGCAACATCTTTAGAAATAAAGATGAAGATATAGTCTGAACTCTAATGAAAATTAGAGAGAGAAGAAATTCTCAGATAGAAATTAGCGATTTCTATTGGAACAAGCTTGTTTCAAGCGATTTTCAAAATTGACATAATAAGAACACTGTCAGAAGCTATCAAACGACAGATTCTTCTGAACAAGGACTGTGACCTTGCGTACTTCTTGTTGGCCGCTGAAGCTGACATGGTTGCAAATGGCACGAGTATAACGCTCGCCCTGGGTGGTTATGATACATCAGGTGGACGCTTTGAGCCGAACAATATTATGGACGTGTTCAAGGCTGTTATTCCGCGTATCGCTATTGTTGCTGGTACGATCCGTAGGAATTTCAATATGTATCCTACTTATATGGTTGCTGGTCTTAAGACTGCTGCTCTGCTCCGCTCACTCCAGACGATGGCTCTTGCTATGCCTGGTATTGGTCAGGGCGACGGTAACTTCGGTTGGACTGGTGATACTGCACAGCTGATGAAGATGAAGGTTCTTGAGAGTAATGCTATCGGTGAGGGTAAGATTTATCTCTCCACCAAGGCACCGAATGATGCTCTTGAAAAATCAACCATTCTTGATCTGGTTTATCAGCCCATTTACATTGTGACAGAAGTGACGGACGGTAATACCCGTAACTTCGTCAAGGCTCGTACGCTTATCGAAATTCCGAGAGCGGATGGTCTTGGTGTCATTAATATTACTGGCATGGTTGACTTTGTGTAAGCTTTAGTTAAAAAGAATACCGGCAAGAGTTATTAATTTAGCTCTTGCCGGTATTAATAATTCTGAGGTGCTAGTTATTATGCTAAGTATAAGTTATTTATTTGATATGGATTTATCTGATCATATAAAAGGAATATTATCTCCCAGTTCTGATCAAGCAGCGCAACATCACAGATATATTCGTGCAGCTGTTGAAAAAGTTCATGATAAAATAACAGGTGAAGATACAACTCCTGAACAATTAAAAGGATATGAAAATCATCCACATTTCAAAGCTATGAAAAAAGCTTTAAAGAAAACGAATTTAGAAAATCGATCAGCTATTAAAGATATCAATTTAGTTAAGAAAACGGATTCGACTTCTGCTCTTGCTCAGGTTAAACTTCCAAGAACAGGAGCATTTAATGAACCTCGTAATATTGTGATGAAAATTGTTCCAGTTGAAGATTCAGAAGCTACTAGAAGGAACGTAAAACATGAGTTATCACATGTGATTACGCATAAAAAACGACCATTTAGTTCACTTATGAATCCACAGCATGATGAATTAGTTGCAAAAATGGTCGGTGAACGACCAGATGATAAAGATAAAACATATGAGCAAGATGTAGAAGATGTTAGAGATAATATTAAAAAAATGACACCAAAACAACGGGAAAAAATGTTAAATGGACTTATTCATAAGGCTGGAAAACAACGAGATCCTGAAGTGTCTAAAATTAATGAAGAATTAAAAACAATTAGAGATTCTGGTAAATCATTAACACCGGAACAACAAAAGAATATACGATACAGACTTGCAAATTTACCAGAATATAAATCAACTTGGAAGGCATAAAATGGCAGCTATTCTAGTGATAACAGTCAAAGGGAACAGTCCACAAGAGATTAATAAGAATTTGTCTATAATAGATACATTTATGAATTCAGGTCAGAATGTTTTTAATTTATATTCAGATATAAAGGTTAATCCTAGAATTTATTACAACAAAGATCATGTTATTACAAAAGATATTCATGATATTACGTCTGTTCTTAGAATAGACAAAACAATTGCTCATGCAGTTAGAACAATAGAATATTCTGGAAGTTTAAATAAAGTTTAAGAAAGTTTTAAAAACAAATGGAGGCGAAATGTTAAGTCCGTTCTTAAGAGCAGCAGAAGCAGTTTCAAATATCAAACGTCAGGAAGTTCCTCTGCCGATTGCTCAGGTTCAAGCTATTGTTGGTCCTTTGCGTGTCGGTGATGATCTTTCTTTAAGATCTTCTCTGACATCTCCAGTTAGTTATGACAGAGAAATGACTCGTATGCTTTATGACCATACCGAAGTAGTTCTTGCCGCTGGAGAAAAACCTATTAAAGAAAATTTTGAAAAATTTTGTGCAACAGTTTCAAACATTGATAAAATTTGTTTAATTTGGGCTTTGTATAAAACCACATATGAAACTCTTGGCCAAAGACCATTCAAGTGTGAAAAAGAGAATTGTAAAGCAGAATTTAAACAAGAGATCTTATTGGAATCTTTAATCCAAGAAGACACATTTACTATTTGGGAAGATGAGAAACCATTTTACAATTATATTTTTCCTATTGAAGTAGAATATGAGAATTTTGTTTATATGTTTGAGAGCAGGTTGCCGTCAATTAAAGATAATAATAGATTATTGAGTAATTTATCGATTGAGGCATTACAGAATAATCTTAATCAAACTGGTGCGTTGTTTACACGGCGAGAGCAGATGACTCTCCTATCAAAGTCTGTCGCAATTGCTCCTAAGGGACAATCCATTGGGGATGCGAAAACAGAGAATATGCAGGAGATGCTGATTGCTTTTACTAACTATGTACCACATATTGTTTCTGAAGATTTTTTCAAGAAATATAGAGACAAATTCGATCAGTATTATCCCAAATTCTATACGAATATTAATTGTCCACAGTGTAATTCCCAGGTTCGATTCCAGATCGATCTGGAAGTAGAATTTTTTCGCAGAAGCTTACTTGGTCGAGGGGAGAGCAGCGAAGAATTATAAGTATTTTGTTGATACATTTATATTGTATCAGACATTATTTGAGAATTGCGGTGATCCAATGTCCCTTCTTGCATTACCATACCCATTGTTCAACGATATAATTCTCAAACAGATTGAAGAAAAGAAGAGAGAGAAAAAGATGTATGATCAGAAGATGAGTCAGATGAAAACATCTTCTGGTAAGAAGACTTCAGTGAAAAGAAGGTAATATATGGATGTAGATCTCTCAAAACTACCAATTGCAATACGGCGACAGATACCATTATCTTTACGCTCCTATAAAGATATTCATGTATTTGAAGAATTGCCAGTGACAGTTCAATATATTATTAAAAATTATTTTGAAAAAATATTACCAATTTCATATGATGTAGCTTTTGATATTAAGCCAGAAATTTCAAAATATAGTGATTTCAAATCTTTTGATAATTTAACTGACTTAATATCGGAATATTTGAAGAATTATTTGTTGATTCTTCCAGAAAGTTATCCTTGGGATCCTTACTTTGGATGTAGATTGAAATACCAGGTTCAAACAAGAGATCTGAATTTGAGAAAGACGTTGATCTCTTCTGAAATTAATAATATAGTTAAAGTTGTTGCTGCTGAGGTCGGAGCTAAGATTGAAGTACAGGATGTTCAAATTGTTCCAATCTCAACTGGTGGTAGTACTGAATATACTGCTGTGATAAATCTTAAAATCAATAACGATCAACGAAAGAAAATAAGTATTGATTTTATGGGTGGTAGTTAAAAAGAATACCGGCAAGATCTAGTTAGTGATCTTGCCGGTATTGAATAAATTATATTGGAATATTTTGACCAAATTTTACGATAGTGAGTTCTTCAGATTTATCTAAATCATAGCTGATATAAAGTAGAATAGGTTCTATTTCATTTTTATATCTATCTTTGATGAAATCTTGTTGAAATCTAATCTGAATTGTTTTACCAATGTTAATATCGAAAATTGGCCAAAGTGGTAACATATATTGAATTACATTTACAATTTCAAATTTAGAACATTCACCGATCAACCTTTTACTAGGATTCAGAACAGATACAAAAAGCTGACAGGATGTTTTGTTGACTGTTGAAAACATAAATCCAGGTCTTAATATGATCGGAAAAGCTTTAAGAAAATCACTTTTGAATTTAATTTTTTGATCATAAGTAAATGTTTCCGGTTCGCAATCAATAAGTTGAAATACCATTTTAGGATCAACGATCATCTCTGTTTTATTATCTTTCTTTTGTTGTTTGACAGCTGAGAAGTGAATATAACCTTCTGTAGCTATTCCAAACATATCATCTGGAAGATTACTGACACAATCAAATCTTATAAGATTATCAATTACAGTATATTGCGAAATATTTGCAATTGAATCATATAAAGTTTGAACTCTGTGAAGTTGATTTATTGGTAATATGAACTTTGAACTGAAACGATCCTTGGTCTTTTTGAAAGGGCTGATGATGTCTGTAAAATTACCGATGTTTTTAGCAAGAATAAAATTTTGATCTGTTGATATTACGGCCTGAGTAGAATTACCTTGTTGTTTTGGTCGATTCAACATAGAAATGAAACCTCCTCTAAAATATAATTTTTAAAAATTTACATATTAAAAAATATTATTTCTATATAAAAATAGAAGTTTTATGGAGATGTATGATGCAAAGTGCTTTGTATGATCCACAAATAGTTCAATCTTATCATACTGAATATTTAAGCTTGATTAATTATTACATGAATACAAAGCGACCAAGTACATTTGTTAGGTATTTTAACATAGATATTGATAATTCAATATATGATGACAAACTTGACGCGACATATGATTTGTATCATGTTTCACAAATCAAGTTCAATATCTATGATTTTACTCCATCTTATTATCTTGCTCCAGTTGTCAATGCAGCAGCAAATGTGCCAGATCTTCGCGGTCAGATGATGGACGCTACATCTTCTATCGTTGTGTATTCAATTGAGTCGCCAAGAATTCATGATCTTTTAATGTTTTATGGTCCAGTTGGATCCGGAGAAATATTCAGAGTAACTGGACTGAGAACACCTGTGAATGCTGTTCATTCGACTCCAACTGTTCGCTGGTTTGAATTGGAACTGGAATACGCACCAATAACAACTACACAAGAACTTAAAATATTGAATCATTTTGTGTATGACTTATCTGAAGAGAAATACATTAGCTATACCGATTATCAAGAATTTACTAAAAGTGTTGCTAGATGCGAAAAGATTCTTGATGAGTTGGTAAAGTATTATGACCCATATTATGATTTGTATCAATCCAATCAGCTCGCGCCGGTAGAAGTTAATGAAATTATTATTTTCTTTAAAAAGATCTATGCAATTAAGTATAAGAGAATTTTTGAAAAATATAATCTTCCGTATGGGTATCTTGATAAAATGAATTTTATTCAAATATATGATTCAGTTTCCCAATTACCTTATGTTCCTGGAAATTATATATATCACAATTATAATTTAGTTACAAACTTAGTCGAAGATTATACATGGTCAATTTCTCATACAACAGTGGAAAATGATATTGATAATTTATTCTTTTTATCTTTTCAACTTCTACAAGAAGCATTTGGTTGGAAATAAAGAAGGAGATTCGATGTGACGACGACAGATCCAAACATGTCAGAAAATGAATATATAGGTCTTTCTCCTTTAACTATGGAAGATATTAGAAATTTTTTCAACACCTATATCAAGCCTTTTGCACCATATAGGGAAGAAAAAGTTTATGATACATTGATTAATAATTTAACGGAGTATTATTATAATCAAACCTATATCAACATACCAACTGAATTAAAACAAATATACGAAGAAGCTAATTTTAATACTCCATCGATTTATGATAAATTATTAGTAGCAATAGGTGTACCATCTGAGATTATAGAGAATATTTCATTTTCTGATAAATTGATCTTTTTAAGAACTTTATCTGATTTTGAACGTTATAAAGGAACTGTCTCGTTTTTTCAAAAAGTTGCAGAATCTTTTAGTGATCGAGTAAGTATTTATGAATTATTCATAGATTATGATGGAACTAATTGGTTTTTCAAACCTGTTAAATTATATCTTCATAGTGATATGGAGATTAATATCACATCGATACCATATTCGACAATTTACAACGCAGTTCCTTCTCTAATTCTCAGTGAAGAACAACTTACGTCTCTGTATGATGATGAAAAATTGATTTTGCCGCTAAAATCAAATTTAATGTTATTAGATAATGATTTAATGAGTGACGCATCTGTATTATATGATGTAATTGTTGCAGTTTTTCTTCATACATATAAAGAAAATTACATTGATTTATATTTCAAGGATGATACAAAAACTACTCAATTAAAAACCATATATTTCTTGTGGTATTATTTATTAACAAGATATTATGGAATACCATGGACAGCTTTTAATATGACTCTTTTATTAAAATTTGTCTATGGGGATGTTGGTTTTCCATCATTCATTGGGACTACTCCAACAACAATAGATAGTCTATCTCAAATAATTGACAGATATGATAATATAAAAATAATTTCAACACCTGCAAGAGACTATGATGATTGTCAAGCTTTGAGAGATAGTTTTTACAAAGATATATCTTTAGCTTTTTATACTCAAACAACAGGTTCTGCAACAACTTTCACAGATATGTATAATGAGCTATTAATAATGAATTCAGCTTTAATTACATATATTGATGATAGAATTAATGATTCTGTTATTGGAACAAAACCAGAAATTAATTTAATCTTAACCGAAATTTATTCGTCATTGCTACTGTATAGTTCGATGTACTCATCAGATGCTTATTTTTCATTATATGTGGATTATTTTCTAAGATATTTACCACAAGTATTGATTAATCCTGAGAATACAACAGCTTATACAATCTTATACAATTTGAAACCATATCATGTCGAATTATACAGCATTTGTAATACAGGTGTGAGAAGTCAAGACAAATTCAATCAAGTATATATTGATGATGAAGACAATTTGAGTTTTCTACATCAAATAGTTTTTGCGAGCGCTCTTGATTTTTCGAATGATTATTTATTTAGTTACGATTATTTTACAGAATCTTCTCTTTCTATTTTGTCTTCTATGAATTTTAATATATTTGCTATTCTTCCGGATGAAGATGAAGGTTCTAATATTTCTGATTCTGAAACATTTGAAACATATATACCAAGTGTAAGTGCTGGTAATTTATCAGATGATTATTTGCCACCAGATATTATATTTTCACCAGAATCATCGATTTCAATGATATCAACTAGTGAATATACTATGTTTGTACCTGTACCGGATGATTCAGAAATTGCTTCAGATTTAGATACTGTCGAATTTATTTTATCAGAAGCAAGTTTTGGTAATTTATCAGATGATTATTTGCCACCAGAGATTGTGTTTTCACCAGAATCCTCGGTTTCAATGATATCTGCTGAAAATTTTAATTTGTTGTCTATGATTGATGATCTTTTTGATATTTTGGAATCTACAACAGTTGAACCATCTATAATAAATGTGAGTGCGGGTAATATATCTGATGATTATGTAGTTACTAAAGTGCCTTAATAGAATTGATAAAAATAATTTAAAACAGTTCCCGGAAGTTCTGAGCTTACTTTAAGCAATGCATTGGTTTGCATTTTTAAATTATTTTATAATTCTTACTTAAGTCCATAAAAATTTATGGAGGAAAAACGAGTGCTAGAACAAAATTTGATGATAAGTGAAGAGTATAAAATCTTCGATATGTTGGAACATAAGATGCGCCAAGGAGCAAGAGGTCCACTTGGTTGGGTGCAAATATTTTTACAAACAAAAAAAGGACTCATATATGATGAAGGACCAAATTTAGTTGTTGCACAAGGTCGCGAATATGTTGCACAACGGGTTTTTAATAGTTATGCTTATAGTGGTGGTTCTAGACCAGATTGGACAAGTTATGTACTTTCCCATTTTGCAGTCGGAAGTGGTGGTTCACTTGTTGCTGGAAGCCCACCCTCAGTTACATTAAATGGTCCATATATTTGTGATACCGGTCTTATTACTGCTACATCTCTCGGAATAGGTGGATATTTAACAGAACCGGGTGGAACAGTATTAGCAGTAAAAGCTATAACTGCAAGTTCAGGAACTAAATATCTTGAATCTGTTAGTTATACTGGTGGTGGAACGTCGTGTTCATATTATACAAAAATGAAATGTACTTGTATTATTCCAAATGGTGAACCTAGTTCACTTGCTCCTGGTGGAACAACTAAAATAGATGAAGCTGGTCTATATTTTGTATCAGGATCAACACCCAAATTATTTTCACATATTTGTTTTGCTCCAAAGTGGAAAGAAAAAGAATCCGTATTAACAATTCAGTGGTATATTTTATTTTAATTTTCTATGCTTAATAAATTTTCAATAAATCAGATCTTCTGATTGAAAATTAAATATTATGTTAGTTAGATTATAAAATAATCAGAACATATAATTTCTCAATTTGAAATGAATCTGATGAAAACTAAATTGATCATAGAAATAACTAATTAAGGAGAAAAGCTTATGCCTGTTACAGATCGTCGTGAGCCGGCTGTTTATGTAAGTATTGAAGATGCTTCATATGCAGCTCCCACTCTTGAAACTGGAAGAATAGGTTACATTGTAACTTTATGTGATCGCGGTCCTCATAATCGTGTGGTTACGATTACTTCGCGTGAACAGCTTTATAAATTATTTGGTCAGCCGAATTATAGACGCACTTCGCAAGCTCATTATCTTGCAGATAAATTTCTTCAATATTCTAGTAAACTTCTGCTTGTTCGCGCAATGGCAGATGATGCAGATTGGGCAAATGAGGAAATTCAGACATCAACTTCAAGTACAAAAATTCAGCATAGTACACCTGCTGTAGATGCTATGTTTACATTTACACCTGGCTCGTTGTCAGTTGTTTGCTCTAATGCACTGTCATATGGTGCGGTTACTATTGGCCAGTGGATTTTTGCCGATGGTGATAGTGTTGCAGATGCTGCCCAGGTTGTCGCTAAAACTCTCTCAACTCTAACACTTACTCTTGATAGACTTTATGAGGGTTCTATTAGCGCAGTTGGTGTTGATGGATATTACTGTACACCCTATACAGATGCTTCTATTGCTCATGTGACAACTGAAGCTCAGATGCCAGATACTTCAGCTACTGTTGTTTGGTATTTTTATGGTAAAGGAGCTGGAACTTACTATAATAAAATTAAAATTATGGGAGTTCGTAATGTTGAGCTCGAAAAGATGTATACAGATACTAGTGGTGTAGTTCTTTATAAATATCTGTTTATGGATATTGGTGTTTATTATATGAATGATGATGGCACCATTACTCTGCTCGAAGGGCCATGGACTGTTTGTCTTACTCGAAATAACGCTTTTGGATCTGTTATTCGAGATCTTACTTCCGGGGTTTCACTGTATATTGAAGATATTATCAATGATAATAGTAACTTTATTGGTTGTATTTCTGCTCAAGCCGTTGATGGTCTTGTCGCGATTGGTGTCACTGAAACTGTAGCAACAAAACGAAGACTCCAGGTTCAGTTACTTCTGACAGTATCTGGTAGTACAGTTGATTCTACAACTGGTAGTATTGCAGCGGGTGGTATTCTGCTTGAAAATGGAACAGATGGTACGGTCGATACTGCTAGAACTTTACCAATGTACAATACAACTAATAATCTGGAATCTAGTAGAGATTATCTTGATGGTCAGATTCTTCTCGCTTATCAAGGAGCTTTAACTAGCGTAGATGGTTCTATTGAACAGATACCAGAATGTGTGTACCCTTGGGTTGAATCAGGGGCCCATATCAGTGATGATATGATGAAAATTCTCTTAATTGCTGGAA
>Ga0247841_10011560_pt1 | contig 11718 bp, 20 predicted proteins | sample LaCruzMarch2015__2_FD_192410 | JGI IMG/M metagenome (GOLD analysis project Ga0247841, IMG submission 192410) | Freshwater microbial communities from meromictic Lake La Cruz, Castile-La Mancha, Spain - LaCruzMarch2015_18m | ecosystem: Environmental > Aquatic > Freshwater > Lake | place: Spain...
CCGAAGCGGGCAGGCCCAGAAAGGTATAAATGGTTTTTTTACTATCTGACATGTTTAGTAACGTTCGTATGAATGCATTAAAAATTGAGAGTTAATCTGTCTCATTGTTTCGATCACAACAGAAACAACGATCAGGATACCTGTGCCGCCCAAGACGAGAGTGCTTACATTGGTGATAGATTGAATCACGAAAGGCAGAATAGCAATGATCGAAAGGAAAGTAGCGCCAGAAAAGGTAATCCGACTGATAACAGTTCCTAAATAGGAAATAGTTTCCTTGCCCGGGCGTATCCCAGGGATAAAACCACCCTGCTTTTGCAAATTCTCTGAAATCTGCTTCGGTTTAAAGACCACATTTGTATAAAAGAATGTGAAGAGAAAAACTAGGAGAAAATAAAAGATACTATAAATAAGCTGGTTGTTTATCATCGAGGTGACAGCTTTAGCAGCCGCAACTATCCATTCTGTTTTTGCGCTCTCAAGATACTTTGCGATAACTCCTGGCACTATCAGGATGCTCATTGCAAAGATTATTGGTATAACACCGGCGATGTTTACTTTGATCGGCAGATAACTTGATGAAGTTGCATTTGAGCCATATCGCATCTTTCGGGCATAAGTAACAGGAATATTCCTCTGACCTTCCTGAATAAGAACAACGGCGGCAACAGCTGCAAGACCTGTGATAGCAAAGAGTATCGTTCCAATAATCTTTGAAGTATCTCCCGATTGCAATAAGAGAGAGGTACTTTGTATTGCTGAAGGCAACCCTGAAAGAATACCTAAAGAGATGATCAAAGACATCCCATTGCCTATCCCCTTCTCGGAGATGATTTCTCCGATCCACATCAGAAGCATAGTGCCTGCAGTGACTGTAATGAGCATCATAACAAGTTCAAAAATATTGTAATCAGGTATGATTCCCTGGGACTTCAAGAGGGAAAGCATGGCAAATGCCTGAATAATTGCAAATGGCACAGTTGCCATTCTTGTCCATTGAGCTATCTTTTGTCTTCCTGCTTCACCTTCTTTTTGAAGCTCTTCAATCGAAGGGACAATCATGCCTAAAAGCTGAAAAACTATAGATGAGGTTATATAGGGACCTACACCCATTAAAACGATTGAAAAATTGCTCATTGTTCCGCCTGAAAGCATATTGAACATACCTAAAACCTGATTTTGCTGAAAGAATGTCTGGAGAAGGGCTAAATTGACTCCAGGTAAAGGAATATGCGCCAAAACACGTGTCAGCAATAAAAGAGAGACCGCTACAATTATTTTGTTGCGAAGATCCTTGTATTCCCAAATTTTCAAGAGCTGATTCATTTGATGTTATAATACCTCTTTTTGAACGTAAAATCAAATAGCTATTTTATAATTTTTTAGTACAAGACCTAGCCATTTGTGAATTCTCACAATAAGCGATTTCCCTAACTATCCTGCAATTTTCTATCTGTGCTAATAAGCTTCTTCAAACAAAAATCACCCCTTCGGGTGAATTTGTTTTGACTTTTCAGTCTATATTTATTCGCTCTTTTTTGTAGTTTTGCGTGGCTTTTTGACTGTTTCAGCTGGTGCCATTTCTTCCTTTACGGAAATGGCTTCGATGATTTTCTTTGCGCTGGCTGAAATCTTGATTTCACTGGCGATTTTGACTGAAACTGTGAGCTTGCCGTTATTGAGTATCTTTACCTTAGATGAATCTTTTACCAATCCTTTTTCAGATAGGGTAGCGATAGAGACAACTTCGTTATCCTTGAAGTTTTCTGACAGGTCATCAAATGAAAGAACAATTGCTTTGATCTTGTGAGATTTAAAGCCAGGAATTTTTGGCAGTCTTAATGAAAGTGGTGATTCGCCGCCGGCATGTCGGTTTGGCAAATTGAATCCACTCCGTGATTTTTGACCCTTAGTACCACGTCCGGCAGTTTTACCTTGGCCAGATGATAGCCCGCGGCCAACTCTTTTTCGGCTTTTACCTTTTATTTTTACTAATTCCATTTCAATCCTTAATAAGTTCTACTTTGTTGCTTTGTCTTTTTTAGCAACTTTTGCAGAAGATTTTTTAGCTTCTTTTTTAATATCCTTTGGCAACTCTTTTGCATCATTCACTGGTGCTTCTATTGTTTTTGTCTCTGCAACTGGTGCTTTTTCTTCGATCTTAGCTGGAGTCAACTGAACAGGAGCCTGCTTCTTTTCAACCATTCTCCGCACTCTTTCTACATAATCGGGATTGAAGGATGATAGAGCTGATATAGCAGCTGTGACGTTATTGATCTTGTTCGGGCTACCCATAGATTTGGCCAGAATATCAGTAATGCCAGCAAGTTCTGCGACAGTTCTGATACTGCCACCTGCAACGATAGAGGTACCAGTTGAAGCTGGTTTCAGCATGAGAATCACGCTTCCTTTGTTGATTGTGACTGCATAAGGGATTGTTCCATCAATAATAGGAACGGTGATTACTTTCTTCTTTGCAACTGCAACAGCTTTGCGCACTGCTTCTGAGACATCATTTGCTTTTGCAACGCCCATGCCGACTCTACCCTTATGATCGCCGATTACAATTAAGGCGCGGAACCTAATTCTTCGACCGCCTTTTACTACGCGGGAAATTCTCTGAACTTCAACAACGCGTTCATCAAATTCGCTTGGCTCTCTCCGATTGCCCTGTAATCCTCTTGGTTTCATAATATTTTTTTCAGCTGCTGACATATTATCCTTTATTTATAGTTTAATTCCGCCTTCGCGAATACCTTCTGCGACAGCCTTGATACGACCATGGTAGCGAACACCGTTTCGATCAAATACCAATGCGGAAATCTTCTTTTCCTTGGCTAGCTTAGCGATGTTTATGCCTAACATTTTTGATTTTTCAACCGGAGTTTTCTTCTCTGAAATACCTGCCGTTGAATCTGAAAAAAGTGTTATTCCTTTTTCATCGTCAATCACTTGAGCAACAATTCCCCTGTTTGAGCGCGTAACGCAAACTCGAGGACGAATTGTAGTGCCGAATGAAAGATTTTTTTTGATAATTTGTAACTTTTCAATCATTTTCTTTACCTATTACTTAGAGGCCGCAGTTTTACCGGCTTTTCTCTTAATAAATTCATTACTATAGCGGATCCCTTTTCCCTTATAAACTTCAGGCGGGCGCACTTCTCTGATAACTGCAGCGAACTGGCCGACTTTATCTTTTTCAATTCCTGAGATAATAATCGAATTTTTAACAACCTTTGCAGTCAGAGTTTCTGGAATAGGGAGCTTGATTTCATGAGAATAACCCATGATGAGCGTAAGCTCATTATCATTGATGGATGCGCGGTAACCAGTGCCTGTAAACTCAAGAGTTTTGGTAAAACCTTCTTTAACGCCCTTGATCAGATTGGACACCAATCTTGCGTACAAACCATGTTTGGATTTGGCATCTTTATCGTTGCCATTACGTCCGACTAGAACAATGCCATCTGTAATTGTTACTGAAACTTCAGCAGGCAAATCAAGCTCGAGTTTTTTGTCACCAGAAGTAGCGACAACCTTCGATCCTGTTACAACAAGGTCGACATTTTCATCAATTTTTATTGGTCTTCTACCTATTTTGCTCATATATTCCTACCAAATTTCACAAATTAATTCTCCGCCGATACCTTTTTTGATTGCTTCACGTCCGGTGATGACTCCATGTGGCGTGGAAAGAATAACAAGTCCTAAACCGCGCAAGGGAATTTTGATGTCTTTCCTTTTGATATACATCTTTCGGCCTTGCTTGCTTACTTGGGCAAGATGACTAGGCGTTTTGGATGAAGAAATTGTAAAAGCAATGTTTTTTTTGCCTTCGTTGTCAATTATCTCCAAGTCATCGATAAAACCTTCGTGCTTCATAATATCAAGAATCGACTTCTTCAATTTTGAATAAGGGAGCGTGACGTTCCTCTTTCCGACGAGGGAAGCGTTACGAATTCTAACTAATAAATCTGCTATTGGATCAATCATATTATCCTTTTCTTTACCAACTTGACTTTGTTACACCGGGAATTTCCCCTTGAGAAGCGAATTCTCTGAAACAGATCCGGCACAAACCAAATTTTCTGATGTAGGCATGCTTTCGACCGCATATTTTACATCTCCGGATTATCCGAGTGGAAAATTTTGGTTTTCTATTTGCCTTTTCAATTAATGCTTTTCTTGCCATATACTCCTTTATTTCTTCTCAAATGGGATGCCTAAGTGTGAAAGAAGTGCTTTGGCATCTTTATCATTTTTTGCTGTGGTCTTGATATTTACCTGAAGACCGAACGCTTTATCGACCTCTTCATATTTAACTTCTGGAAAAATAGAGTAATCTCTGATACCTATTGAATAATTGCCTTTTCCGTCAAAAGCTTTTGCTGACGTGCCTTTGAAATCACGGACTCGAGGCAGGGCAATATTGATAAGCTTTTCAACAAAATCGTACATTCGGTCTGCGCGCAAGGTAGTTGTAATTCCAACCGGCTGACCGATACGGAGCTTGAAAGCCGATACTGCTTTAGTCGAGAGGTTGATCTTCGGTTTTTGCCCGGTAATTTTTGAGATTTCTTTGGCTATTTTTTCGATAGCTGCTTTTTCCTCTTTAAAGTCGCCAACACCTGTTGAAATAACAACCTTTTCAAGAGCAGGAATCTGGAATATATTTTTATATCCAAGTTCTTTTTGAAGCTCAGGAACTATCTTTGATTTGTATCTTTCGAGTAGATTTTCCATTATTTACTCCCACCTTCAATGCTTTGACCGCATTTTTTGCAAATTCTCAGCTTATTATTTTCGACTATCTTATAACCAATCTTTGAAGGCTTGCCGCAGGAAGGACAAACGATCATAACTTTTGAGCTGCTAATCTTCATATTAATATCAAGAATACCGCCCTGAGGATTCTTCCGGCTTGGTTTGGCATGTTTTTTCGCAAGAGCAACTCCCTTTACAACAATCTTGTTCTCTGTTGGGAAAACTCTTTCGATCAGACCGGTTTTTCCTGAATCTTTTCCAGAAATAACCCTTACGTTGTCACCTTTTTTAATTTTCATATCTTTACTTTATACTTTATAAACTTAGTAAACTTACAATACCTCTGGGGCGAGAGAGATAATTTTCATAAAACCCCGGCGGAGCTCACGTGGAACTGGACCAAAAATACGGGTACCGCGAGGCTCATTATTGGCATCGATGATCACAGCAGCATTCTCGCTAAATCGAACTGCTGACCCGTCTTCGCGACCTAAAGATTTGGCTTGTCGAACTATAACTGCTCTAACAACATCCTTTTTCTTTACAGTACCTCGTGGAATTGCGCTTTTTACTGAAGCGGAGATAAGATCTCCGATCTCAGCGCCATCGCGTTTGGCACGCCCAAGAACTGTAATACACTCTATAATCTTTGCGCCGGTATTGTCTGCGACTTTAAGTTGTGTGCCTGGCTGAATCATTATTCTACTCTCCTCAAGACTTTAAACTTTTTATCGCGACTGATTGGACGGCAAGAGATAATTTCGACCATATCTCCGATTTTATACTGGTTTTCTTGATCATCAGCCTTGAACTTCTTACTGATGGTGAACTGCTTTTTGTAAAGAGGATGCGTCTTAACCCGGTTAACGACTACAATAACAGTCTTATCGAGATTATCTGAAATTACTTTACCTGTTTTTAATTTTGCTGTACTTTTAGCCATTATTTCTCCAGATTTTTTCCGCTAATTATTGATAGCAATCTTGCAATTTCTTTTCTAGTTTTTGAAACTAAAGAATAGTTATCAAGTTTGCCTGCTTTAGCTTTTAATGAATACCCGACATACTTCTTCTGCAATTCGCTTACTTCAGATTCCAGCTTTGCAGCATCCATTGAACGGTACTTTTTTAATTCTTCTTTGCTTTTCATCTTACTCCTCTTCCTTGCTGATAAACTTGGTTTTGATCGGGAGCTTATGTTCAGCCAAACGCATTGCCTCTTTTGCAGTAACTAGGTCAACGCCATCCATTTCAAAAAGAATCCGGCCTGGTTTGATAACTGCTACAAAATGGTCAACTGCACCTTTCCCTGAACCCATCGGAGTCTCTGGCGAAGTAGAGGTGACTGGTTTGTCCGGGAAGATTCTGATCCAGATTTGACCACCGCGTTTGATATAACGGGTCATTGCGCGCCGTGCAGCCTCAATGGAACGAGCTGAAATCCATCCGTTCTCCATTGCCTTGATCGCAAATTTACCAAATGCAAAAGAGCTTCCACGAGTGGCGAGACCACATCGTTTGCCTCTCTGCTGCTTTCTATATTTCATTTTCTTTGGCATCAACATATTCTATCCTTTGATCTTATACAATTAGAAATCAAGCTGCGTAAATACTTTTTCACCGTTATAAACCCAGACGCGGACACCGATAATTCCGTAGGTAGTAAGTGCAGTTACATTTTTATAGTCAATACTGCTTTTGAAGGTTGAAAGCGGGACAGTACCATAGGTGGCTTTATCACTTCGAGCGATATCAACGCCGTTCAAACGTCCGGCAAGTTGAATTTTGATACCTTTAACACCAGCCATCTTAGCTTTTTCAATAGCCTGCTTCATTGCTCTTTTGTAAGGAATTCTCTTTTCAATCTGATGTGCTATGCCTTGAGCGATAATAGAAGCATTTGTATCAGGTTTCTTGACCTCAATAATATTGATTTGAACCCGCTCTTTGATGATTCCTGACAAGAACTTTTTAAGTTCATCAGTACCTGCGCCACCTCGGCCTATAATAATACCGGGACGGCCAGAGTAAATATCAAGCGAAACTTTGTTTGAATCACGTCGAATTAGGATATCTGAGACCGATGCATCCTTTAATTTCTTCATCATCTCTTTTCTGATTTTTAGGTCAGAGATGAGATTTTCAGAGTAATTCTGCCGGCCATACCACAATGAATTCCACTTTTCGTTGATTTTAAGACGAATAGATTTTGGATTGACTTTCTGTCCCATTATTTCTCTTCTTTCTTAATATTTTTAGCTTTATCATCTGTCTTTGGTTTATCTTCTTTTATAACAGCTTCATCAGTCAGAACCAATGTAAAGTGGCTCATCCTTTTCTGTTTTAGGTAGGTTCGGCCCTTTGATTTGGGCATATGGCGTTTAAGGCGTGGGCCTTCGTTGCAACAAATGCTCTTAACAAAGATTTTATCTGCTTCAAGATAATTCTCTTTTGCAGCGGCTATGCCTGATTTGACCAGCTCTACTAAAATTCGAGCGCCCTTTTTATCAGTGAAAAATAAAGCGTTTTTTGCGGCTGTTGCAGTCATCCCGCGCAAACCATGCAAAATCGGCCGAGCTTTGCGAGGGGAGATTTTCGAAAATAAATTTTTAACTGTGATATCCATATATTCTTTACTTTATTTATAACTTAGAAATTTTAACTCTACTTGCCTTTAGCTTGGTCTTTTGCCATTTTGCCACCATGGCTGCGAAATTTGCGTGTTGGAGAGAATTCGCCGAGCTTATGCCCCACCATCTCTTCGATCATAAATACAGGAATATGTTCTCTGCCATTATGAACTGCGATTGTGCGTCCGACCATCTCAGGGATGATAGTTGATGATCTTGCCCAAGTCTTGATCGGCTTCTTGTCGCCGGTAGAATTGGCTTTCTCAATCTTTTTCATCAGTTTTTCGTCTATGAATGGACCTTTTTTAAGTGATCTGCTCATACTATTTCTTTCTTCTACTTAAAATCAATTTTTGACTTGGCTTTTTCTTGTTTCGCGTACGCGGACCCAGTGCTAATGCACCCCAAGGAGTCTTCGGACCTTTTTTATTACCGATAGGGCTGTGTCCTTCACCACCACCATGTGGATGATCAACGGCATTTTTTGATTTACCCAGAACAGTTGGTCTAAACCCTAAAAATCTGGTTCGTCCGGCCTTGCCGATAACTACTTTTGAGTGATCTATATTCGAAACAATGCCGATAGTTGCAAAATTATCAACCAATATTTTCCGAACTTCACCTGAAGGCATCCTTAGCTGAGCGAATTTTTCGTCAACGCTGACTAAAGTGGCATAGGAGCCGGCGCTTCTGCAGATTTGTCCGCCTTTTCCTGGAGTCATGCTGATGTTATGAATTTCAGTTGAAACAGGAATATTTTTTAACATCATTCTATTGCCGAGTCGAACTGGTGTGGAAATGTCAGCAATAATAGTAGCGTCTTTCTTCAGACCCTCAGGAGCCAGGATATAAACTTTCTCTCCGTCTTCGAATTTGACGAGGGCAATATTTGCTGTCCTGTTTGGATCATATTCAATGCTTTCGACAGTAGCTTTCTTGCCAAAGTGTTTTTGGAGTGAAAAGTCGATCAAGCGATACAATCTCTTGACGCCACCACCTCGATGGTAAGTGACGATCTGGCCTGCGCTATTGCGTCCGGAAGTTCGTTTTTTTCCAAAGGTTAGAGATTTTTCAGGCTTAACTTTATCAACACCAGAATTGTCGAGATAGGTCATCTGTCGTCTTGCGTTGGTTGTTGGTTTGATATTTTTTATTGGCATATATTCCTTGAGTAAGTTGTAAGAAGTAAGCAGTAAGCACTACTTAATCCTTAAACCTTAATTCTTACTTCTTTTTCTCTCTTACTTTTACGGTTGTATTTTTGTCAATGACCTCTTCTTTTTTGGCTTTTTCCTTTTCATTCTGGTCTTTAGCCTTTTGATTCTTTTTTTTGTCTTTTTCAGTTTCGACTTCGAATAGGTCAATTTTTTGACCTTTTTTAACAGTGACAACAGCTTTTTTGAAGTCTGAACGAGCTCCACGGCCCTTTTTGCTCATCTTTATCTTGCCTTTATAGTTGGCAGTGTTGACATCAATGACAGTAACGCCGAAAAGTGATTCACAATTTTCAGCAATTTCATCTTTGCCGGCTTTCTTGTCAACAATAAATGTGAATTTATCATTTGCAGCACTCCCAAAACTTTTCTCTGAAATCAACGCTTTTTTGATAATGTAATTCATTTTTTTCCTTACTTCGCTTTCTTTTCGTAAGTTTCTTCGATTTTCTTGAACAGGTTTTCAGTCGTAAGGAGATAATCAGAACCGATGATAGTAATCATATTTAATTTGTTGATCACCATAACATGGATACCTGGAATGTTGCGGAAAGATTTTTCAATATCTATATCTTTATCTTCAATGATGATAGAGATCTTTCCTTCGATTTTGAGGTTGTTTAGGATCTCAAGTGCGGTCTTAGTATTTGGTTTTTTGATCTCAATTGTATCAAGAACAATAAGCTTTTTCTCTTTGGCAAATGCTCCAAATACACCCGTGATAACATTTTTCTTCAATGATTTATTGATTCTCGTGTGGAAATTCTGATCATTGGTAGGGCCAAAAGTAACACCACCACCAACCCATAAAGGAGACCTTGTCGAGCCGACACGAGCGCTGCCGGTTCCCTTTTGCTTCCAAGGCTTTTTACCGCCACCTGAAACTTCAGAACGGTCTTTAGTGTTTGCAACTGGAAAACGGAGAGAATTGCGAAGATACTGGACATATAAAGTAAGGTTTGTCGGAGAAACTTCCTTTTCGAATATTGAAGAAATAGTTAAATCCTTAACTTTTTCACCTTTTTGATTTTGTAATGATATTTTCATGTCTTCCTTTGTTTTGGATTACTTTACTTCCTCGGGTGTCTCGGTAGTATCAGAGGCTTCTTTCTCTTCTTTCTTTTCCTTGTCATCTTCAAGCATCTTTTGCATTGCCAACTGTTCTTCGATTGCAGCAGTGTCAACTACCTCTTCGGCGATTTCGCCACTTCCATAAACCTTGATGATCCCTTTTCTAGGACCTGGTATGGCGCCAGCAATAAGCATGATGTCTTTGTCTAAATCAATAACTTTGAGGTTCGTAATAGTAATAGTATCAGTGCCAAGATGACCAGGCATCTTGCGACCCTTGACTACTCTTTGAGGATAACCTCCACCGATTGAACCAGGTTCACGGACATTGTTTGAACCATGTGATTCTGGACCTCGATGGAAACCATGTCTCTTGATAGTTCCAGCAAAACCTTTGCCTTTGCTGACACCCTGAACTGAAACAAGCTCTTCTTTTTTAAATTGTTTTAAAGTGATTTCTTGGCCAACTTTGTAGCGGCCAGGATTCTCAACTCGAAATTCATTTTTTCGAATAGATTTTTCTTTTTCGCCTGTTTTATAGGCTTCGATCTGAACAGCTTTGTAGCCGTCCTTTTCTTTTGTCTTAATCTGCGAAACTCGAGCAGGCATTGCTTTGATCATAGTCACAGCAAAACTACGGCCGTCCTCGTCGAAGACTCGGGTCATACCCATTTTTTGTCCAAGAATGAATTTCATCACGATCCTTTTTTAATAGCGAATGTAGGACTGAATTAGTGTTTAGTAAATAGTTATTGGTTATCTGTATTGAATACTGATAGCTGATAACAATGTACTTCTTGCTAACTCTTTCACGTTCGTCCGGCACTTTGTGCAGGCAAGAGCAAATAACCATTATTTTCTCTTGTCTTAACAAATTTCCAAATAACAATGGCCGTAGATCACTCTCCGAATTGTCGGAGTGATATCCATGGCCTGTCAAGTTTTTGACTTAACAGTGCTATTCTATCCTATTTTGCCTCTGAAGTCAACCTTTGAGCAATGGTTGGACGTTTGGAGCCGGGAGCATGGAGCAAAACTCCAGACTTCCGACCCCTTACACCCAACTATTACATTTTGATTTCGATGTCAACACCGTGCGGTAGATCGAGAGACATCAGATTGTCGATTGTTTTTGAGGTCGGATTGATAATATCTAGAAGCCGTTTATGCGTTCTCATCTCAAACTGTTCTCGGGCATCTTTGTGAACATGAGGAGATTTGATAACGGTAATCTTATTTTTCTCAGTAGGCAATGGGATAGGTCCGACGATCTGCGCACCTGATCGAAGGGCTGTCTCAATGATCTGCTCGACTGATTTATCAATGATTCGATGATCATAAGCTTTGAGCTTAATCCGAATTTTTTGTTTAACGCTTGTTTCTCTTGACATCTTAATTCTTATTGCTTATTTGATGATCTTAGTAACAACACCAGCACCAACAGTTTTGCCGCCTTCACGGATAGCAAATTTCAAACCGTCAACCATAGCGATAGGTTGGATCAAAGTAACTTTGACTTTAACATTATCGCCAGGCATAACCATCTCTTGAGCAAACTCAAGTTCACCGGTTACGTCGGTAGTTCTGATATAAAATTGAGGTTTGTAGCCTTTGAAAATTGGAGTGTGGCGTCCGCCTTCTTCCTTGGTCAGAACATAGATCTCAGCATCGAACTCTGTATGAGGTGTGATTGAACCTGTTTTGGCAAGAACTTGGCCACGCTCAATATCTTCACGCTCAATACCTCTAAGAAGTAGGCCAACATTATCGCCAGCTTGACCTTGATCGAGCTGCTTTTTAAACATCTCGACGCCAGTAACAACTGTCTTGGCGGTTTTTGGATGAATACCAACGATCTCAACTTCATCATTGATCTTAACAACGCCTTGTTCGATCCTACCTGTTGCAACTGTCCCACGGCCTTTGATAGAGAAAACGTCCTCGATAGGCATAAGGAATGGCTTGTCGATTTCGCGTTTTGGCTCTGGAATAGCTTCATCAACAGCTGCCATCAGCTCATCGATTGATTTCTCCCATGTA
>Ga0247841_10011561_pt1 | contig 11717 bp, 8 predicted proteins | sample LaCruzMarch2015__2_FD_192410 | JGI IMG/M metagenome (GOLD analysis project Ga0247841, IMG submission 192410) | Freshwater microbial communities from meromictic Lake La Cruz, Castile-La Mancha, Spain - LaCruzMarch2015_18m | ecosystem: Environmental > Aquatic > Freshwater > Lake | place: Spain...
TTCTGAATCTGATTGATACACCCGGGCATGTTGATTTTTCCTATGAAGTGTCCCGTGCAATCGCTGCCTGCGAAGGGGCGCTGCTTGTTGTTGATGCAACCCAGGGAATACAGGCCCAGACCATATCCAACCTATATCTTGCTATTGAACACAACCTCACCATCATCCCTGTCCTGAATAAAATTGACATGGATGCAGCAATGATTGAGGAGGTAAAAGACCAGATCGTGGATTTATTGGGTTGCGACCATGATGAAATACTGGCCGTGAGCGCTAAAACAGGTTTGGGCATTGAATACGTTCTGGATGCTATTGTAAACAGGATTCCCTGTCCCAAAGGCGATCCGGAGGCTCCCCTTCAAGCCCTCATTTTCGATTCATTATTCAATCCTTTCAGGGGCGTTGTTGCCTATTTCAGGATTTTCAATGGCTCCATTAAAAAAGGAGACCATGTGAAATTCGTGGCGACCGGAATGGATTACCATGCCGATGAAGTTGGTATTCTGCGCATGAAACAAGAGGCACGAAACACAGTTTCTGCCGGTGATGTAGGCTATATTATTTCAGGGATAAAAAACAGCAAGGAGGTTCAGGTTGGTGATACCATCACCCATGTGGCAAGACCCTGCTCCGAGATCATTGAAGGATTTCTTGGTGTGAAGCCCATGGTTTTTGCCGGGATTTATCCGACTGATGCGGATGATTATGAAGTATTACGCGATTCACTGGAAAAACTGAGACTGAATGATGCGGCGCTTTCATTTGAGCCGGAGGCCTCTGCAGCGCTTGGTTTTGGTTTTCGTTGCGGTTTCCTGGGATTGCTTCACATGGAGATCGTGCAGGAACGACTCGACCGCGAATTCGATATGGATGTCATCACAACGGTGCCTAACGTTTCCTATAAAGTTTATACAACCAAGGGGGAAATGCTGGATGTTTACAATCCATCGGGGTTACCCGAACCAAACTACATCAACAAGATCGAAGAGCCGACCATTATTGCAAACATCATTACAAAATCAGAATACATAGGTCCGATAATGACCCTCTGTGTTGGCAAGCGAGGCATCCTTAAAAACCAGGTTTACCTTACTACCGATCGTATTGAACTGACCGTAGAATTGCCGCTCGGCGAAATTGTGTTTGATTTCTACGATAAGTTGAAAAGCATTTCAAAAGGTTATGCATCCTTTGATTATCATCCTTCAGGATGGCAAACCGCTGATCTCGTGAAACTTGACATTCTGCTAAATGGGGAGATCGTCGATGCATTGTCGGCTCTCATTACCAGGAACAATGCCTATGACTTTGGCCGCAGGTTCTGTGAAAAACTCAAGGAATTCATTCCCCGTCAACAATATGATGTTGCCATACAGGCTGCCATAGGCGCAAAAGTTATCGCACGTGAAACGGTGAAAGCCCTCAGGAAAGATGTTACAGCCAAATGTTATGGCGGTGACATTACAAGAAAAAGAAAACTGCTTGAAAAGCAGAAAAAAGGCAAAAAACGGATGCGCCAGATCGGAAATGTTGAAGTACCCCAGAAAGCATTTCTTGCCGTGCTCAAATTAGATTCCTGACCCTTTACTATTGTAACAATTCTGTTATTTCATCGTCCTATCGTTCATATTGTCTAACGTAAAAAGAAAACAATTATGAAAACCTATTTGAAACTAACAGCTATAATTTTACTTTTAATCACATTGTCAACGATTTCTAATGCCCAGGTTAATAAGAATTGCCCTTTTCATAAGCATGGATGGAATATAAGCGACAGCTCCCATAAAAGCGATAGTTGCCATCAGATGAGTTACTGCTGCTGTCCCATGGGAAATTTCGACATGAGTGATTTTCCTTTCGGCAAGAAAAAAAATAAATACAATGGTCATTGGGCTGGAATTGAAATTGGCTTCAGCGGATATACTACACCCGATTTTAACATGGATTATGGTTCCAAATACCCCTATATGAACATGAATACAGCCCGCTCAATCACTGTCAATATAAATCCTTTTGAACTGAATGTGAATCTCTATAAAAAACATCTTGGATTTACCACGGGCCTTGGATTCCAGACCAGCAACTATTATTTCACCGACGACTATGTCATGTTAAAGGATTCTTCATCACTTGTCGCCTACAAGGTGCAGGATCAACAGGGGAATTATGTAAGTATGAAGGTAAACAAAATGGTTGTCTCCTACCTTAATCTGCCACTCTTGTTTGAATACCAGACGAACCCCCGTTACCGTGTAAACAGTTTCCACGTGACACTTGGTGTAATCGCCGGGGTGCGCATTGGATCATATTCTAAGCAGATATACGATAATAAGGAGGAAACTTACTTCCTGGTTGATGAAAAAGGGAATAAAGTAGCTACCTATGACGTGGAACATTATATGGTTCGCGACCGTGGGGCTTACCACCTGAGTCCTTTTAAAGTTGACGCAGCATTTCGCGTTGGCTGGTCGTACCTTAACCTGTTTGCCAATTATTCCCTAACCCAGATGTTCCAGAAAAACCAGGGCCCGGAGCTTTACCCGTTTGTGGTTGGGATCACCCTGTTGGGATGGTAGTATCAATTACCAATTACCAATGACCAATGACCAATTATATGGTAAAAAAAGTCATTGGAATGAGTAAAATGGGATTTATAGAATCATAATCCACATCCCATTGGTCATTGGTCATTGGTAATTGGTCATTGGTAATTGGTCAATGGTCATTGAAAAAACCGGTCTTCGAAATTAATCAGGTACAGTTTTTTCGTAGCCCTGGTTACCGCAGTGTAAAGCCACCGTCCGAATTCCAGGTTTAGCATTTTATCGTTCAGATATCCCTGGTCGATAAATACTGTATCCCATTGTCCGCCCTGGGTTTTGTGACACGTTAATGCGTAGGCGTATTTCACCTGTAACGCGTTGAAATACGGGTTGGTTTTAACCTTCTCCATCCGCTCCCTTTTTGATGTCACTTCCTGAAAATCAGCCATAACTGCCTGAAAAAGTTTGTTATTGTCTGGTTGTGATAAGGCGGCCGACTCCGACATAAGGGTATCAAGTAAGATTTTCACATCAACATCCTTTTCGTCAGGATAATCGATAAACCTGATTGTGACATCGGCAAATCTGAATCCATACATTTCTTCGATTTTCCGGATCCTCATTAACTCCACGATGTCGCCATTGGCAATGAACCCGGCTGTTGATTCAACCGGCAGCCAGAAATAATTGTTCTTTACAATCATCAGGTAATCGCCACAGGATATCTCCTCTTCGAGAAAGAGAATACGATGACGGATCTCGCGGTTGTATATGTTTGCCCGCTTATTCGAACGACAGATGACCACATTATTCTCCTTTTGTGAACCTGAATAGGCATGATTGAGGGCCTCTTCCAGTTCCTGCCCGGTTAAACGAATAATGTCTTTGAATCCCTCCAGGGAAAACAGGGGGAAATCAAGCTTTTTCTCCTGGACCTGGCGCCTTACCTGAGTTGCATTAACCAGGATTCCCGATTTTTTTGCCTGCCGCACAACCTCAGTCAGTTCGAAGGTGTCGATACAGAGATGATAGGCATTTGTTAAAAAGGCATGATCGAGTGCAGGACTGTAATCAAGGCCAACCGGTGGCAACTGTGCTGCATCACCTATGAAAAGCATGCGACAATTCTCTCCGCTGTAAACAAATTTAAAAAGATCGTCCAGTAGATTCCGGGTCGGGAATAAAGCTCCATCAGTCGACATAGTATGCTGAATCATCGAGGCTTCGTCAACGATGAATAAAGTATGTTTATGATAATTGACCTGGAGTTTCAAATCAATCAAACCATCCTTGTTCGTACGGGCAAGGTAAATTTTCCGGTGGATTGTATTGGCCGCCTTTTTTGTATAGCTTGACAACACCTTTGCTGCACGCCCGGTAGGAGCTAAAAGCGCTGTTTTCTTTCCAATCTGGGGGAGCGCTTCGGCTAATGCTTTAACAATTGTAGTTTTTCCAGTACCTGCATATCCCCTGAGAATGAACAATGCATTTTGCTGCCTCCATGAAATGGTCAGAAAAACAGCCAGTTCTCCTAATAGTTTATCTTGGCCCTCAGTGGGTTCATAGGGAAACTCTTTCCTTAGCAGTGTGATGACTTTGCTTAAATCCATCAGCGCCTCCTACTCGTATCGAAGCGATTCAATCGGATCAAGGTTTGCTGCTTTCTGGGCTGGAATAATTCCACTGATCAGTGCAACACCAAAACATAGAATAACACCGGTAGCAATCCATATCCAGGGAACAATGAATGCGCTGCCAATAAGAAGGGAAATCACATTGCCAACCAGGATTCCAAGGATAATACCAAACATACCGCCGATCTGGCCGATAACTATCGCCTCAACAAGAAACTGGTTACGGATTACCCTTTTTGTTGCACCAATCGCTTTCCTTATTCCAATTTCCCGGGTACGCTCTGTTACCGAAACAAGCATGATGTTCATCAGCCCGATGGCTGCCCCGAGCAGCGTAATGAACCCGATGAGCGTGGCGGCCATGGTCACATATTTAATGTTTTCAATCAACATCTTGGCGATATTATCACTTTTGGTGATTTCAAAGGTGTCCTCAATGCCCACCGGAACTTTCCTGATGCTTCTTAAAATAGCCGTTGCTTCTCCGGTTGCAGCATCAACCAATTCAGGTCTCTTTGCCATCACATTGATATTGAACGACATTTCGGGGCGTGGGAAATTTGTACGGACATTGCTAACCGGGATATAACAGGTTTGGTCACCACTGAAACCCATACTCGATCCCTTGGACTTTAAAATCCCTATTACTTTAAACTTTCCCGGACCAATCGAGATGATTTTCCCAAGAGGGTCTTCCTTATTTTTAAACAACTCTTTTACGAGTCCTGCTCCAAGTATCACAGAACTGAATCCGTATTCTACTTCATTGGTGGTGAAATTCCGGCCGGTTTCTACCTCATCCCCCGAGGTGATCAGATAATTTTCGTCTGCGCCAATAACCCGTACATTCGGATTCGTTTTATTGGCCTCAAATTTCAAAGTGGCGATGCCGGTAGCACGGGTAAATACAGAGGTATATGCTGGAAAATCAAACCGCTCTTTAAACTCGCGGGCCTGGTTATATGTAATTGGCTCATAGCGTTTTTCCTTATGATCGCCTCCACCCATATGGATGTTCATTGATCTGTTGCGGATGGTTAATGTATTGGATCCCATCAATGAGAAATTCTGTGTTAGATAATACTTGATCGAATCAGTGGCTGTCAGAATCCCAACGAGGGCCATGATCCCAAACGAAATAATCATGATGGTAAGAATAGTCCGAAGCAAATGGCTTCGGATAGAAACAAGAGAAATGTTAATATTCTCGCGGACAAGGGTATTTTTCATAGCTGATACATTAACGTTTTTTTCCGAAGGCAAGATCTCCGGCATCACCTAACCCGGGAACAATAAAGGACTGAGCTGTCATCTCATCATCAATAACACCAACCCAAAGCGTAAAATCTTTCTTCGAGATATGTTTTTTAACATGATCTATCCCTTCAGCGCTGGCTACCGCAGTGGCAATATGCGTATGTTTGGGTTTACCGTGCGATATTAGTTCCTTATAGGCCAGTACCATTGAAGCCCCGGAGGCGAGCATGGTATCGCACAAAACCACAACTTTATTTTCGATTTCAGTCACCGAAGCATATTCAATATTTATTGAAAAGGAGCCATCTTTATGATGACGGCGAAATGCCGAAATAAATGCATTTTCTGATTTATCAAAAAAATTGAGAAACCCCTGATGAAAAGGAAGACCGGCTCGAAGGATGGTAGCCAACACCGGGTAGTCAATTAAAACCGGCACATTGGCAATACCCAGCGGTGTGATCACCTCTTTGGTCTCGTATGTCAATTCCTTACTGATCTCGTAAGCAAAAATGCCGCCTAAACGCTCAAGGTTCCTCCGGAAACGTAAACTGTCTTTTTGCACTTCGGCATCCCTGATTTCGGCAATGTATTGATTCAGGATGGAATGATTCGTTGATAATGCATTCACCATTTTCGTTCTATTTAAGGTTATACTCTCACAAAAGTAGCGAATTTTCGCTATGGCCTCAATTTGCGTGTAAAATATAGCACGAGCTCAGCTAATCCGGGCAGGTGATTTATGCGAAGCGCCGGATAGGAAACTACTGTCGCCCCAAAACTTTTATAAAACCTGCCAAGGTTTGGATCATTGCCTCCTTCAAAATCAAGCATAAATTGTTTTTGAGCATTATCAGCTATAAACCGGTCGATCAACATGAACATTGCTCCGTTTTCGCGGGCTTCAGGAGAAGATGCCGCAAATAAAAAGTAGGCCCTGTCACGGTCAAAGAGAAAAAACGCAGCAGCACAAAGAATCCCTGCATCTGAATATGCGCCCATGACATAACCCATCTTCCGGGAAAGGCAAAAGCTGATGATTTTTCGAATAGTTTCATAGTCGGCATCACGAAGTTTTCCCTCCTTTTTCCCGAAATTTTCCCTGAAGAGCGAAATCAGATCATCCGTTCGCACAACCTTGCCGAGGCAGACCTCCAGTTCAACCGCTTTTCTTATATTTCTCCTTGTATTTTGCGAATATCCCACACACAGCATTTCATAATTTTGGTCGAGGCAAATCTCATGATTATACCGCAGGGTTGCAACACCATCGGCGATTGTTACATTATTCCCTGAATTAAGATTTATCTCCGCAAATCTGAACTTGTGCGGTATCGTTCTGATAAAACCGTTGATATGCGTTACGGTCAATGCTTCGGGGGAGAAAATACCCAATTGTTGTGTAAAAAAAGGTTGAAATAAATAATTGATACCCCATTTACGCCTCCATGTAAGCGGAAAAACACGAATATAATCATCTTCGACCAATGCCTCCCATCCCGGGCAAACAAGGTCAAGGTACCATGAATAGGCATAGATCCTGCGGTTGAATGACCTGTCGATGCAGTCATCCCAGCGATGCTTGTCAATCCCGGTGTGCTTCAGATAGTGAATCATTGTGACTTTCAGTTGGAAGCTAATTTAACCATCTCTTCATAAACCCATCTCCAGCCCTTCCAACGGCCAGTATTACCAAGACTTTCATTATGCCAGAGGCTGACAAATTCACCATGTATAGATTTTATTTTGTCAATCATCATGCGGATGGTCTCAAGACTTTCTTCCGGACTTAGACGAAGATAGTCCTTCAGCGTTACATCCATCAGAGAAACCGGATGGATTAACAAATGTGTGGTTTTATTTGAGGTCAGATCGAAAAAATAAAACGGAATGGCAATTCCGGCCCGAAAACCAGGGTAAGATGCATAGCCCATTGAATAATCATCAGTGATACCCAATTGGATCAGTGATTGGTAGGTCTTTGGCATCGTAAGCCGGAGAAAATGCTGACGGCTTATTGTAACCTTGCGATTCAGCACCCGCGACAATGAGGTATATTCAGCTTCCAGCCTGCTGTATTGTTTATTGGACGAAAGCGAGGGATGAATGCCGACACGCTGATACCGGTCCAGTTCGCGAAGCAACAAATGAAATGATTCAGCGGTCACCGTCACATTATTATCATCTTGCCCATCATCGGCAAACAAAACAAAATAGAGTGGATTTTGCATGAAATCCTTATGTATCTGGCTGATGAATGCATAAGTATCATAAGGATCTTTTCCCGTGCCTGACAATACTTTTATCCTGAGGATGATATTGCCTATATGACCATGCATTGCATCCCTTCCGAGGCCTCCCATGGTTCTGGTGAGGGTGCGACACCGGTAACAATAGGCGTGATCGATATCAATGGTGGGAATGTACTTGTATTCGCGAAACCTGAAGATCAGCCATGGAAAGTTTCTAAGCAGCAATTCGCCAAACATCACAGCCCATGTGTGAATAATGGGAACATTAAGGAAGCCTTCCTTCCAGGCAATGCTTTCGGTGCAAGGAAAACGACCATACCTGTCTCTCTGGTGCGGAAGATATTCTTCGTATCGGCTAACCAGGTAAAAAGATGCAGCGAATATATCGAAAGGCAATGCAGCCATAGGATTGGCTGAACTGAAGAGAACCGGAACATCATCATATTTCGATGCTTTGGTTTCCTGCAGAACAATCTTTTCTTCAAAAAGCAGAGCTGATGACTCAATAAAAAGACCGCTGGCTATTGGTTCACTGGCGTATATCACTTTCGAACCCGGATATCCTGTATACTCATCAACAGAGATTGTCAATTTCACATTAACCCCAAGCATATCCACGATCAGCAAATCCGCGATATAACGGAGTCGGTTGGTAATTGCCGGTGTCAGGATGAGTAGCATGTAAAACATGGTTGGTACTTGCAGCCAAATTACGCAAAAAACAAAAACTTTCGTACTTTTGAATGATATTTAGGAATAGAACCGGACACGTATATGGAGAATTTTATTGTATCAGCACGAAAATACCGTCCTCAAACCTTTGATACCGTTGTTGGACAGAAGTCGATTACCAACACCCTTAAAAATGCAATCAGGAACAACCAGCTGGCACAGGCATTTCTTTTCTGCGGCCCCAGGGGAGTGGGGAAAACTACTTGTGCGCGCATCCTGGCCAAAACGATAAACTGCGAGCGCCTCTCACCCGGCATCGAAGCCTGTGATCATTGTCCATCCTGTGTTTCCTTTAATGAGAATGCATCCTTCAACATTTATGAACTTGATGGCGCATCAAATAATTCGGTTGATGACATCCGGACATTGGTTGACCAGGTGCGAATCCCACCTCAGATGGGCAACTACAAGGTATACATAATCGATGAAGTTCATATGCTGTCGGCATCAGCTTTCAATGCATTTCTGAAAACCCTTGAAGAACCTCCTGCTTATGCAAAGTTCATCTTAGCGACAACTGAAAAGCATAAAATTCTCCCGACAATCCTGTCACGTTGCCAGATTTTTGATTTCAAACGGATCACCGTTGATGATATTGCCGGCCACCTTCACTATGTTGCCGATAAAGAGAACATTATGGCCGAAGACAATGCAGTGCATGTTATTGCCCAAAAGGCGGATGGCGCCATGCGCGATGCCCTGTCGATTTTTGACCAGCTGGTAAGCTTTGCCGGGAACGAACTCACCTACAATACGGTCCTCGAGAACCTCAATGTTCTCGATTATGAGTATTTTTTCAAGATGACAGATCAGGTACTCGGGGGCGATATCCCTGGAACTCTGCTCACTATTGACGACATTATCGGTAAAGGCTTCGAAGGCCAGCATTTTCTAATTGGATTTGGAGAGCACCTGCGTAATCTTTTGGTTTGTAAAGATGCAGCCACAGCAAGATTACTCGAGACTGCCCCTTCCATCAGAAATCATTACGTTGAACAATCGGCCCGGTGTCCCATCAGTTTCCTGTTAAAATTACTTGACATTAACAATCGCTGTGATCTGAATTACAAAACCAGTAACAACAAGCGGCTTCACCTCGAACTGTCGTTGATGCAAATGTGCGCATTGGTTTTACAATCAGAGGTTAATCATGCTCCCAGCTCCAAACAGGCCATCCTTCCTTCTTCCCCGCACGACAATCCTTCCACCGGAATCCAGAAAAATACTCCGGCCAACCAACCACCTACTACTGCTCATCCACCCCAGGCCTCCGGTTTAAAAGAAGAAGTCAAACCAGGAATACACGTTGGCTCAGCCGATTACACCAGTAATCAGCAGCCAGCCGCCTTGAAGAAAAACGTTGAAACGTTTAAAATGAGAGACATTCAACATGAATTTACAAGCACAACATCCATAAAAAGGCCTTCATCCAAATCGGAATCCGACAATCTCTCATCAGATGACTATCAGGCCCGCTATGAAACAGCCACCCCGTTTACCCAAACTGAATTAAGCATGTGTTGGGATGAATATGCCGACAAACTAAAGAATGAATCCCCACACTTGTATTCAACACTGAAAGGTTCGCGGCCATTACTTCAACCTGACTGGAAAATAGAGTTCATACTGGCCAATAAAGTCCTGGAAGATGAACTGAATTCCAAAAAAACTGAGATGATGGAATTTTTGCGCATCCGGCTGAACAACTATAAAATTCATCTGCAAACAAGCATCGTTGACAATCAAAAGACCATGAAGCCCTATACGGATAAAGAAAAATTTGATATGCTTGCAGAGAAAAATCCGGCATTACGTACTTTAAAAGAAGAACTTGACCTGGAGATTGAATATTGACCCTTTAAGGGGATGCATAAATCCAACGATTGTAAACCATGAAGGCATAGCAGGCGATGCGGGGAAAAAATGAAGTTCAGATATCGTATAAAAATGCTTAAGGCTAACCCAGAGGCGCGCGATTTTATAATTTGTTAATCCGATGAAGGCAGGAAGGAGCATTTATTGTGTTGGTGAAACTGTTTTGGACATCATCTTCAGGGACGAAAAACCAATTGCTGCAGCGCCCGGTGGTTCAATGTTGAATTCAGCCGTATCTCTTGGCCGGGCTGGGTTACCGGTACATCTTATCAGCGATTTTGCCCTGGATCAGCCAGGGAACATCATTCACAATTTTCTACAGCAAAACCAGGTTTCAACAAAGTACATTGATCGTTTCGATTCGGGAAAAACCGCTTTATCTCTGGCTTTTCTTAATGAAAACCGGGATGCTGACTACTCCTTTTACAAATTGTTTCCAAAAAAAAGACTTTCCATATCATTTCCGGTTATCAATAAGGAGGATATCATTCTTTTCGGATCATTTTACGCACTGACCGGATCAATCCGGAAAAAACTGACCGATTTCATCCGGATGTCACGCGCGCAGGGCGCATTTATTCTTTACGATCCAAACTTCCGTGCGACTCATCTGCCGGAATTGGAAAAAGTCAGACCATGGATCATGGAGAACATCAGCCTTTCAAACATGGTACGAGGTTCTGATGAAGACTTTAAACTGATTTTCGGGGCTGATGATGCAGTAGAAGCATATCGGTATATTAAGGAAGCTGGTTGCCCTGTGTTGATTTATACTCAAAATAAAGGCAATGTTGAATTGCTTACTGAGGATATGCATCGTTCATACACAGTAAAGCCTATTGAAGTGACAAGCACCATCGGCGCCGGAGATGCTTTTAATGTCGGCATCATTTATTCAATCGCCACACTTCATCCCACCCCCACCCTGACAGGGTCATGGACCCTGTCAGGGTGGATGCTGGATTCTATCATAAACTTGGGGATTCGTTTTTCAGCAGATGTATGTCAGAGTTTGGAAAATTATATTTCACCTGATTTTGCCAGGCAGTTAAAAAATGGATAGAAACGCGACAATAGTCTTATTTTAACCTGAATAACAATATGACCCGGGGAATATTTACAATTCTGCTGCTTATCCTTTCCAATACATTTATGACCTTCGCCTGGTATGGTCATCTGAAGTTCAGGGAGATGAACTGGTTTCAGAATCTGGGACTGATCAGCATCGTGTTGATAAGCTGGGGTATTGCCCTCTTTGAATATTTTTTCCAGGTTCCGGCCAATCGCCTGGGTTACCGCGAGCTAGGCGGGCCGTTTTCGCTCGTAGAGTTAAAGGTATTGCAGGAGGTAATTACATTATTTGTATTTTCGATTTTTACCATCATCTTTTTCAAAACAGAGACCTTGCGATTAAACCATTTTAT
>Ga0247841_10011562_pt1 | contig 11717 bp, 12 predicted proteins | sample LaCruzMarch2015__2_FD_192410 | JGI IMG/M metagenome (GOLD analysis project Ga0247841, IMG submission 192410) | Freshwater microbial communities from meromictic Lake La Cruz, Castile-La Mancha, Spain - LaCruzMarch2015_18m | ecosystem: Environmental > Aquatic > Freshwater > Lake | place: Spain...
TTTAGCAAAAAGTCTAGCCGCCATGGAAAAATGCGCCGCTGAACCACCCAGCAACTCTTTTCTTTTGCCAAAAGGAGTTTTTACCGTATCCAACGCTACAGTACCTAATACAATTATGCTCATTTTATAAACAGCAACGTAATTGCCGCCAAAAGAAGACAATAATACCCAAAATAATAAAATTTAGCTTTATCAATTATCAGTTTCAATAATAAAAGAGCCACTAACCCCGTAAAAAAACTAAAAATAAATCCCATACCCAAATTCAGGATATCATTTTTAGGAATTGCCTCTATCTTTCTTGCTTCTAAGATTGCCGCTCCTAAAATAATGGGGATAGAAACTAAAAATGAGAACGTAAAAGCCAGAGCACGGTTAATTTTTCTAAAAAATAAGGTTGAAATAGTTATTCCAGAGCGAGATACCCCAGGAATAATCGCTAAGCTCTGAGTCAAACCTAAAATAAGCGCATCTTTAATTTTAAGCTTATCTCTATTTAACTGAGTAATTCTTTTCGTAGAAATAAGCAATAACCCGGTAAAGATCCAAGCTATACCAACCAGCTTCGGAGAGCGGAATAAACTTTCAAAGAAATCCTTACCTAAAACACCGATAACTCCTGTAATTACTACAACTACCGTTACTAAAACAAGCAATTTAAAGTCCTTTAATAAATTTAGAATATCCTTCCAAAAGAAAATAATTATCGCTAAAAGCGTGCCCAGATGCAGAACCACCGAAATCGCTACTTGGTGTGCATGTAGACCTAAAATTTTCTGCAAAATAACTAAATGCCCGCTTGAACTAACCGGCAGAAATTCAGTTAATCCTTGAACAACACCCAACAAGATATATTTAATCATGTTTAAGCAGAAAATCTTTAAGATCCGGAGCTAAATCAATATCAATATTTAAATCCTTGCCCGTAATCGGATGTTTAAAATTTAACTCTTTAGCCTCCAAACAAACGCGTTTGAAACGTAAAGCAAAATCCTTACGATAGGCAAATTTATCCTCTCCGACTAACGGATGCTGAATATTTTTAAAATGAATCCGTATCTGGTTGGTCCGGCCGGTCAACGGAGAAATCTCCACTACGCTATAATTACTTTTTTCCTGGATGACTTTATATTTAGTGATTGCGCTTTTTCCTTCAATCGCCGAGCTAATCGTTCCTTGTGGTTGCGATAGTTTACCATGTACAAAAGCAATATATTTTTTACCAATTAATCTATTTCTAAAAGCGTCAATCATTTTCTGCTGTGTACTTTTACCTTTAGCATAAATTAAAAGGCCGGAAGTTTCCCGGTCCAAACGGTGGCAAGGATGCAAACGATACCCTAAAGCCTTATCTTGCGCGTTCTGATTTAGAATACTCGTTAAGGTACGCGATTCATTCTTCGGAGTAGGAACACACAATAATCCCGCGGGTTTATTCACCACCAACAGCCAATCATCCTCAAACACAATTGGAATATTCAATTAAATAATTTTTAACATCCGCTCAATAGCCAGTCGCGCTTTCTTCCTAATCTCATCAGAAACTCTGACTTCAGTTTTAAGCTCCTCTAAAGCCCAAAGCACTTTTTCCTGCGTAGTGCGTTTCATATTCGGGCACACCGCGCGCTCACTGGCCAGATAGAACTCTTTACCCGGATTATCCTGTTTAAGCCGATAAATTATCCCCGACTCCGTGCCGATAATAAATTCTTTCGCCGGATCTTGTTTAACATATTTAGCCATCTGGCTGGTCGAAAGCACGGCATCCGCTAAAGCAACTACCCCCGCTAAACATTCCGGATGAACCAATACTTTTGCCTGGGGGTGAAATTTTTTCTCCCGAATTAAATCCTCAGGCAATATTTTAGCATGCGTCGGACAAAACCCATGCCAAGAGATCAATTTTCTACCGCTCTGTTTAGAGACATAATCTGCCAGATATTTATCCGGAACAAAAATTATTTCTTTCTCTTGTTTTAACGCATTAACTACCGCCACCGCGTTAGCCGAAGTGCAACAATAATCTAGCTCTGCTTTAACGGAAGCAGAAGTATTAACATAACCTACCGCCACCGCGCCAGGATGCTGGCTTTTAAGTTTCCTTAAATCATCCGCATTCATCATATCCGCCATCGGACAACCCGCCAAGATATCCGGCATGATCACTAATTTATCGGGTGAAAGAATAGAAGCGGTTTCCGCCATAAAATAAACTCCGCAGAAAACAATCACTGCGGCTTCGGTTTTCGCAGCGATCCGGGAAAGTTCTAAAGAATCACCGCCAAAATCAGCGATATCCTGTACTTCCGGCAGCTGATAGTTGTGCGCCAGAATAATGGCATTGCGTTTTTTCTTTAATTCTTTGATCTTTGCCACTAATTTCTTATCTTCTTTAATCATTTTAACCCACTACCCTTTCGATTACCCCTCCGCCTAAAACTGTATCTTTAGCGTAAAAAACCGCGGATTGGCCGGGAGTAAGTGCAAACTGCGGCTGTTTAAAAACTATCCTTTGTTTATCTTTAGCCGGATACACAGTTGCATTCGCTTCCTTATGATTATAACGTATACGCACCTTAATCTCAATCTTCTTTTTAGGAGGCTTACCTAAAAAATGCGCTCCTTTTACTATAAATTTATTTTTATAAACCTCTAGGCGGCTGCCCAAACTAATCTGATTAGCTTTAGCATTAATTTGCGTTACATAAAGAGGATGACTCGCGGCAATCCCTATTCCATGCCGCTGGCCAATAGTATAATATGCTATCCCTCGATGCAATCCTAAAACATTCCCATTTTTATCAACAAAATTTCCCGGTTTAATAACGTTTTTTCCGCTACCCCTAACAAAATCACCATATTTACCATCCGGTATAAAACAAATCTCCTGGCTATCCTGTTTTTGAGCTACTTTAAGCCCAAAACCACAAGCTAACTGCCTTACTTTAGGTTTAGTAAAATTGCCTAAAGGAAAAATAACATGTTTAAGTTGCCCTTGGGTTAAGCTATAGAGAAAATAAGATTGATCTTTTTTCAAATCTTTAGCTTTCTTAAGCAAGTAACCTTGTGGAGATTTTATAATTCTCGCATAATGACCAGTGGCCAAATATTGCGCTCCTAAATTAATCGCTTTTTTAAGTAAAATACCGAATTTTATAAATTGATTACAGCGAACACATGGATTCGGTGTCTTGCCCGAAATATACTCCTGGTAAAAATTCTGGATCACCTCTTGATAAAAATCTTTATTAAGATTTAAAACATAATGCCGAATCCCTAGCTGCTGAGCTACTCGACGCGCATCCTCAATTCCGGTCAAACCACAACAGCTAGGCTTCTCACCACTCTTTTCCGCCAGATTGAAACACATCGTTAAGCCAATCACCTCATAACCCTGCTCTTTTAATAAAGCTGCGGCTACTGAAGAATCCACTCCACCACTCATCGCTACTGCCACTATGCTTTTTTTATTTTTTTTCATATCAAATAATTTTAAGTTCTAAACAAAAAAGGCCCAGCTTGTTCTGCCGGGCCTTTTTCTTGGTTCCTGTTAGGTTATAATTTCACTACTTTAGTAGCTTGTTCACCTTTGGGACCTTTTTCAACCTCAAACTCAACTTCCTGGCCCTCCTCCAAAGTTTTATAACCTTCACCCTGGATTGCCGTGTGATGTACAAATACATCCGCACCATTTTCAGGAGTTATAAAACCATACCCCTTTTGATTAGAAAACCATTTTACTTTGCCCTTTGCCATTTCTTTGTTTCCTCCTTTTTAAAAAAAATTACCATAAACTTTGGGAATAAAAAACCGTAAGGTGCATTATTCTTTCTCCTTACGGAACAAGACTTCTACTCCCTCGCTCACTATGTTAATAATTTTATATTATTCCTGTTTTTTGTCAATTAAAATTTAACCACGTCTGCCTTGGTTTGTTTCTTCTCCGGGACGCTTGTTGCGGCCCAGCGTGCCGCAACTGCGCTCGGGTCGGCTGCGTCGCTCTGCCAAGACATATCTTGGAGGCAACCGTGCCCGCTCCTTGCCTCCACGCCCGGCTTAGAATCAAACCAAGTCATCCGCTGATAGTTTAAATTAAGATGTTTCTGCTGGTTTTCGCAGCGAATGTCGATTTTAGCCAATGGAGCTTGAGTATTCCGGGTATCCCAAGGCCAACCTTTAGGTTGGCAATCTTGGGACGGCGAAGGTGTCTGACACCTTTGTGCTAGAGCACAAAGGTGGAGTTCTGCAGCCGCCGGAATACGAAAGATCATTGGCGTAGAAAATCGACCTGAGCGAGAAAACTAGCAGAAACATCTAAAGCACACGGCGAAAATCTTCGTGCCGAAGCAAAAGCCGGAAAGCAAACGCAGCCGCCGAAATACGCAAGATCATTGGCGGCACGTGGGACCGCAACAAGCGTCCCGGCGAGAGACAAGGCTCGAGAAGGACCCGCGTAGAGGTAGTTTCTTTTAATTGACCCGTTTAGATTATTGTGTATAATATATTAATTAAACTATGATTAAAGAGAATATTGATGAAGTTAGAAGGCAAATTGCTGAAGTTTGCGCAAGGATTAAGGTTGATCCTGATAGAATTACTGTGGTTTGCGTAACTAAAGGTAGGTTGGTTTCTCAGATTCAAGAAGCGGTTAGTTTGGGCTTAAGAGATATTGGCGAAAATAGGGTGCAGGAAGCCCTGGAAAAGTATCAACAAATTTCTGATGTAAAGTGGCATATGGTCGGGCATTTACAGTCAAATAAAGTAAGGGATGCTTTAAAGATCTTTGACTTAATTCATTCTGTTGATAGTGTTAACTTAGCTTGGGAAATCAATCAGCAAGCTTTAAAAATTAATAAAATTCAGGATATTCTTTTGGAGGTTAAAACTTCATCAGAAGTAAGTAAATTTGGATTTAAGCCGGAATTGTTGGATAAGGCTTGTGAGGAAATTGTAAAATTTCCGCAGGTAAAAATTAAAGGGTTAATGACCATTGCTCCGGAGCTAAAGGATTCCAATGAAGCCCGGCCATATTTCTCTAAACTTAGGCAGTGGCGTGATAAATTAAATCCTGAGTGGTTGCTTTCAATGGGGATGTCTGGAGATTTTCAAGTAGCCGTTGAAGAGGGTGCGGATATTATAAGGTTAGGCAGAGCGATATTTGAGGGTTAAGATGGAAAAAGTCGGTATTATTGGTTATGGAAATATGGGTAAGGCGATTGCAGAACGCACAAAAGATAAATATGCGGTCTGCGTTTTTGATAAAATTAAAAGTATTGCTTCAGAAAAGATAAATGTTGCTGCTAATCTTGTGGAGTTAGTCCAACAATCGGAAATTGTTATTTTAGCCGTTAAGCCGCAAGATTTTGATCTGTTGCTCAAGGAGATCAAGCCTTTCGTGCAGGAAAAGTTGATTATTACTATTGCCGCCGGGATTTCTACTGGATATATAAAAAGCCAATTAGGTGCAAAAGCGCGCGTGGTCAGGATTATGCCGAATTTGCCGGCTCAGATTGGCCAGGGGGTTTCGGTTATTTCTAAAATCTTGCAGGCTACTGAAGGGGATTTGAATAAAGCTTGGGAGTTAGCTTATGATATTTTCAGCAACTTAGGTTCGGTATTGCCTGTAGATAAGGAAGAGATGATCAATGCTGCTACGGCAATTTCCGGGAGCGGGCCGGCTTTCTTTTGCCATTACGTTATTCAAGAAAAAAAGCAAGCCGATAAAGTACGCGATGAATTTATTAATCATCTTGCGCTGGCTGCGGTTAATCTGGGTTTTGACCAGACTGAAGCTGAACTTTTAGCTGGAGGAACCGTGGATGGCACTATAGCGATGTTAATTGAAAAACATCTCTCGCCTGAAGAATTAATTAGAATGGTGGCTTCTAAAGGCGGAACTACCGAAGCCGGTCTGGAAGTATTAAATTCCGGCGGCGCACTTAAAGAAGCAACAGAAAAAGCTTTCAAGCGTGCAGGTGAGCTAGAAAGAAGGAGCTAATATGTCGCGCATCGGAATCATCGGCGGAAGCGGATTATATAAAATTGAAGGTTTGGAAGTTGTCAAGCAGCTAAAGGTTAAAACTCCATTTGGAGAGCCTTCGGATAGATTTACCGTGGGAAAATTAGAAGGTAAAGAGGTGGTTTTTTTGCCGCGTCATGGCGTAGGCCATCGCATATCACCAAGTGAAATAAACTATCGCGCGAATATTTTCGCGATGAAGAAATTAGAAGTTGATAGAATTATCTCGGTTACTGCTTGTGGGAGTTTAAAAGAAGAATTAAAACCCTTGGATTTTGTAGTGGTGGATCAATTTGTGGATCGTACTAATCATGGGCGAGAAATGACTTTTTTCGACCAGGGTATTGTTAGTCATATTGTTTTTAGCCATCCGGTATGTGGGCAACTGAGTGCCGCAATATATGCGGCAGGAGAATCATTAAATTTAAATATGCATAAAACCGGAACTTATCTGAATATGGAAGGCCCGCAATTTTCTACGTTGGCGGAAAGTAAACTTTATCGAAGCTGGGGTATGGATGTGATCGGGATGACTAATATGGCCGAAGCTAAGCTTTGCCGGGAAGCTGAGATTTGTTATGCTACGCTGGCCTGTATTACCGATTATGATTGCTGGCACCCGGATCACGCTAGTGTAACTTTAGAGATGGTGATTAGTAATTTGCAGAAAAATGTGAATAATGCCAAGAAAATTATCTCCAAAGTTATTCAGGGGTTAGGCTCCCAACGTGAATGTAGCTGCGCGCAGGCCCTAAAGTTTGCCATTGTTACTGACCATAAATTAATCCCTTTAAAAGTTAAGAAAGATTTGGATATAATTATAGGAAAATATGTCCGATAACTCTGAATATAAACATACCCTGAATTTACCAAAAACCGATTTTCCGATGAAAGCGGATTTGCCTAAACGGGAACCGTTGATGTTGGAGAATTGGTATAAATTAGATCTTTACGGATTGATGCGTAAAAAATCTTCCCCTAAAGGAAAATATATCCTGCATGACGGGCCGCCTTATGCCAATGGCGATATTCATATTGGCCATGCTTTAAATAAAACCTTAAAAGATATTGTGATTAAATATAAAACTATGCAGGGATATGACTGTCCTTATGTTCCGGGTTGGGACTGCCATGGTTTGCCGATTGAACATCAGTTGTTCAAAGAATTAAAAATAGCCAAACATCAAATCTCACAGCTGGAGTTTAGGAAGAAGGCCCATGATTACGCGATGAAGCATGTCATAAACCAAAAAGAGCAGTTTAAACGTTTAGGAATACTGGGGGATTGGGAAAATCCTTATTTAACTTTAAGCCATGAATATGAAGAGGCAATTATTAGTTCATTCAATAATTTGTATAAACAGGGATTTATCAAACGCGGGCTTAAGCCGGTTAATTGGTGTTTTAAGTGTGAAACCGCTTTGGCGGAAGCCGAAGTGGAATATGAAGACCATATTTCACCGTCGGTATTTGTAAAATTTAAAGCTAAAGAAAATAAGCTCCTTTCCGGGGATAGTTATTTTGTAATTTGGACGACTACGCCTTGGACTTTGCTCGCTAATCTGGCGGTGGCCGTGCACCCGGAGCTGAATTATGCTTATATTAAAACCGCAAAAGGGAATTTGATTGTTGCTGATGTGCGCCTGCAGATATTAGAAAAGATGGGTATCGATAAGTATGAATTGATTAAAAATATTAAAGGAAAAGATTTAGAAGGTATTGATTATGATCATCCGTTTGGGATACGATCAGGAAAAGTAGTTCTGGCAGATTATGTTTCTGTGGAAGAAGGCACCGGCCTGGTGCATATCGCTCCCGGACATGGCGCTGAGGATTATCAGGTTGGGTTAAAATACGGGTTGGAGATTGTGATGCCGGTTGACCCCAGAGGTAAATTTGATGCTACCGCTGGCGAATTCGCCGGACAGAATGTTTATGACGCTAACTCGGGAATTGTTGAAAAATTGCTCTCTAGTGGAGCTTTGCTTTTAGAACAGAAGATAACCCACTCTTATCCGCATTGCTGGCGCTGTAAACATCCGATAATTTTTCGGGCGACCAAACAATGGTTTTTGGATATTGATCATCATGATTTGCGTAAAAAAGTATTGCAAGCTATAAAAGAAGAAATCACTTGGATTCCGCAAGCCGGGAGGGAAAGAATTTCGTCGATGGTTGGATTACGTCCGGATTGGTGCCTTAGCCGTCAGAGATATTGGGGGGTCCCGGTTCCGGCACTGGTTTGCCAAGAATGTAAAGAAGAGTTTTTTGATCCACAAGTGATTGAGAAATTTGCGCAATTTGCCGCTACAGAAGGTTCGGATTGTTGGTTTAGCCGGCCGATTGATGATTTTATTCCTAACGGGTTGATTTGTCCGGTATGTAAAAAAGGAAAATTTTTCGCTAAGGGCGCCGATATTCTGGATGTTTGGTTTGACTCTGGAGTAAGTAGTCAGGCAGTATTGAAAAAAAGAAAAGAATTGGCAGGGGTGCCGGCGCAATTATATCTGGAAGGTTCCGATCAACACCGGGGATGGTTTCAGTCATCGATTATCCCGGCAATGGCCATTGATGGCAAGCCGCCGTTTGAGAATGTGCTGACGCATGGTTTTGTGATGGATGGTGAAGGCAGAAAAATGTCTAAGTCCCAGGGTAATGTTATTTCTCCCGCGCAAATTATTAAGGATTATGGGGCGGATATTTTAAGAATGTGGGTAGCTTCCAGTGATTACAATGAGGATATCCGTATTTCCAAGGAAATTCTCACCCGTCTTTCCGAGGCCTATCGCAAGATTCGTAACACTGCGAAGTTTATTTTAAGTAATCTTTATGATTTTAATCCGGATACGGATAAAGTCCCTTATGAAAAATTACGTAAGATCGACCAGTGGATACTTTACCAGATGGAGTCAGTCAGAGATAATGTAGAAGATGCTTATGGTACAGTGCAAAATCCCGTATTTGAATTTCATCGTGCTTATAAAGAGATTTATGATTTTTGTAATGAAGATCTTTCCATGTATTATTTGGATATGGTCAAGGGTAGGCTTTACACTTCTGCCGCCGGTTCTGTGCAACGGCGCGCCGCGCAAACCGTGATTTATGAAGTATTAAATCATCTCATTAGGTTGATCGCTCCGATCTTGGTTTTTACTGCGGAAGAGATCTGGCAGAGCATACCTAAAGAAAAAAAAGATCTCGGTTGCCTGAGTGTGCATTTGGCAGATTTTCCAAAACACAATCCTGTCTTTTGGCAAGATGATCGTTTCTCTGCGGGGCAAAAAAATGTGGGTGAGGAATTAAATGATATCATCGGATTAGTTCCGGTGGTGGCAAAAGCCCTTGAAGAGCTGCGCACGCAAGGATCAATCGGCAGTTCTTTTGATGCTCAAATAAATATATTGACAAAAACCCAGGATCGTTATACATTCTTACAAAGCTTCCTTATCGAGCTTTGTGAGATTTTTAAAGTTTCACTTGTTAGGGTGACTTTGGATAAAGATAATCTTACGGATCTGGCGGTTAAAGTAGAGAAGGCACAAGGTGCTAAGTGCCTGCGTTGCTGGAATTATTCTCCAGAGGTGGGAAAACATCCGGCGCATCCTTTGATTTGTGATAATTGCTGTAAGGCTATAGGGGGATAATAAAGTGAAGAAAAAATATAATAAAAGTGATTTAAAAGATTTTAAAAAGATAGTGCTGAAGAAGAAAGAAGAAATACTTGGGGATCTGGAGCATATCTCCGAAGATACTTTAAGAAAATCTCAAAAAGAGGCTTCCGGAGACATTTCGGGTTATGCTTTTCATATGGCAGATGTGGCTACTGATAATTATGATCGTGAGTTTTCGTTAGGATTAGCTTCCGGTGAAAGAAAATCCCTTTATGAATTGGATGATGCGCTTAAAAGAATAGAAGAAGGGACTTTTGGTATTTGCGATGATTGCAAGTCTACGATTACTAAAATAAGATTAAGAGCGGTTCCTTCTGCCCGGTTGTGTATTAAATGCCAGGAGAAAAGAGAAAAGAAATAAAGTTTTACGCCGCCAAAGGCGGGGAGTTGTAGATAGATGATTTTTGTCATCGTCACCAGCGTTATTTTATTGGATCAGGTTACTAAGTTTCTTGCCTTAAGATTTCTGCAGCTAAATATTCCGGTTCCCTTAATAAAAAATTTTTTAAATTTGACCTTGGTGCATAACCGCGGGGCGGCTTTTGGTTTTTTTCAGAATCAGTTGCTTATGTTTGTGTTGGTTTCGTTTTTCGCGATGGGATTTATTGTTTTTAATTTAAAAAATAAAAAAAATTCTATTATTTTAAAAGTATCGCTAAGTTTAATTCTAGGCGGTTGTGTGGGTAATCTTATTGACCGCCTGCGTTTTGGTTTTGTCATTGATTTTTTGGATTTGCGTGTTTGGCCGGTTTTTAATATTGCGGATTCGGTGATTACCATTGCGGCGTTATTTTTAACTTGGGAGCTGTGTACTAAAAAAAATGTTACCTGAAATTTGCCATTTTGGACCATTTACAATTTATTCTTACGGATTTTTTCTGGTTCTGGCTTTTTTTGTTTGCGCTTATTTAAGCCGTCGGGAAGCCATAAAACAAAAGGTAAATGCTGAACAGATATTTAATCTTTGTTATTATGTTTTTATCTTTGGTATAATTGGTTCTCGGGTATTTTACGTGTTGATGAATTTTGGTTTTTATTTGCATAATCCCCTAGAGATCATTATGCTGCAGCATGGAGGTATGGCCTGGTTTGGGGGTTTAATTTTTGGTACCGGCGGGGCAATTCTGTATATTAAGAAGCATAAAATGAATTTGCTGATTAGTTTAGATTTATTGATTCCTTTTATTGCTTTAGGCCAGGCGTTGGGCAGGATCGGATGCCTTTTAAACGGCTGTTGTTTCGGCCGAGAATCTAACTTTGGTTTATATTTTAAAGTATTTGATAAGTTTTTAATCCCCACTCAGCTATATTCTTCGCTGCTTCTGTTATTAATCTTTGTTATTTTAAGATTTAAACAAAATACAAAGCATCTTCCGGGTGAGATTTTTTGTTGCTATCTTTTTCTCTATTCCCTAAAGCGTTTTTTTATCGAATTTTTGCGTAATGATAGCCCGAAGATGTTTTACGGATTAACTTTTTTTCAGATTTTGTGTTTGATTATGTTTCTTGTTTCTTTGGGTATGTGTACCAAGTTGTTTTTGATTAAGAAAAGAAAACCGCTGGTTTAAGTAATTTATTGCCAACTTAAAGATAGATCTCGGTTGACAAAATAGATAATGGAAGAATTAAAATTAGAAGTTAAAGCTCAAGAAGCTAAAATGCGTTTAGATTTACTCTTAACGGATTATGCTTTGCAGAATAATCTAGGTTTATCGCGTACAAACATTCAGAAACTTATCCATGATGGAAAAGTTTTTTTAAATTCCCGGATTGTTAATAAACCGCATCATAAGTTAAATGCGTTCGATACATTACAAGTCTTTTTTCCCGAAAAAGAAAAAACAGAATTTTTACCGGAGCAGATACCTTTAAATATTGTCTATGAGGACAAGGATATCCTTTTGATTAATAAACAGACCGGATTAGTCGTCCACCCGGCTCCGGGGAATCGAGCGCATACTTTAGTTAATGCTTTGTTGGGCCGCGCGATGGAGCTTTCCGATATAAATAAAAATCGGCCGGGGATT
>Ga0247841_10011563_pt1 | contig 11717 bp, 14 predicted proteins | sample LaCruzMarch2015__2_FD_192410 | JGI IMG/M metagenome (GOLD analysis project Ga0247841, IMG submission 192410) | Freshwater microbial communities from meromictic Lake La Cruz, Castile-La Mancha, Spain - LaCruzMarch2015_18m | ecosystem: Environmental > Aquatic > Freshwater > Lake | place: Spain...
GAACTTTATGTCTTTTCTTATTTTCTTCAAATCTTTCTCCAAAACAACTACGGGAATACTGGGCTCTTGCTCCGGTGTTTTTTCCGTCCCACTCAGATGGAAATCCTTGAGCTATATCTGCAATTGATTGGGCATCTGCCCCAGTAGTTAATGCGCTATGAAGATATCTTCTTAATCTTGCAGAAGGTCTTTTTTCTGCGACATTTATTAAACGAGGAAGAGGTGTTAAAACTTCTGCAATTGAAGAATATTCTCCTCCTTCTCCTCCAGTAAAAACAACTGGTCTGGATTCAAGATGTGCAAGAAGGTTATCAAGTCCTACTCTCCTACCTGTTAAAATTTCTCCGAGTATTTTTGCTGCTTCTGGATTTTGCTCAAGATCTTTTAAAACTTTTCCAGAATTTCTTACTTCTTCTGAACTCGCTCCTTTTCTTATTTGAGTTGTTAAGAGCTGATACATTCTTGGATTTATTATTCCTGCATCGACAAATCTTATAAAAAAATTATTTTTTGGTCCCCAAAATCTTGGCGTTTCTATAACTGCCCGGAGATATTCTCTTTCAGCTTTTCCTGCTTGAAGATACCTTGAAATATCTTCTGGTCTTGGAATCCAAGAATCTATAAGTCCTGATCTCCATTCTCTTGCTGTTGCAAGTCTTGCTGAATTCCATAGATCCTCTGGAACATTATGAGATTCTAATGTTGCAATTCTTTCAAAAGCGCTTCTAAATCTTCTACTTCTTAATCCTCCTTTTAATCTCCTCTCTAGATGATCTAAAATTTTTGGAACTTGTGCACAATAGGGTGTTTCTGCTGATTTTCCTGTTAGAACAAAATAAGAGTGATTCATTTTAGGAGATACTTCTGTTGCAAGTCTTGCTAAATTTTGAACTCCAACTAGGTCTGCATTTTCTCCCTCATTTTGATATGCAACTTTTAAAAGTCTTGCGCCAACTTCATCAGCATGTCTTGAAACTTCTTCAAGATTCATTACAAATGTATCTAATCCATTCCACCACCCTGTTTTTTTGTCTTGATCTATTGGATGATCATTTACAGCTAATCTTTCTAATTGAAGCATTACCTCTCTTGTGGAGACATCTCCTGTTGCTTTTAATTCGGATTCATCGCTAAATAAATATCCTAATAATCTTCTTAATGCGGGATGTCTTGAAACTGTTCCAAATGTAGAATATAATCCCTCATGTTGTGCACTATTTGCGGATCTAAGAGCAAGTTGTTCAAGAAGTTGCAAATCAGCTCGTACTTCTTCTGGTTTTATTTGATAAAGAGATGACTTCATCTTCCGCCTCCAACCATTGCAATCAATTGTTGTAAACCTGGAATTCGTTGCATTGCCAATTCAATATATTCTTTTGCTAAATCTGGTTTTCCTCTTTGAGATAAGAATTCCGGATGTCCAATAATTCCTTTCATTCCTTCACTAAAATTAGCGCTAAGAATTCTTTGATCGTCTGTTATTGCTGCTTCTAGATTTCCCATTGCTAAATAAATCTCTGGCCTATTTCTTAATATGAGGTCATAGGCTTTTGTGCCTTCAGAAGTAATTAATGCTGCATTTGTATGATTTAATGCTCTTCTAAGATCTCCCATATTAAATTCTGCTCTTGCTAAACCATTCCATGCATGACAAAGATCAGGAGCTACTTCTAAAATTTCTTCCCAGGCCTTCTTAGCTTCGGGGAATCTTCCTGCTCGATTTAAAAGAGTAGCTAAACTAACAAGACTCTCTGGGCAATAAGGGTTAAGATTCGCTGCCTCTCTTAATAGTTTTATTCCTTGTTCTCTTTTTCCAGATTGTTCGTGCATTGTTCCAAGAAGATGAGAAATTAAATAATTTTTTCCAAATTTTCTTTCTGTTTCTCTTAAAAAATCGATTGCTTTTGGTAATCCTTCTTCATCTGACGCAAGCATTGTTGCTTTTGTTGCATATGCTCTAACATCTTGAGGATTAGCAGAGATATACCTATTAATTGAATCTAAATCTCCTCCTGCTTTTTCTCTCACTTGGATAATGGTTCTCATAACACTATCTCCTTCTTGAGACAAAGAATATTCTGCATTCATTTTACTTTTACCTCCAATAAACCTAATTGATATCCATTTTCCATTCTCATATCTCTTTCCTGATCTGGAGTAACTTCTCCTTTTCTAACTGGAGCAGATGAAATTGTAATCCCATTATATCCTCTTTCATCTATAATCGGACAAGAATCAAATCTTACTAATTCTAATTTACCGACATATCTTCTTCCAAATTCTGTATCTATTTCTTTTGTGTCTGAACTTTGAGCTGAATTTAAAACTCCCCTCATCCCAATAAATAAAGATCCGCCTTTTCTTACAATTGCAGGAAGATTTCTCATTATCGGATCAATCACATCAAAAAAGTCGTGTTGTTCTGGACTCTGTTGTTCTGGGTCTTGTTTAGCAAGATATTCTGAAATCATTTTTATAAATTCTCCGGGCCCATAGGTACTTTTTCCACCTGTTAATGTAAAAAATGCTCCGTCTGCTCTTCTTCCGTGATTATATAAAACTCTTTTGAGATTATGCATATCTCTGAAATCATCACAAACTAAATTAGTTTGTCTGAGATCTAATTCTTCCATTACCGGTGTTGGTCTTAACACCAATCCTCTACCCGGTTCAAATCCAATATAAGATTTATCACGAATTGCGGTCGCAATTTGTGCATCTCTTAATTTTGCTTCTGCTGTTTGTAATAGATAACCATTAATATCTGTACCAATTAAATTAATGTCTTTTCTTTTTGCTAGTTCTAAAAGAAGATTTCCTGCTCCACAACCAATATCTACAAAAAGTCCTCCAGAAAGATTTGCAAAATCTACAATTCTTTTGTATAATCCGGAAGTTTCATGTGCTGATGCTAATTCTGCCCAATCTCTTGCATATCCCCTCATTGAAGAATGGAGAGAATCTATACTTTGCATCAAAGGTAATTTTTCTAATAATTCTTTTGGAAATTTAGCCAAAAATTCTCTAACTCTTGGATTATCTAATGTTTTTTGTGCTGATGCTTTCCAGGATTCTAAATAATATTCTCTAAATTGTAGCCCCATTTTATTGCTCTCCTTCTGAATCCACAACTCTTGGTCTTGTTGGAAGTTGGTTCAAAAATATTCCATGATATTGATCTAAAGGGATTAGACCTTTTTTTCCATCTAGGCATTTTGATTGAACATAATATGCTCTCATTGGTTTACCCTCACCGTTAGTAACGTTTTGAATTACTAAAGGGCCTTCAACATATTGTCTTCCTGAACCAAATCTTCTTAATCCAATTGTTTTTCCTTCAAAACCATCTAAGATTCTATGAAGCCCATCCCAATCTGTTTCATGATCTAAAATAATTTCAGGTTCATCTATACTTCTTACTTCTACTTTCATTTTATTCTCCTAACCTTGACTTTTCTAATCTCTTAACAAGTCCGCATTCGCATTTACCAGATTTTCTACAAGGTGCTTCTGGACCACAATGACATTCTTTTCTTTCTGGACCAGAATATGCTCCTTGTGATTGTGCAGAATAGCTTGGTGTTGCTACACTTGAATTCTGATAACCCGGAGTTTTGCTTTCTTCTGCCATTTTATTCTCCTCCAATATTTCCTAATTTTTCTGCAACATAAACTGCGTCGTCTAAACTAAAGGCATAATCTCCCTTTCCCAATCTTGTTAAAACTACTGCGAATCTTTTATCTTGTTTTAATCTTGAGTCATTTGCGCAGGCAGATTCGTAAACTTCTTGTGCGTTGAATTCTCCAGTTTGAAAAAATTCAAATGCTCTTTGTGGATCTACTTGATCTAGATCTTTTCTTAACACGGAGTGCATTGATGTCCATTGCTCTTGAGAAATAATTGTTTTACTGTCAACTACGATTTCTCTAAGTCCGTCTCTTTCAGCTTTAATAATATAATATGCTTGGAAAAAAAGACTTGTTGCATTAGGAAGTTCCATTGACTTTTGTTTTTGTTCTGCCTCTGTTCCATAGGCAACATACCTGTCTCTAGGTGTTTCTCCGGATAAACAGCTGAGAAGATTTCTAAAATTTTTTTCTGTAATTGATTTTGTCTCTGGAATATCCACTACTCTTCTATCAAAGGATTTTGGATCTCCTGCAGTTATTCCTGCTATTGGTACAGAATATACTTCTCTTACTCTTCTAGCCAGGTCATTTCCATTTCCGTTTGGAAGACCAAAATCAGTTATAATTACGTCTGGTCTTTGATATGTTGCTTTTTCTACTCCTTCTTGAACAGTTGTTGCTTCAATTACTTCAAAACCTGCTGCTGTTGCCCAGTTTCTAAATTTTACTTTATATTCTTGAGTATCTTCAACAATTAGAACTTTCTTTACCATTTTATTTTTCTCCTAGAATCTCCTTTCTAATGTATCAAAAGCTCTTAACCAAAATTCTGGTGTTGCTTTTTCTTGAGGTTTATTTTGAGAACAATCTACTAAAGACCAACCTCTTTTACCTGCATAATCTTGAATCGGTTGAGTTAGTGAATCATGATGAAATGTAGATGTTACTAATGTAAAAGGAATTTGTCTTTCACTTAATATTTCTGCAACTTTAATTCCCAATGGTTGATTATGCTCATCTTTTTCAAGTGCAGCAAGTAAATCTCCATAGTAGTCTTTAGGTGTTCTATCAAATCTTCTTGATTTATCATCTCCATACATAAGACCGAGTGTATTCCTAATTATCTGTGTAACTTGTGGTTTTGGTAAAACACTTCCAACACGAGCAATTGCACCCATTACTGGATCGTGAGTTATATCTCTTCCATTATGGCCATCTAAAGCAAATCTTGTAACTATTCTTGTTAGTTCATCGTCCATATCTGCATATTTTGCAACTTCATCTAATACTGCTCTTGCAGTAGTTGTTGGTCTTGGATAGTGGCCTGCAATTTGCTCAATTACTTGTCTTCCCAAATCTCTATTCCCACTTCCAGTTTTTGCAGGAAAAAAACAATCAACTAATGCTCCGGAATAGGAATCATGATGAAGTAAGTATTGAACCTCTTCAAAATCTCCTGCATAAACTGGAACTATTCCTTGTCTTCCTGAAAAAAATGTTTTGGCTCCATGTATAAAATCTGGATTATCCTCTGCAACAAGAATTCTTTTTTCCATTTTATTTCTTACCTCCAAAACTATGACTATAAGTTATTCCACCGTAGATGTTACTATCATTATCTCCGGTAACTTCTAGTGCAAAATTTCCTGCTTTTGCTAGAATACTTGCTCCGAAAGTATTTGCTTCATTTCCTTCTGAGAGATTTCTATTTCCAAATACGCTTGTTGTTATACTTGTTGTCTTAGTTATTGGAAATCTATATCCTATTTCTCCATAAATGAATCCAGAATCTAAACCTTGATTATCAATAAAACAACCTTTAACTGTCCCCACTAATCCTCCCTTGCTTCTATCTCCAAGAGCGACTCTTTCAGATCCCAATGTATTCTCAACTACAGGAGCATTAAACCAATCAGTACCCGTACTTGTTCTTCCAACCATCCAAGGAGAACTATACTTTCCAAATGTTGAATCCTGAGCTCCGATTATTTCAAAAGTTGCTACCTCTGAACTATTATTAGAACTGTCTAATCCTGCTCTTGCTCTTAGGCCCCAAGAATCATTGTAATGACAATAGAAGGTATTTGCACTTGTTGTAGTTGTCTCTCCATTATTAGATACTCTTAAACCAATACCTGCTTGATTACTTTTGTTAATATCTAACACTGCATTTCCTAAAAAGTAATTTGTTGTGCCTGAACCTGTTTCAACTCTATCAAAACCAACCCCTAAAGTAAGATTCCCTACTCTTTGATCAAGTCCTCCGCCAATTCTTATTGAATCTTTTCCATCTTTAATTGCTTGTTCATAAACTGCGGTGATTGTTGAATCTCCTACTTGAGTAGATGTTTCTATACCTGCTCCATCTTTTTGATTTCTTTCTGAGAAGGTGCCAAATAATGTTGTTTGGGTAGTTGTTTCGCCTAATTTTATTTTTGGCATTTTTGCTGAAATTGCGGTATAATCGTTTTCCGGATTTTCTCCGTTGTATTGATAAATTCTTACTGCTTCAGCACCACATCCTGCATTTAAACTGGGTGCAAGACCTAAGGTTAGTTTTGTCATAGATCTATCTGTCTCTGTGTTTTCTGTTTGTTCTATTCTTGCTCTAACGGTACTTGGAGTAACAAGATCTGTTAAGTCTCCTGCCTTTGCCATCGGCAAGAAGCTAGTTGCTAGGACCAATCCTGTTGCTAAAACTTTTTTTATTTTGTTCATTTTGTGTTTTCCTTTATATGTCTTCACTTTATAGTTAAGACATAATTTATACATAAAAACTAGATATAAACTTTTTTATTAAACTATATATATTAGTATAAATCTATATATACTTTAGAAAAGTTTAAATATATAGAAAATTACTATAGTTATTATGAAGAAACTAGAACAAGAAGTAAATAAGATAAAAGAAAGAAATGCAAGAGTAGAGCTAGATAAGGCGTGGGAAACTAGTTGGACAAGGAGAATTTTAATTGCAATTCTGACCTATATTGTGATAGTTATCTTCTTCTATTTTGCTAACCTACCTAAACCCTGGATTAACTCAATTATACCTTCTTTTGCATTTATCTTATCAACCCTTTCTTTGCCGTTATTTAAGAAAATTTGGATTTGGAAAAGAATATGAAGAGAAAACTAGTAAGGCAGGGTGCAGCTACTATGATGATCTCGCTTCCAAGTAAATGGATTAAGGAAAATAAACTGGATAAGGGAGATGAAGTTGATGTTGAAAATATTGGAAATAAGTTGGAAATTAGTCTTGATTTAAATGAAAAAAGAAAAGAGGTGGAAATAAATGTAAGTTCTTTAACAGAATCAGCCATAAGAACGATAATCACAAATACATATAGATACGGATATGATAAGGTTAAGATAAACTTCAAGAATAAAGATTCTTTAGTACTCATTGAAGACACGGTTAAAAATAACTTATTGGGATTTGAAATAATTAAAAGGTCGGATAAATTCTGTGAAATAGAGAATATTACAGAACCTGCTCATGAACAAATAGACAATATATTTTCAAAGATGTTTATGAATATTGATGAGTTATTCATAATTGCGGAAAAGATGATTAATGGAGAAAAAGAAGATTTTGAGGAGATTGAAAGAAAGATACAACAGTTTGATAATTTTTGTAGAAGGGTTATCTTAAAAAATGGTTTAAATGAAAAATCAACACAAAAGATGCTATTTCATTCTGAAGTAATTCATGCTCAAAGAGAAATATATCATCTGTTAAAATACATATCCAAAAATAAAATAAAAAATACAGATTCTGCTCTATTTCTTTTAAAAAAATGTAAGGAAATCTTCGATCATGTTAAAGAAGCTTATTTAAAAAAAGATTTAAGTATTGTTGAGAAGATCCATGAAATTGAAAAAGAGTTAGTCTATAAAAAGGGATATTCTCAGATAAAGGATAATCCTATAGTAATCCACCATCTAATGAGTTCTATAAGAGAATTCTATTTATCTAGTTCCCCCCTTGTTGGAATTATTCTCTAATCTTTGGTTTACTATACATAAGATTCTCTCTTATCTGTTGGGTAAATGTTCCTGGATTATGGGTTAATTTTGGAACTTTTTCAAAATCAACTTTTCCCTTATTATCTGTAATAAGATAAAGTCCTACTGCAGTATTAATTACGTCTTGCTCGTGTTGAGGTAAAAGTATACCATAGCCAGGTCTTACTACGGGTCCATCTACCATTCCAGAAGTATTTTGTCCCATATATGGAAAGTATCTAATTCCTTGAGTTCTTGTTCTTGCAGTATTAATATCTTCATTTGAAGAAAAATATTCTGCGAATGTGTCTGCTACATCTCTCCCGCTATTTTGTGGGCCGAGGCATTGCTTTAGATACATTGTTCCGTATGCAACTTGAGATCTTGGATCCCAATTTCTTGGGGGACCATGGCTGTTCATTAGATTATTTAAATTCATAAATTGCTCTGGAACAAATGCTGGTCCTACTCTTCCCTCTTCTTCAAATGTTGCTGATGCTTTTTGGTTTAATGCACAGGCTCTTAACCAAGAATAAACTAATCTTGGACCCATATTATGGACGTTTTGTCCGAGGGTTACACAATCACGGATCATATCTCCTGTTGGGCTAGCTTCTAATACTGGAAGTAATCTTTCTGCTTTTTGCATGTATGGCAATAGAATATCATTCATATATTCTCTAGCAATATTTCCATTATTTTTTGGATCTCTATCTTGGTCTGATTGATTTGGTTCATCTAAACTAAATTGAGAATAATCTGCTTTTCTTAAAATTTCTGAAAGAGGGGGATTTGATTCTCTTTTTGATTCATGAGTCATTGCAATTGTAGCTAATGCAGTTATTCCTACAGCCGCAGCTACTGGCAGAATGTATTTTGCTCCGGCAACCAATGCTGTTCTAAATTTTGAAGAGAAATGCTCTTGACTGGATTTAAAATAATTAATAAAATCATCAATATCTCTAAATCCTCCTTCATGTACTGGAAGAAAACATCTTCTTATTAGAGTTCTATCTGTTCTTGATAGGCCCTTCATTCCGTATTTTATAAATCGTCTATGTTCTTCTCTGTCTACTTCCATTCGCGGAACCGAATCTCCGTGAGTTAATGCTACACTATACTCTTCTCCCGCAATGTCTATCTTAACTCCTCTTTCACTAGGAACCAATTGATAAGGAAATAACTGTTTACCTGTTCTCAGAAAATAAATTGTTGCACCTAGACTATAAAGATCTGTTCTGGGTGTTGCTCTAGATGGAACTCCCTGTAAAAGTGCATCTATTAGGTTTGGAGAAGCAAAAGATGTTCCTCCTCTTGTTAGCATCATACTATCTTCAATGTCTTCTATTCTTGCTGCATTTTGTAAATCTCCAACTTTGGCAACTCCTGAAGGTGTAATCCAAATATTTGAAGGCTTTATATCCCTATGAAGCATTCTTTTATCTTTATGTAAATATCTTACTGCTTCCCCTAATTGTCCAACAATACCATAGAATTTTTGATCATCTTTTATTGGTCCAACTGTTTGAACCATTCTTTCTAAATCTGTTGCTCCTTCATAGGGTTCAACATTTACTCTCCTTCCGTCTTCTAAAGTAAAACTATCTAAAACTTCACAAATAAATGGATGAGCGATTTCATTTGAAGCAGTTACTTCTGCAAGATCTAAATCTTTCTTGCTTCTATTTACTAGGGTAGTAATTGAGTTTGGATTTACTTCTCTTTTTGCTACTTTTAATACAACTGCTCTTTCTGCATCTCCACGTTTATATTTTGCTAAATATGCTTCTCTTGTGCTTCCTTCTCCGAATGGGCTATCTTGTAGTAGTTCATAATCTCTTTCTGTAATTATTCTTTGATCTTCTGGGCTTAATTTATTTGCATCGTCTCTTATTGTTCTTAATTTAGTTTCCATTTTCATCCTCCAAAATATCAATTGTTAGTTTTGCAATTGTGCCTGGTTTAAGATGTAATTCTAAAATTCGCGGAATAACTATTACTGCTTGATTTCCATGTTTTGCTATTCTCTTTGTGATTATAAACTGTTTATTTTTCATCTTCTTTTATTCGTTTTAATTCTTGATCTAATGGTGTTGTTTTAAACATCTTTCTAGAAGCACTGAGATAGGGAATAAAAAATGGGAGACTAAGAAACGCGGGTTTTGCTCCGTTCCAAGCTGTTTGAGCTAGTTCAGAAAGTTCTCTCTCACTTCCAATAGAACCGATACTTAATGCTAAGAAATACATTGGAGGAATAACTCCTAGGGCAAATGTGGCATCTGCTGCTACTCCCTTAATTCCTGGTTTCTCGAAATCAGCTTTCCAAACATTATGTTTCCAAAAATCTCTTGCTTTACAAAATGGACGAGTTGTTGCTAATCCAATACAAAGACCTGCTACTCTTCTTCTGATAAATTCATTGTAATCTGTTGATAAATCTATTCTGCCTGTTCCGATCTCATATGCTGAATAAAGTGGCTGAAACCAGCTAGAAGCTGTTAATGTATCTACCCAGTATGCTTTAGACTTTGCAGTATCCAATGCATAATTTGCTACCCTCTTTCCTAATTCTTTAATTTTCATCTTGATTTCTCCATTGGATTTATTGCTTTTTCTTCCTATAAAGATTCTAATCTCTTAACAAGCCCACATGCACATTTGCCTGATTTTCTACAAGGTGCTTCTGGACCACAATGACATTCTTTTCTTTCTTGATTAGAATATACCTCTGGTTTAGTTGTAGCATTATAATCTGGAGATCTCTCTACACCTGATTGCTGATAACCTTGATTTTTGTCTTCTGTTGCCATTTTTTCTCCTAGTTTTTTATTAAAGAATTCTGAGGCGATTCTTTTCGCAATCTGCTTTTTCCTATTATTTTTATTAGTGTAGCCAAATTGCTCAACCTGCTCTTTGCAAGTCAATCACCTCAAGTATACATAATTTATACATAAAAAGAGTATATAAACCTTTCTTTTAGTGTCATTATATAGTCATAACAAGATAAGTTTAAAAGCAAAAAAGAGTAAATAGAAACATGACTAACCCATGTACTGCCCCGGTTTGTAACCCAAGAGTTGTAATTTATATTCCAGTTTCAAAAGAACGGGCAAGTATTAATAATCGAAATCTTAGTTCAACAATTTTAGCAGATGAAATTGAACAAGAAGCAGGAGAAAGAAAAGTTTTTCAGGCAAGATTAGCATTTCTATCTAGGGGGGTGGCTTCTAGTTGGATTAATGACCTAAATAGGCCGTTGGATTACTTAATAAGAGAACTTAGACTTACGTATAAATTTGTTTTGCCTAATTATGATTCCCAGTATCCTCGAATTGTAAGTATTGATATAACTGGAAGAAATAATTAAAAGTTACCAAATCAGCTTTAGCTAAAATATGCCATTGTATTGCTTGCTTAAGATCATTAAGGATCGAATTCTGATTTTATTTCCATAATTAATATAAAGCAAGCCCCTATAACTAACTTATGACTCAACAAAAATTTTATTCAATATGGATTGCATTAATTTGTATAATTATATTTGTATTTCAGACTACAATAAACGAATTTACAGATTCTCTTGTTTTAAATTCACAAAGCTTTTTTCAGCCTTGGAGATTTGTTACTTCTATTTTCCTCCATGGAGATTTATCTCACTTAGTACTCAATTTGTTTGCATTACTGTTATTCGGACTTATACTTGAGAAAGTGATTGGAAGTAATAATTTCCTAATTGTTTATTTTGTTTCTGGATTTATTGCGAATATTGTTGCAGTTAACTTTTATGCGTCAAGCCTTGGAGCAAGTGGTGCAATCTACGGGATTATGGGATGTTTAGCAGTGTTAAGACCAAAGATGACTGTTTTTATTTATAATCTACCTATGCCTATGTTTCTTGCTGCAATTATTTGGGTTTTAATTGGTATTTTTGGATTGTTTATTCCAAGCAATACCGGACATATTGCTCATCTTTCTGGAATTGCAATTGGTTTCTTAATTGGAGTATATTATTTTAAAAATTTTAGAGAACAAAAGCAATTTAAGATTAAAGTAAATCTTCCCGAAGAGCATATGCAAAA
>Ga0247841_10011564_pt1 | contig 11716 bp, 9 predicted proteins | sample LaCruzMarch2015__2_FD_192410 | JGI IMG/M metagenome (GOLD analysis project Ga0247841, IMG submission 192410) | Freshwater microbial communities from meromictic Lake La Cruz, Castile-La Mancha, Spain - LaCruzMarch2015_18m | ecosystem: Environmental > Aquatic > Freshwater > Lake | place: Spain...
TAGATTTTTGTTTATTTTTGAAAAAATTGGAGCAATTTTTGTATATGAGTCGATCTCTTTGTTCTTTGCAATTACATTATGGGAATCAATATCTAAAAAAAGAAACCTCGTGTCGTCGTATAGAGGGAGGTTTCGGTCTGCGATTCTTATTTTGTAGTAGTCTGTTTCTTTTTCAAATAAAAGATTTTTGTCTTTCACCCTTGCTTGGGGTATTAAAAATGAGACGACACAAAAGATTACCAAAAAGAGAGCAATTACAGAGCAAATTTTTCTATCCTTATAAGAGAAAATTAAACCAAGCACCGAAAGCGTCAGGGAAATTATCTGTAGAGTCTGTAAACTTCCAATGTGTGAAACAAAATAAAAACCAGACATGAAAACTCCCAAAATGCTACCGAGTGACCAAAAAGTAGAGAGGAGCCCGTACTCTTTTCCTATATTAGTTATATTGTCGGCATATTTCTTGAGTATAATAGGTTGGATTGTTCCAAGTACTAGTGCCGATGGTAAGAAAAGATAAAGAGAAACGTAGAGATTGATTAATAATATTGAATCTGTACTGTTTATTATAAAGACAACGTTTTTCGTCAGATAAGACACAATAAACACAAGAATTGCTGAAATTAGAAAAGAAAGAGGCAGGGGCTTGTCATTATTATATTTGTCGGCAATTTTTCCACCTATATAACTTCCGATAGATAAACCGAGAAGTGTGGTACCAATGACTGATGTCCAGGTAAAAACAGAATTTCCTATAATTGGGGCAACAATTCTAGAGGCCAAAAGCTCTACAGTCATTAGTGAGAAGCCGGCAATGAAAGATCCTAAGAGATATGTGTTTCTATTCATAACGGTTTACTATACCCCCACACCTACTTTTCTGTGGGGTATGCAATGATGATATCACCTATTACTTAAGGAAGCGACTTTGTCTTTATAAGTTATGTTTAAAAGTAGGTGTGGGGGTAAATTCTAGCACAATTTTTGCCCAGTCTTCTTTTTTTAGATCTTCTGCCCGGATTTTTTCATCTATTTTACATTTTTTAAGTATTTCCGATACTTTTTCTCCATTTTTTATTAAATCTTTTAAATTTCCAAGCAGTTGTTTTCTTTTATGTGCGAATCCCGCTTTTAAAACTTTAAAAAAAACTTCTTCCGTGAAATCGGTAAAGAAATTCTTGGAAATGTTATCAACAAGTAGTATGGCCGAATCAACATTTGGTACTGGGTTAAAGTTACCCCTTGCTACAACACCCATCATTTTTGGTTCGCCATAGATTTTTATGCTAATAGAGAGCAAGCTTTCTTTGCCGTCTCTTGCAACGGCCCTTTGCGCTACTTCTTTTTGTACCAAAACTACCATTTTACTTGGCTGTATTGGCCCAGAGAGAAACTTTCTAAATATCTGACCGGTAATATAGTAAGGAATGTTTGCAATCAGTTTATAGGTTTTAGTTTTTAGGTTTAAGGTGTTGAGATCTATATCCAATACATCGGCGTGAATAAGCTCAAATGAGCCGTTTTTAATGTTTTCTGCAAATTTGTCTTGTAATAATTTTATAAGCCTATCGTCTTTCTCTATAGCAACCACTTTTTTGGCTGAATTAAGCAATTTTTCGGTTAAAGCACCCTCTCCTGGGCCTATTTCTAGCACTGGGTCGTCTCTACCTACGTTCCCGGCATTTATTATCTTGTCTAAAATCGTCCCCGATTTGAGGAAATTTTGACCCAATGATTTTTTTGCTTGTATGCTCATGTGTTTTTATTTTCCTGAATTTGGAGGCCTCGCCTCCAAATGTGGTTACAAATGTAAACTATATTTCTTCTAGAAGATATTTTTCCATTTCTTTCTTGTCCTCTTTGGTCTTTACCATTTGTGAAAGTGACTTTTTTAAGAATTCTTCATAATTACCTTTTTTGTTTCCAAACTGTTCTAGTATTATCGATTTTTCACATGTCCCTTCTGAGTCTTCTTGGGTATATTCTTTTAAACTGGAAAAACCAAGGGAGTCTTCTATTTTATGTATCTTGTCATTCAAATTTACATAAGCACTTAAATAAAGAAGATATTCATTATTGTCTATATGCACAGATTTGAATGGTCCTTGAAATAATGATCCATTTCTGTGTACTTTTTCATTAAAATATCCCGTATATCCAGTTCCAATTTTTTGCATAAATTTTTCTATCCCCCTATCGATTTTTTGTTTTAGAATTAGATGAAAGTGGTTAGGATTTAAATTATAGGCGATAATTTCTACCAATTTGGAGGCGAGGCCTCCAAATTGTGAGTGTTCAGAACCCTTTTTTCTCTCAAAGGATAGTTCATACAAACTACCGACAGATTTTTCGGTATTGAATTCTTTTACTTCATCGATAAAGCGGGAGTAATCATTTTTATCAATAAATATTTCTCTTTTATCAACACCACGATTATATATGTGATAAACTTCCTCGTTCACAAAAGATGTTTTTCTTTGACTCATATTGCTTAGTATATCATTTGGAGGCGAGGCCTCCAAATTTAATTCAAGCGGATAAGGTTACCAATCCAAGTAGACGATTTTTTCTCGGTATTCAAAGTTTTCTTCCTCCAAAAATTCGGAATCAATGTCGGCAAAGAATTGTGAAGGGATATTCATTTGTTGTGAACCAAATATCATTCTCATTTCTGCACAAGTAAGGAAAACTTTTTTTCTTGCTCTTGTTATTGCCACATAGAAAAGTCTCCTCTCCTCTTCCATTTCTTCTGGAGTTTTTTCTTCTTTACCTATCGCTTGGTGCGGGAAGAGATCCTCTTCGAGTCCTGTGATAAACACATAATCAAACTCTAGGCCTTTCGATGCGTGCACTGTCATAAGTTTTACTGCCCTTTCATTTTTTTCTAATGAATCTTGGTCTGTCGCAAGTGACGCTTCTTCCAAAAGTTTTTCTATTCCTTCTGGTTTGGGATAGGTATCATATTTCACGGCAAGGGTCGCAAGCTCTCGCATGTTCTCAAGTCTTTCTTTGTCTTCATCTCCTCCGTTTTGTAGTTCTTTTTCCAAACCACTTTCTCTAATTATATATTTAATTATTTCAGACGGTTTTTTTATTTCTGTCTCTTTTTTGATTTTCTGTAAGAGCAAAAAGAAATCTTTAACCTTTACTTTCATCTGGTCTGGTAATCCGAGTATCTCTCCGCCCGAGGCGGATCCGCCTTGGGCGGAAAAGATTTTTAACATTGTAACCTTACCTATCCCTCGTACAGGGACATTTATGATTCTTTTTAAGTCGCTCAAGCTTTCTGGATTCATTGAAGCTCTGAGATATGACAGGACATCCTTTACTTCCTTTCTCTCAAAAAACTTTGTTCCAAGCACTTGGTAAGGAACACTTTCTGCGATGAAAGCTTCTTCAAGAACACGCGACTGAAAGTTTGCTCTATACAGTACGGCAATCTCCTGTGGGTTTAAGCCACCCTCTATTAGTTTCTTTGCTTTTGTAGCTACAAACCTAGCTTCTTCGGTTTCGTTGAGACTTTTACAATATGTAAGCTTCTCCCCCTCTTCGTTTTTGGTGAAGAGGTTTTTTTCACGTCGCATTTTATTTTTTTCTATGACTTTATTTGCAACGTTAAGTATTGTCTGGGTAGAACGATAATTTTCTTCAAGCAAAATTACTTTCGCGTTGGGGTAATCTTTTTCAAAGTTCAGAATGTTTTCTATGTTTGCTCCGCGCCAGCTATAAATATTTTGATCTATGTCTCCGACGACACAAATATTTTTATTTTTCTCGGCCAATAATTTGCTCATCATATACTGAACTTGATTTGTGTCTTGATATTCATCTATGTGAATATATTTCCAAATGTTTTGATAGTGTTCCAAAACATCTTTGTTGTCGTTTAAAATTTTGTAGGCTTTCAAAAGCAAGTCGTCAAAGTCGAGGGCTTTTTCTTCCAAAAGTTTTCTTTCGTATATTGGCCAGACGCGTGCGACAACAGAAGACATCGTGTAACCTTTTTTGTCTGCCTTACTTGCATACCCTTCCGGTGAGTTTAAGTTTCCTTTTTCTACAGAAATTACTGTGAGAATTTTTCCCGGCTCATATTGTTTTGGGTCTATATCAAGTTCTTTCAAAATATCCTTGATAATTTTCTTTGAGTCACCTCTATCCATAATAGAAAAGTTTCTTGAAACCCCAATTAAGCGACTGTTTTCTTTTATAATATGTACTCCAAGTGAGTGAAAGGTGCTTAAAAATGGTCTTTCAAAATTTTCTATGGGAAAGTTTAGTGTCTTATCTTCAGAAATTATTTTCTCTACTCTTTCTCTCATTTCTTTTGCCGCCTTATTTGTAAAAGTTATAGCAAGTATCTGGTGTGGTGCAACCCCTTCTTTGATCAAATGCATTATTCTGTGCGTTATTGTTTTTGTTTTTCCTGCTCCTGCTCCTGCTATTATAAGAATAGGTCCGTCTTTTTGTAAGACGGCCTCCTTCTGCCTCTCGTTTAGCCCTTCAAGATGATTCACCAGCATAATATAGCATGAAAAGTTAACAGTTGTGAGTCGGTAAATAATTATATATAGAGCCATATAATATGATAATCCAGGCATAACATGTTGATAACTTCCTTGACTCCCCATCCCAAGGGCGTATCATTAAACATTGTACACAGAAATACTGATTACTTTCGTTTTATGGCTCTGTAGAGCCCTATAACTTCCCAAGTCGCCGAATTCCTTTAACAAAACAAGCATATTTCACTAGAAAACCAAAAAGTTAACCCTAGAAACTCTATAAGCAAAGGCAAAACTAAAATATCTCTATTTCAGGCCGTTTATTTCAAATGGCTGTTTGTCTTTATGTTCCCTATCTTAATTTCAGTATGTAACCCAATGACGACGACGGCAGGTGTTTTTTCCTTTTTCGCTGATTTGTTCTCCGGGAAGGTTGCTAAAGTTGAAGTTCCCGTTGTTGTCTATGAAAATTCTCAAACAATGCAGCTTCTTCAAAGTTCACCTTCTTCTATAAGTGGCACAGCTGTAGGTGGTGGTGATATAAATATCGTTGACGGCAATGCCCTTCTTTCTGAAAACGGCCCTTCTGGTACTGTCGCTGACATTAATGATTCTGCAACAAACGGGATAATAAGTAGATATATAGTTAGAAAGGGAGACACTTTATCATCTGTTGCTAAGATGTTTGGTGTTTCTACGAATACAATATTGTGGGCAAACGATTTAACCAGCAAAACAATTAGAGAAGGACAAGTACTTGTAATTTTGCCTGTATCTGGAGTTATACATACTGTAGCTAAAGGTGAGACGCTTAGTACTATCGCCAAAAAGTATAAAGGAGACTTAAATGAAATCATTCAGTTTAATAGTTTAGGAATTGACGCGAAACTTGCTGTTGGTGATACTGTTATTATTCCAGATGGAGAGGCTGGAGTTAGAGTATCAACCGCAAGCACTGCACCTAGGACAACCATTGTTCGTGGTTCAGATGCTCCTGTATATCCAGGCTACTATATGTTGCCTATTTCTGGTGGAAGAAAAACTCAAGGCTTACACGGATATAATGCCGTTGACTATGCAGTTCCTACGGGATCTTCTCTTGTTGCAGCTGCCGATGGAGAAGTCGTAATCGCAAAGACGACAGGTTGGAACGGAGGTTATGCTTTGTATATTGTTATCTCACATTATAATGGTTCGCAAACTGTTTACGGTCACTTAAGTGCTGTGTATGTAGTCCCTGGACAAAGAGTTGTTAAGGGACAGCTCATTGGTCTTACAGGAAATACTGGAAACTCAACTGGTCCACACTTGCACTTCGAGATTCGTGGTGCAAAGAATCCTTTCTAATTTTTACTCACAAAAAATTCCCCTTCTGGGGATTTTTTGTGACTTGTAAAGATTAACCCCGATCCAGCCCAGGCCGAGTGCGTGGCCGAATAGGCCAACCCTCTTATGACCAAGCACGAGGCCGTATGACCTTTGGAGTTGGGATAATACTTAAATAAAAAAGCGGGTTTTGAGGAAGCCTCCTCAAAACCCGCTTTTTGTTTATAGATTTTTTTACTACTTATACCCCAGTAGTAGAGAAATAAGAATTTCTCACTACGGGGCAGGCTTATACTTTTATTTTTTCTACTTTAGACTTTTAACTTTTGACTTTTCACTTATTTACTCCTGTCTCTTCGGTCTATATTGTAGTGCTTCAAGTATGTGTGGCACTTTTATATCTTTACTCCCCTCGAGATCTGCTATTGTTCGTGATAGTTTAAGTATTCGGTGATACGCACGAGCAGAAAGTCCGAGCTTTCTTGCCGATGTATTTAAAATTTCTTTTTCTTTTTCACCGATTACACAAAACTCATTCACATCTTTTGAACTCATTTCACTGTTTGTTGTAAACTTTTTGCCACTCTCTATAAATCTTTTTCTCTGTACATCTCGAGCATTACTAACTCTCTCCTGCATCTCTGGTGTCTCTTTCTTCTCTCTTTTTTCCCCAAGTCTTTCATAATCAATCTGTGAAACTTCTACCCACATATCTATTCGGTCTGCTATCGGTCCGGATATTTTTCTCTGATATCTGAGTAAGTCTGTTGGTTTGCAAATACATTCTTTGTTTTTTGACCCGAAGTTACCACAGGGGCAAGGGTTCATTGCGGCTATCAGAATAAAGTTAGCAGGAAAAGTCTGTGATCCTTTTGCACGTGAAATACTTATCTCCCCTTCTTCAAGTGGTTCACGAAGTGCTTCAATAACTTTTCTATCAAATTCTGGAAATTCATCTAGAAACAAAACTCCTTTGTGTGCGAGTGTTACCTCTCCGGGTTTTGGTATTGCTCCACCCCCAACAAGTGAAACGTAGGAAGATGTGTGGTGCGGACTCCTGATCGGTGGTTTTGAAATCAAATCTTCTTTTAATATTCCTGCAACAGAATGAATAGAGGTGATTTCCAAAAGTTCATTAAAAGAAAGTTGAGGTAATATGTGGCAAAACGCACGGGCAAGCATTGTCTTTCCGGTTCCTGGAGGTCCAAACATTGCAATGTTGTGTCCGCCAGATGCAGCTATCTCAAGTCCTCTCTTTGCTGTTTCTTGTCCTTTAATGTCTCCAAAATCAATATCATATTCTTCTAGACAATTTTTTTCTACACAAGTTTTTGGTTGAAGCGGGATCTTCTTGTTGGGTTCCTCGCCCGCTAAAGTTTTAGCTGACGATTTGGATGATTTATCCAAATCCCGGAAAATCTTAGATTTTCCATCAGCTAAAATTTTTTCGGGTAAATTTACATGCTCAATAATCTCTTGCAAAGTTCCCGCACCGTATATTTCTATTCCATCTATTAGCCCAGCCTCTCTGGCATTTTCTTTTGGCAAAAAAACTTGCTTGAAACCCATATCTTTTGCTTTAGAAATTATCGGCAATACTCCAGTTATTCTTCGGAGTTTTCCATCAAGAGAAAGTTCACCAAGGAAAAGCTTTTTCTCTGGATCAAATTTAATCTCATCACTTGCTATAAGGTATGCAAGAGCGATAGCAACATCAAAAGCTGGTCCCTCTTTCTTTATATCAGCAGGTGCAAGAAAAACAGTTATTTTTTCGTTCTTTGCTTTAGGAGATTTATATCCAGAGTTTTTTATGGATGCAGAGACTCTATCTTTAGACTCCTCAACTGCTTTATCAGGAAGCCCGACGACAGAGAAAGAGTGAAGTCCTTTTGAAAGATCGACTTCAACATCAATAATTTTTGCGGTAAGACCAACAGTTTGCGCACTATACGTCTTCGCGAAGGACATGATAGATTTTTACAGAGCAAAGCGACAATAAAAACTTCATCGAGCAATTTCTTTATTCTGATAAAGAAAGGTGCTTGATTATCACTTAACTCAATATTTTTAAAAAAAATAATTTCAACCCGCGTTTATTATATCACAAAAAGAAAAGGCGATGTCTGTTTTGATTTCAGACATCGCCTTTGTGGCAGACCTACTGCCGTTACTACTTGCATTGTCTGAAGACCCAGAGGCTGTCCGTGTCGTAGTACTCAACTACGTTAGTTATAGACTGAATCAGATCTAGAAGGGGGTAGGAACAATCACCGTGTCCCCAGATTCCACGGAAGTTTACCAAAAGGTAGATCCCTTTGTCGCCCAAGCCATCTCTATCAATTGGTTCCATGGCGATATGGAGCTCGCTACCCTTCGGTTGTTCTTTGTACGCCAGACGTAGTCGCGGACCGATTTCCTGCTGACAAAGACCTAAGCCGAATTTCCTGGCACGGCTGTAGATGTCCTTAATGGTAGCCGGCTCTTTAAAGCCGAGTTCGGCAACCGTAACGAACACAAGTTTTACATTCATTTTCTTTTTTGACACCCTAAAGGCAAGTACATCCTGCTTTATCTGACTGTCCCAATCGCGCACTTCACATTCCATGGACTGGCAACCAAGATTCTCCGCATCCTGACGGAAATCCTCCACAGTCATCGAGCCACTACCCAGCTTAATTGTCTTCCATGTTTTGAATTTCTTCATTTTTTATCCTCCTCCAGATTGTTTCGTTGCAAGTTTATTATCAAAGAACTCTCTTTGATCTGGTAAAAGTATAGCATAAGTGACATTTATTGTCAATATATTTCGTCATACAAAATAGTGATATAACCTTATTTTACAAAGTAATTATGATTGTCAACATAATATTGTGGGAAAAAATTGACACATAATATTTTAGGGTATATACTTCCCTATATGGAAGAAACGGAAGAACTAAAATTAACACTTCAAAGTTTGGGGTTTGGTGAGAAGGAGGCAATGGTTTATATGGCTATTTTGGAGCTAGGAAAAGGGACGGTCTCACAAATTTCTCGGAAAGCTGGTATAAATCGTACTACCGGCTATGAGGTTTTGGATTCATTATTTAATAAAGGGGTAATTAATCTATCTGGTAAAGAACCAAAATCCGAATATTCTGCGGAACCACCAGAATCATTAGTGACTCATTTTAAAAGAGAGGCCGAAGTCGCATCCGAACGGATTAAAAAAGCAGAAAATTACATCCCTCAACTTTTACGGGTATATGCCACACAAAATCATCCGCGAATAAAGTTTTACGAGGGAACGGAAGGGTTAAAGCGTGTTTATGAAGACACTCTGACTTCTACCGAGCCAATTCGTGCTTATGCTACCGTTGATGATATGCACAAAGCTTTGCCGAATTATTTCCCGGAGTATTATAAGAGACGTGCTGAAAAGAATATTTCTATTAGAGGTATTATTCCAGAAACGCCCATGGCTCTAGAGCGTAAAATCTTTGATAAGGAAGAAAAAAGAGAAATTGCTTTTGTGCCGGCCGAAAAGTATTACTTTTCTCCAGAGATTAATATTTATGATAACAAAGTTATGATCGCTTCTTGGAGAGAAAAGCTTGGGATAATTATTGAGAGCGAAGAAATAGCGGATGCGATGAAAAAAATATATGAATTAGCTTGGGCTGAAGCGAAAAGGTTAGACAAAAAACCAGAGTAATAACTATCTTGTCTTGAACCCAACCTACGATTTTGGTTTGGATTTATGAATCCTGGATTCCGGATCAAGTCCGGAATGACAGACGCTAAAAAAACACCCGAAGGTGTTTTTCTTATACTTATACTTTCCCCTTACACTATTCATTACGAATGCTTTATACAAGTCTTTGCTGCTGGATTTGCATCTAGTCTTTCTTCTGGAATATCTTCTCCCCCAACGACGCACTTCCCATATGTTCCATCAGTAATTCTTTTTAATGCATCTTTAATTTCATCAAATCTCGTTTCAAGTTGCTCCGTAATGGCAACATTTGTTTCAAACTCCTCTATTTTATCAGCATTATCATTTGAATCAGACTCATCATCTGCATCTTCAAGGTTTGTTGCAATTGGTTGCCAATCATTTTTAACGCTAGGATTTTTTTGAGCCACTGTTCCAAGCTCCCCTTCAAGTTTCTTTAATTCTGTCTCCAATATTTTTTTGTATTTATTTGTATCTATCATAAACAATATATTATCACACGATTTATTAAAAGCTAGTTACTTAACAGAGTGTTTTTTTCTTATTTCCTTAATTTCTACTTGGTTTTCTTCTTCTTTCTTCTTTTTTCCTTCCTCCCCTATCTTTTTAAGTTCCTTTTCTGTCATTTGAACTAACTCCCTTGCCCTTTTTGTTAGATATTCCTCTGTGTTTAGCTTTGGGTCATCTAGTACATCCTCTAACATCGCGTGAAGTATAAAACCAATCTTTGGTCCGGGCTTCTCACCAAGTATTTCCATAAGCTGTCTACCATCGAGTTTGAGCATTCCTACCGTAATAGGATCCCTTGTTGCTTCATCTATCATCGCATGATATTTCCTAAGTCTGTAGGGGTCTTCTTTTTCTTTGCCCATCCCCACTCTGTCACAGATTCTCACGTTCATGAGATCCCAAATGCTGTCTTTACCTACTTGAGCAATAATTCTTCTAACAGCAGAAAGGCTGATAAGCTCCGTATCAGAGAAAAACATATGCCATCTGACAAGTTTCACTGTTTTTTCAATAACTTTTTTGGGATACCTTAAATCATTTAGTATTTTTTCTGTTAATCTTGCCCCTACAACTTCGTGGCCATAGAAAGACCATTCTTTATTTGTACCGGCACGTCTGGATTTTGGTTTGCCGATATCGTGCAAAAGTGCTGCAAGCCTTACTTCTAAGCTGTATTTTTTATCTGCTGCACACTGAAGAGATTTTAGTGAATGCTCCCAGACATCATAGATATGCGCCCCACCCTGTTCAATACTTATTGTTTTTTCAAGTTCTGGAATTATATATTTTAGAATTCCAAGTTTATAGCAGGCATTTAGTCCCCTCTCTGGATTATCTGACATTATTATTTTTGTAAACTCTTCTCTGATTCTTTCTTTTGCAATTTTTTCTAACAGTGGAGCAAACTTTGCAATTGCTTCTTTTGTTTTATCTTCAATTTTAAAACCAATATCAGTTGCAATTCTGACTGCACGTAAAATTCTAAGTCCGTCTTCTGCAAACCTTTCTTCTGGCAACCCAACTGTCCTTATAATCTTTTTGGCGAGATCCCCTTGTCCTTTATAAAGGTCAACGAGATGTCCTTTATAGTTTCCAGTCTCTTTGTCAAAGCTATGTAAGTGAAGTCCTATAGCATTTATCGTAAAATCTCTTCTTTTTAGGTCATCTTCTAGGTTTTTACTGAAAGACACGCTATCTGGCCTTCTATTGTCTGAATATTCAGCTTCTAGCCTATATGGGGTTATTTCAATAACCTTGAGTGTTTCATCTACTTGCCCGTCAGCTCCTGCGATTAGGGAGATATCTTCATTTACCACACCCACCGTCCCGTAAGTGTTCTCATAAAAGGTTTTTTCAAAGAGAGCGATTATTTCTTCTGGTGTTGCATTGGTCGTGAAGTCCCAGTCATTTGGTTTCCTGTCAATAATAATATCTCTAACACATCCACCAATGAGGTATGCCTCAAAACCGGCTTTCTCAAGCTTCTGTGCCGTTTGCCAAATTATCTCGGGGATGTTCTTAAATTCCCCTTCAGTCTTTACCATCCTATTAAAATTTAATTTACAATAATGTTTACTGCGACTTCTTAATCTTTATCTAATCTATCCGTCGATTCCATTTATACACGGAATTTTAACAGGACAGGTTTATTTTAATTATATCA
>Ga0247841_10011565_pt1 | contig 11715 bp, 8 predicted proteins | sample LaCruzMarch2015__2_FD_192410 | JGI IMG/M metagenome (GOLD analysis project Ga0247841, IMG submission 192410) | Freshwater microbial communities from meromictic Lake La Cruz, Castile-La Mancha, Spain - LaCruzMarch2015_18m | ecosystem: Environmental > Aquatic > Freshwater > Lake | place: Spain...
ATACGGCGGGCAATGGCCATATTCAATACCAAAGCTCACGGCTCTATCCCGCAATGTTGTTCCGGGAAGCACAGCCAGGCGGAAAATCACCACTTTTGCCGGGCGCATTGAGTAAAGCCAATCTAAGGATTTCATCAGGCTGTCATAACTCTGATGGGGGAGCGCGTCAATAAGCTGTATTTCATAATAAAGTTTAAATTTATTTAGATAACGAATGCCCTTAATGAACTTTTCTTTATTAAACCCGCGGTTGATTGCTTTCAGGGTTTTGGGATTTGTGCTCTGGATACCGATTTCTATATTATAGGCATTGGCATCTGATAGAAACTGTGCCATCTCCGCGTCAACCAGTTCTGCTTTTAATTCAACATGCAGATTAGCGCACTGGTTATATTTAATAAAGATTTTGAGGATTTTTTTCGCCCTTTTGGGGTTGGCATTAAAAGTAGGGTCCATCAGGTATACTTCATGGGGCTTATGCGAAAGAATAAGTTTCAACTCTTTCTCTACCCGGCTAAGCGAAAAATACCTCGCCGCGGGAAAATTCTTATGATAATAGCAATAGTGGCAGCGGGAAGCACATCCGCGCATGGTTTCCAAAGGTACATCTACAATATTTTTGTCTTTGAGATTTACCAGTCCCGAGAGATACGGCGAAGGGATATCATTGACATCGCGCAAGGGCGACCTATCCGGATTGTGGATTATCTTTGTGCCTTTGCGGAATGAGATTCCGTTTATGCGGCTTAAATCTTTTTGGCTGACCAATCGCGCGAAACTCTCTTCGCCCTCTCCTCTTACCACTATATCAATTACTTTTTCTTTTTCTAATATTTCTTGCGCCCGCGGGCTTACTTCCGGTCCGCCTAAAACAATCTTTAAGCCGGGATTTGTTTCTTTTAACCGGAGGCAGATATTTAAAATTTTCTTAATGTTCCATAAATAACAGGAAAAGCCAATCAGATCAGGCTTAAGCTCAAGGATATTTTTTGTAATGGCGGGGATATTCTGGTTTTCGTTAAAAACCCGGATGGTTACATCTTTTGAAGACGTAGTCTTCAAAAGATATCCCTTTAGATAATAAAGGGCTATCTGGATGTCAGTGCCGGTTTCCAGGCAGACTGAAGAAAGTAATATTTTCATCTTTAAATCTCCAACGGTCTAAATCCGTTTCACACTTGATTAATAGCCCATCTTTTTTTAATTTCTGATAAATAGGCAGGCAGCTATCGTAGAGGACCAGGCCATTACCAAAATGAAACAAGTCAAACAGGGATTGCATACGCTCTGCCGATTGACAATACTTTTCCAGATCCTTTTGCGTTATCCAGGGATTGATACCGATGAACCCGTGCCCTCCATCCTGAAAATTTTCCGGGGCAATACTTTTTAGTTTCCGTATTAATTCTACTGCCTTAAAATTTTCAATCACCTTATATCCTTTGTTATATATATCAAGATCGCTTTGAATAAGGCTCTCAAATCCTAATTGCTGCAGGCTGATCATAAAATTATTTCTTTTAGCTAAACCTACTATTTTAAACAATATCTTTTTGTTTTTGTTGGCCCAATCCACCCTGCTGCGTATAGCCAATATCTCTATGTTGATATTTTCTTCCACCATTTGATGAATAAGCTGTTCGATAAATCTAAACGGGTTCTCGCTCCCGATGACAAAACTTTTGAATCCATATGTTTTTTGTAAAAATTTGGTCTGCTCCATCAAGCAGGCAACCGTCTCTTTGACCGGTAAAAAAACATGTGTGCCGGCGCAAGTACAAAAACTGCACCCTCCGCGCATCCGCTCCATAAATAAATCATTGATCCTCTTCCTTGCCTTTGCTGAAAATTTATTCCTACTCAACGCTCCCTTGGAAAGGTTATCATAATTATGATTTAATTTTCTGGACCGGTAGGCACACCCGAATTCTGCAATAATTGAGGGCGGATCAACAATTTTGTCTCTGCTTGTAAACCCGATGTATTTCCATTTAAGAAAGGGTTTATACGGAAATATCTCCCTCTTCAAATCAAAATCTACATTTTCCCCTGAATAATCTACAAATGTCCTGTTGTTTTTCCTGATTTTGAAAAACAGGTTCGGGATTTTAGACACATCGTTATTATTTTTTAAAGCTTCTGCCAATCTTAAAAAACTTTCCCTACCGGCACCTATTACGGCAAAATCTACGGAACTCTTTAAATAGGTATCTAAAAATCCATTTCCTCCTATAACAAATTTACACTTAGGAAGTAAATCTTTTAATTCGTTAAGGAAGACGATGGGGAAAGTGTAATCTACCGCGATCAAATCAAATTGTTTTTTCTTTATGTAACTGATTAAATCCCCTAATTTATTGCGGGCCGCGCAAATGCATTCAAAACTACAGCCAAGAGCCTTTATATCCTCAACAAAAAGAGGCATATTCATATGAGGCAATTCCTTGACGATCTGGCACTGAAAAAAACCTACTTTAAACATTTTTCTCATCATTCTATTCTGCTAATTCATCCAGATAATTCCATCGCTCGTATGCTTTTTGGAGTTCATCAGACAGAGCCGCGGACCGGGCTTTGGTAAGGCTTATTTCCTCGGGGTCCCGCTGGTAAAAGGAAAAATCCGCTAAAAGGGCATAGATTGTTTTTTGTTCCTCCTCTAATTTCTCAATCTTTAAGGGAAGCTTGTCTATTTCCTGCTGTTCTTTATAGGTAAGCTTACGCGGGACAATAGGTTTTTCTTTTTTTGGGCGTTCAATTTTTACTTTTATTTTCGGCAGCTCAGGCGTTGTTATCGGCTGGTGCTGGCTTAACCAATCATCATAGCCTCCGGGATATTCATTGATTACCCCGTCTCCTTCCAGTGCCATGGTCGAAGTCACCACATTATTCAGGAAAGCCCGGTCGTGGCTGACTAAAAGCAGCGTGCCGGGATATTCAAGAAGTAATTCCTCCAGAAGTTCCAAAGTCTCGATATCTAAATCATTGGTAGGCTCGTCCATCACCAGCACATTGGAAGGATTAGAAAACAACCTGGCTAAGAAAAGGCGGTTGCGCTCCCCTCCGGAAAGGACTTTCACCTGCGTACGGCTACGGTCAGGCGCAAAAAGAAAATCCTGCAGATATCCCAGGATATGTTTGGGCTTGCCGTTAATAATTACGATATCGCTTGTGCCGCTTATATTCTCGGCAACGGTCTTATCTTCGTCCAGCTGCTCGCGGAGCTGGTCGTAATAAGCAATCTCCAGGTTTGTCCCCAGGACTGATTTTCCTTTCTGGGGCGTGAGTTTCCCCAATAAAATACGCAACAGCGTAGTCTTGCCGCTGCCGTTAGGGCCGATCACTCCGACTTTATCTCCACGCATGATCTGTGTGGAAAAATCATGAACCAGGCACTTATCCCCGTAGCTAAAACTCAAGTGAGCTGCCTTGATCACCCGATGGCCAGAAAGAATTGACTTTTGCGCGCGCATACGCACCCGGCCTTCCTGCTTGCGTTGGGTTTTTTTCTCTTCCCTTAAACGCTCCAGGGCCTTGACCCTGCCTTCATTACGCCGCCTCCTTGCCTTGACTCCCTGACGGATCCATATTTCTTCCTCGGCTAAATTTTTATCAAAATGATTCCACTCCGCTTCCTCCATATCCAATGCCGCCTGTTTACGCTCAAGAAAAGTCTTGTAATCGCATGCCCAACTATAGATCTTTCCCCGGTCAAGCTCGACGATCCTGGTGGCTAAATGCGTCATAAACATCCTGTCATGGGTAACAAAAAAAACCGTGCCCGGATAGTTGTTTAGAAATCCTTCCAGCCAATTGATTGAATCAATATCCAGGTGGTTAGTGGGTTCATCGAGGAGCAAAACCTCAGGTTTTAACACCAACGCCCGGGCTAAAAGCACCCGGCGCTTCTGGCCGCCGGAGAGGCTCTTAAAATCCATCTCCCCGTCAAGCTTCATCTGGGCAATAACATATTCAACCTGATTATTCACATCCCAACTCTTGGTGCGGTCTAACTCAGCCTGAATATCATCCAGTTGTTTTAATAATTCCGGGGTGTGTTCTGTATGAAGCCGATGAGTGGCCTGGTGATACCGGCTTAAAAGATTAGCGCGCTCCCCCAGGCCTGAAAGTACAATATCAAAAACACTTCCTTCCATATCAACCGGGACTTCCTGAGGCAGATGGGTGACCTGGGTACCTTTCTGTATGATGATTTTCCCTTCATCAAGCTCAAGCTGTCCGGCCATCACCTTCATCAGGGTTGTTTTTCCTGCCCCGTTTCTACCAAGCAAAGCAACCCGTTCTCCGGGCTCAAGCTGCAGGCTCAACCCGTCAAAAATAAGCGGGCCGCTGAATTTAAGAGTAGCTTCCTGTATACTAATCAATGCCATGAGTTATTTTATTTCCCCCTTCCTGAGAAAGTAATGGCCCGGATCTAAAAAAGATACCGAGCCTTGTCCGATGTCGAACTCGACAGTTCCGTCAGTCGTTTTTAATGAAAGTGCGCTTCAGGGAATCTTTGAGCCTGCCTGTTTGTCTTTCCCTGGTGATCACTCTTGCAATGATACGAGGAAAGGCAATAAAAAGAGACATTATCTCTCCGAAGCTGCAGAATTTTGTTATAAAAATATTCTTCCAGAGTATTTTAATATACCGGGAGGGCGTATAAAAAGAGAACTTTATTTTTCTGCCGATTTTTTTCAGGGCATCGTAGCTATACGTATCGGAATACAAATCTCCGTTTGTGGTAACATGATAGCCTGGAGAATTTTCTGCCAGTTCTTTCAGAGGCGAGAACTTCTCAATCCTCAATTTATTACAGGCAATAATATCCAGACCGATCTCTTTGGCAAATTTCGGGATATAGAGCATCTCTTCTTCCGTTTCTCCGATATTCCCGAATATAAAGTAACCGCTGTAAAGAATAGGGAATTTTTTGAGGACTTTAAAATACTTTCTTATCGCTTCCTGATTGAAGCCTTTGTTAAGCTGTTTCAAGATCCGGTCATGGGGGGATTCTATTCCGATCAACAGCGCCTTGAACCCGGCTTTGACCATTTTCTCTAACAGTACCGGGGACTTGGCAATTTCAACCCGCGCCTGGGCAATGAAGCGCTTTTTGATTTTGCGCTTAATGATCAAATCGCAGATCTCTTCCCCTCTTTTGGGGTCGTTAAAAAGGTTATCATCGCTGAAAAGCACCACACATGCCTTTAATCCCTGTATTTCATCGACTACTGAATCCACGCTGCGCGCGGAATAATCTCTTTTTTGCCCAAGGGGGTTTAAATTGAAGGTGCAAAATTTACAATTAAAAGGGCAGCCCCTCGCGCTCAATACTGAATCAAAAGCAATATTAGCCACATTTACGCCGTTTACCGCCAGCCTGTATTCGCTACGCCGCATTGCCCGGTTAGGCACCGCGAGGCTGTTTATATCCGGGAGGGGACGGTTTGGATTGTGTTTTATACTTCCGTTTTCCCGGTAAGAGATACCTTGGATATCCTTTAGCGCCACGTCACTGAATATTTCCCTTATGGTTTCTTCGCCCTCACCCCTGACTATGATATCTATTGTGGGGCAGGTCTTAAAAAGTTCCTCTACTTTTTCGGTGGCTTTATAACCGCCTACTATTAAAGGTATATTATCCGGCATACGGTTAAGCAGGCCGCAAATTTCTTTAAACTGCCGGTCCCAACCGATACCAACACAGATAACATCGATTGAGCCGGATATAAACTCCAGCAGTTTATCCGTATCGCAAAGGTTCTTTTCATAGCGTAAATCCAAAAGAGTTACTTCGCCAACCAAATCCCTGGCGCTGGTCGCCACATATTCCAGGCCGATAGGCGGAAACATCATCATGGTGTTGTTGGCGTTTTTCTCGATATAGGGATTCAGGAATAAAGCGTGGTTATATTTAGTGCTGGCCTCGACTATCATCGGTTAAGGAGTAGTAACCTCGGTTTTAGTTTCTTTTTTGTTCAAAATTTCCTTACATTTTAAACATACTATCATTCTTTTAATTTTTTCATTTATAGTCGCGAATATTGTTACCAGATAATTATGTGCTAATTTCTCTCCGCATCTCATACAGCTATTCATTTTGATACCTCCTGGAAAAAAAATAGGGCCCGGCACTTATAATGCCGGGCCCTATTGATTTTTAAAGGTTACAACTTGACAACTTTCGTTGCCTGTTCGCCTTTAGGGCCTTGCTCAATCTCAAACTCGACTTGCTGGCCTTCGGCTAAAGATTTGTATCCTTCACCCTGAATAGACGAATGATGCACAAATACATCCTTGCCATTCTCAGGTGTGATAAAACCATAACCTTTTTGATCGCTGAACCATTTAACTGATCCTTTTACCATTGTTTGCTACCTCCTTTTCTTTAAATTATAGTAAAACCCGTCAGAAATCTACATCACATTTACCGCATAGATCCTACAACTCTAACGGGGCAAACAATGACAGCGATAAAAAAACCGCTAAGGTTAGTTTCCTAATCCTTGCGGTCTAAGACTTCTAATCTTTTTACTACAGTGTTTATACTACCATAAATCTGTGATTTGTCAACAATTATAAATGAGCCGAGGCAAGGAGAAAACCCCGGGCTCTTTCAGCCAGTTTGTAGCGCGAGACAATATTCCAAAATGCCCGGCTGTGATTTGGCTCGATTAGATGGGCTATTTCGTGGATGATCACGTAATCTCTGACCCAAGCCGGCATTGATCCTATTTTGTGCGAGATACGGATCTCGCCGCTTCTATAATTACAACAGCCGAATTTACGGCTCTGGTTAGTTACATATTCTATGGAGTTTATTTTTGGCTGACTAGCGAAATACTTCTTATTCAGGCGGCTGGCGATATCGAAAAGGCTCTCTTTTTTATCCAACTCTTCTTTGAGCTTCTTCTTTTCGAATTTTACCTTAAAACCGGTGACAATCTTCTCCAGGCGCTCCCCGGAAAGCATAAGCGGAGCGCTCACCAGGAGCGTATCTTCCACTATACGCGCGCTGACTGTGCGCCTTCGCCTGCGGCTACGGATTATTTTTACTTCCATATCAGGTATTAAAGTAATCTTTCATCGTATCCAGGAAATCCTGGTCGGGCTTTGGGTACTTACCGATGATCTCCTCCAAAGAGATATCCTCAAAATCATCGGCATCAGTACTTTCGGTCTCCACGAATTTAGCCATGATGTTGCCTTCGTCCAGAAAGCGCGAAACCGTAGTAAACACCGAGCCCGCTCCGTCAAAATAACTTCTCGGAGAGCGGTCAATGTGGGGCTTTAGCAAAAAAAGATTTTCCTTGGCCCGCGTAACCGCCACATAAAACAGCCGGCGCTCTTCCTCAATGGCGTCTTTATCTTCCAGAGATAAATACGACGGCAGGTGCCCCTCTGCCACATAAATCACAAATACGCTGTGCCACTCCAGGCCCTTTGCCGAATGGATAGTGGATAAAGTCAAAGTAGAGTCGTCTTTATCTTTGAACCCCGCTTCTACGATGCTTCTCTCCGGAGGCTCAAGCGCCATATCCGTGAGGAACTGCTCCAGGGATTCATACCTTGAGGCAATGCGCTCCAGCGAATCCAGGTCATTCAAGCGCTTATTAAAATCATCGTATTTTTCTTTAAGCAGCGGCTGGTAATATTTTAAAAAAGCGTGCATCAAATAAGCAGGCGGATGCTGAGTAATATCAATTTTCTTTAACAATTCTAAAAGCGCTTCCAGGCCGTCAATTTTATCCAAAAACTTTTTATCAATGGCAAGGCTCTCCTTATTTGCTACCACCTCCATAATTATACGTTCGGCAGTCTTCGGGCCAACGCCTTTTAGCAGCAAAAGCGCCCTGTACCAGCTGATCTGGTCAGCCCGGTTATAGGCGATGCGCAGGTACGATATTACATCTTTAATATGCGCTGCCTCGACAAATTTCTGGCCGCCGTATTTTACAAAAGGAATATTGCGGTTTGCCAGCTCCACCTCAAGGTCATTGGAATGCCAGCCGGAGCGGAAAAGCACCGCGACATCCCCCAGCTCGATGCCCTCTTCTCTCAATTCCAATATTTTATCCACGATGAATTTGGATTGGCTGTTCTCATCCCTGGCATCCACGAAAACCGGAAGTTTATTCCCTTTTTTTCTGGTGAAAAGATTTTTCTCAAATTTTTCTTCGGCAAAGCGGATGACCTCATTGGTCATGTTCAGGATTGGCTGGGTAGAGCGGTAATTTTCCTCCAGGGTGATGATCCTGGCGCCTTTAAAAATCTTGGGGAAATCCATGATGTTCTTAAAATTTGCCCCGCGGAAGGAATAAATGCTCTGGGAATCATCGCCCACAACCATGATGTTTTTATGCTCGGATGCCAGCAGGCAGACAATATATGCCTGCAGTTTATTGGTGTCCTGGTATTCATCCACCATAATGAATTTATACTTGTTGGCCAGGGCAAAACGCACGTTTTCGTGCTTTTCCAACAGGTCTTTAAGGTAAACCAGCAAGTCATCGTAATCCAAAAGCGATTTGGAAAATTTGTATTTCTTGTATTCCTGGTTTATCTTCTCGATCTCATCCGACCACTCAATAAATTGCGGATACTCGTCATAAAGTACATCCTTCATCTTCTCCGATTTATTCACGCTGATGGAGATTACTTCCGCAATCGCCCTTTTACGGGGGAAACGCTTGTCGGTTTTGTGAAATCCCAATTGGGTACGAACCAGGTTTATGGCATCTTCGGAATCCGAACGGTCCAGAATGGTAAAACTGTTGGATAGGCCTAAAACCTTGGCGTATTTCCTTAAAACGCTGTTAGCAAAAGAATGGAATGTGCCGCCTGAAACCTTCTGGCATCTGTCGTCTAAAAGCAGCGATGAACGCTTAAGCATCGCTTCCGCTGCCTTGCGGGTAAAAGTCAATAAAAGTATTTCATCCGGCTTGATCCCTTTTTCTACCAGATAGGCAACGCGATAGACCAGGACGCGGGTCTTGCCGCTGCCGGCTCCGGCAATAACCAGAAACTGGCCTTCTGTTGACCGCACCGCTTCAAGCTGAGCAGGGTTTAATTCTTTTACGTAATCTATTTTTTTAAGCATAGCGAGGCTATTCTTTATTTAGGATATCACCCAGCACGCCGCGTATAAGGTCTTCCGTAGTACCGTCTGAGGACTGCTCTTTTGAACCGGTAGCTTTGTCCAGCGCCTTTAAAAGCTGCTGCTTGGCCTGATTTATAAGAAGCTGCTTGGTAATGTAGCCGGAGTCCACGATGAAGTTTGGCTGGCCGGCTCTCCCTGAAACCTTAAGGGGTATGTAAATCTGATTATCGGTATTCAAAAGATACTGCAATTCGGGAACTTGCGTAACCATGCTCGCGGAAAGTTCCTGCGGTATAAGAAACGAGCCTTCTACCGTATAAGTAGTATCAAAACTAATTTGTCCACTGCCGGCAAAGATAAATTCATCCGACCCCATAACCGCGTTATTTACCGCAAGCTGGCCATTCAACAGTATTACGGGTAATTTGATATCCGATAATGTTGTATCCTTATCTTCCAGTTTTTGTTTATAACGCTCGGGCAGCCCTCTCTCAACTTTTTGCGCAAGCACGGGAATCATTGAAATCTTATCTAAGACTGTGCGCAAGACATTTATATTTTTAAGCTTTGCCTGTGTGACCGATATATCCCCCTCGCCCGATAAAGTAGATTTTAACGCTTGAGGGCTAAAGCCCCGGCCTTTTAATTTAATTTTACCTGAGGCGATGCCTTCGATTTTAACGGGAGATTTATCCTGGGCAATGAGGCTCTGTATTGCCAAATTTTCAGCATCAGCTTCAAAGCTGTATTCCTGCCCGGACAAATAATCATCTATCACACCTGTAGCATTGATCACTCCCTGGCCGATAGAAAGGCTGGCCTTATCCATAATAATTTTCCTGGCAGTAAGCCCTTTTGCCCCGGCGGTAAGATTATTTACCGACAGCTCAACCTTCCCTTCTAATTTCATATTCTTCTTCGCGCTGAAAACCGCCGCCTCAATTACGAAAGGAAAAGGTTTAGTCAAAGAAATATCGTTTAACGAAAAACTCAACCCGGAAATCTCCAGGTTTAAAGGCGAATCAGAAGTCCGGTCGATAAAAGTAATCACCCCATTACCGCTCTTTACTGAAGAAATAAGGATAGCCGGAAAATCCTGCTGGACAGAGACAGAAGCAGAAACAGGATTTACCTTTTCATTGGCAGCGCCTTGAGCAGGTTGCGCCAGCGTCTGGACATTGAGAGAGGATTCTTTTTGGCGGATTATGGTCAGGTGGGGTGAATCAATAAACACAGCCGGAACACTGACTTCTTTCTTAAAGACGTATTTTAAAGGGTCAACCGCGAGAGAAATATTTTTGACAGTGAGAAAATCACCTTTTTGAAACGCAGGGTCATCGGCAATAACCAGATTGCTGATCTTCAGGCTGAGCCCATGCAACAAGGAAATGCCAAGGCTTGCCTTTTCAAAGTCCACCCGGCGGTTCAAGGCCTTGCCGGCCTGGCTCAGGATTTGCGGCTTAAAACGGTTGATGTCAAATGTCTTTACAAAAATGACGGCAGCCGTAATCGCAGCGAAAACCAGAACAGCAAAAGTTATAAGTGTGATTTTTAAAATTTTCATACTTTATTTTTATTACGAATTAGAAAACCTAAAACGCAAAACGCGGCCAGGCAGCATACGCCACCTGTAAAAAAAGCCGCCCGAAACCCTTCGGCCGGAACACTGAATTCAGAATATATCGTTTCCAATAACACCACGCCTAACGCCATGGAGATATTCAGCGACGTATTATACAAAGCCGAGGCGCCTCCTCTATTATCGGCATCCGCGAAATTCATGATATAGTGGTTTATAGGTGCGAAAAAAAGCCCGTAGGAAACAGCCAGCATTATTAAATAAATCACCGCCGAAGCAATTCCATACTGGCCGAGCAGCCCGGAAAAAATGAATCCCGTAGCCGCGGCTAATAACATCGCCAGGATCACTAGTTTTCTTGGAGCAATCCTGTCAGAGAGCTTTCCGGCATATAAACCTATAGGCATGTATACGATTGAAAAAACCGTCAACAAGAACCCTATCTGTTTGGGATTTAAACCCTTTTCCGTCAAATAAAAAGGAATAAGAAAACTCCCTCCAAAAAATAGCAGGAAACCAATAATAGTCGAAAAAATAACCAGCGCGAAATCCCGGTTGTTAAATAATTTCATATCAATAAGGGGGCAGGTTGACTTCTTCTCTTCCAGGTAAAAGATAATAAAAAAGAACGTTGAAAGAAGAAAGTTGGCCCATACAATAGGCGAAGACAATTTGACTTCGTCGACCATATTCATCGCGTAAAGCAACAGGAATAGCGCGGCAGTAGAATAAATCAGCCCTTTAATATCGACATCTTTATGCGAAAACTTATTGGAACTGGGGATGTGCGGAATTACCATTTTGCTAAAAACTAACCCTAACAGGCCAAGCGGGACATTGATTAAAAACACCCAGTGCCAGTTTAAATAATGAATGATAAAACCTCCGGCAACCGGCCCTAACAGCACTCCCATCGCGGCAGATACGGTCATGATCCCCAGGCCCCATCCCACCCTTTCGCGGGGCAGATACAAGACCATTGCCGCGTAAGCGCTCACCAACATCATTGAACCACCCACCCCCTGTATGCAGC
>Ga0247841_10011567_pt1 | contig 11713 bp, 7 predicted proteins | sample LaCruzMarch2015__2_FD_192410 | JGI IMG/M metagenome (GOLD analysis project Ga0247841, IMG submission 192410) | Freshwater microbial communities from meromictic Lake La Cruz, Castile-La Mancha, Spain - LaCruzMarch2015_18m | ecosystem: Environmental > Aquatic > Freshwater > Lake | place: Spain...
TCAGGACACGCAGTCCCTCGATCCCTTCAACATCTATTCCCATCCGTCCTGGCGCCCGCTTATTGAATTGGCCCGCGAAAGGACGGACCGGATTTTCATGGGCGGGGTGCCGTTTAAAAATGCGCCGCCTGATCCCTTGTCCGCCCTGACAAAGACCACAACGGTCCTGGATGCCCAGGGTAGCCGCCTGACGACCACCACGATACGGGCGGGCCGCCGCACGCTGACAGAGCGTTTGCGCCAGGATCCGGATGTAAATACGGGCTGGACGCTGGAACATCTTTTGAAAGACGTTGACGATGCGAAAGCCTGGCTGGACCTGCCGGAGCAGTCACTGGGCGGCGAACCGGATACCGCCGGCTTCCTGGCCTCCGAGCGCACGTTGGGTGACAGTGGCATTGCCATGATTAACGTCGGCGACCCGCTGTGCTTTGCCGCCGAATTGTTCGAAATGGGCCAGTTCACGATCATGGCCATGACTGAGCCTAAACTGTTCCATCGCCTGCTGGAGCGGTTTGCCCGCCGGCTTTACCGGGAGACCGAGGCCATAGCCCGCGCTTTGCCCGGTCGGCTCTGGCGTATCTGCGGGCCGGAATACGCCTCGCCCCCGTATTTGCCGCCCAGCCTTTTCAAGGAATACGTGGTGCCTTACGACAAGCCCATGGTGGCAGCCATCCAGAAATACGGCGGGTTTGCGCGCATCCATTCGCATGGAAGGCTGAAGGACATTTTGCATCATATTGCCGCTACCGGTTGCGTGGGGCTCGATCCGATTGAGCCGCCGCCCCAGGGCGACGTGGAACTTAGCTTTGTCCGGATGAAGGTCGGCAAACAGATGACGCTCTTTGGTAACCTTGAGGCCAGCGACATCGAAAACCTGCCGACGCCGCAGTTTGAGAAGAAAATTGTAACAGCCATCCGCGAAGGCACGGCGGGACCAGGTCGCGGGTTTGTGCTGATGCCTTCCGCCTGTCCCTATGGCCGCGTGTTGTCTCCCTTGGCCCTGGCTAATTACCGCAAGATGGTGGAAGTCGTGGAAGCCGGATGAAGCACGTGGCATGCCCGCCGTAGCCTTGGCGGAGGTGGGAGCGTGTAGCGTCGAACGTAAAGCGTGGCCGGAAAGCGGATGATGGCATGGCCGCTAAACTTCGCGCAGGGGCAAGCGACCGGGCGCCGACAGGAATGCAATAGGATTTGTTTTGATAAGGGAACATAATCAACCGCCGCACCCATTAAAGCCGTGATATGACATTAGAATCCATTCTTTTGGCGCTGAACGAGCCCGACCTTGCCGCTGGGCTGCGTCCCACTTGGGAATCTTCCATGGCAACGTTTCCTCAGGACGCACGTCCTTCTTTATTGGATCCGGCCGTGATCAGGATCAGTAGGGAGTGGTGCGGTTTAGGTGACGAGGCGGATAAGCCGCTCTGCGAGGCTGCGGACCGGATCGCGAGCGACCCGGGGCTGTGCCGGCTGTTCTGGAACATTAACTGGCAGGTGTTCGATTCCGGCCATGACCTTTTCACCCAGGCCACCGCCAAGCTGGCAACATGGCCCCGGTTAACCGCCGCGCTAAGCGACCAGGCCGGCCTGTTCTACCTGCTGAGCGCGCTGGACTTTGTTCCGCGCCTGCGCGCCTATCACCGGTTGCTGAAGATCCCGGAAACCGTCACACGTGATACCTGCCAGCAGGTACGCTGTTTCTCCGGCAATTACCAGCAGGCGCACGGCGGCAATCTGGGTGTGTTTCCAAGCCAATACTGCTGGCTGAGGCAATACGTCCGCGATAATATTTATGTTCGCTTAGGTCGGCTCGAGTTCTGGGCCCGGCCCTACGGAGGGGAAGCAACGGTATTCCGGCACAGGCTATCCGGGGCCACCATGGTCCTGGCCGCGGAAGGCGCTTGTTTCAATGCCGAAGGATACATGGACGAGGCCGAGCATCAGCCATCCCGCGGCCCAAACTGGACGGCAACCTTGCGGATCACCCCATCGGCCGTCCGGGGTTATCCCATCACCCCGTGGGGCAAAGCGCTTCGGCGGGAAATAGAGCTACCCTCAGCGGACTGGGACCGGGTCCTTACCCGGGACGATCCGGTTTACGATGTTCATATTCCCTCCGGCGGCAATATGGGGCTCGACAAAGTGGTAGACGCCTTCCGGCGTGCCCATCAGTTTTTCCGCACGCAGTTTCCCGCCCGGGCCGGCGTAGCGTTTGTATGCAGCTCCTGGGCTTTCAGCCCGTTCCTGGAGAATGTGCTTGGGCCGGACGCCAACCTGGCTCATGTTGCCAGGGAGGTGTATCTTCATCCGATTGCCTCAACCGGACCGGCAAGCTTGTGGTTCATCTTCCTCCAGGACAAGTTTGACCTGGCTACGGTGCCACGCGATACCCGCGTCCAGCGCGCCCTGGCTGATTACCTGGGTCAAGGCCATATTTGGCGCAATGGCGCCATGTTCTTCCTGGTGGATGACCTGGAGCGGCTGGGCGCGCAGTATTATAGAGCACAGTGGCCGGCCATCCAGAAGCAGTTTGCCTTGTAAAGGATCCCACCGCAGGATTTCCACTTGCTGTAGTTTTAAAAAACTAGTCAAAGATGAAGAACATTTCCTTGGGCAAGTAGGCCGGACGCCAGTGTGGATCCTTGGACGTGCCCGTCAGGCGGAATTCCAGCATCTTTGTAACGGGCATCATGGCAATCTGCAGGATACCGCCCACCAGTGTGTTTTTCTTGAGCAGTTTAACCTGCACCGCAAAATCCAAGCTACCATTTAAGTGGTAGTCACCAGTACACACAAGCGTGATGACCTCGCCCTCGATGATAATATCGTCCGAATGGATATTGCCGTCCTTGATTACAAAGGATGCCCGCGCGTCAGTCTGCCGTACGATCAGGCTAAGCCCCGGCACAATATGCCCCAGGAACTCGGACAGCCCCCCGAACAGTGGAAACTGGAACAGGTGGCCGGCGCTAATCTCGATCCATCCCTGCCCCGTGGCCGTCTGACCGCCGGAATCATCCAGAAAGCCCTCAAGCTCCAACTGCCCCGCGAGAGCACCATGGTACTGGTCCGTCGCGTGACCGGTCAGATTGCGCGACAGCATTTGAAAATTCACTTCGCGCGCATCGGTCTGGAGGTGGTAGCGCAGATTGGTCGAATTCAACACGGGATACACCACGCCCGATCCACGGACGAGCCCCCGGCATAAATCCGCCTGCACATCGTTGATATACGCAGTGTCTTCCACCACGCGCAAGCTCAGGGAACAGCGATCCGCGAGTAACTTTTTCCAGCCGGCCCGCTGGGCATCAACCTCAATATCCATGTCATTGTGCGCCACACCCATGTAGTCAGCGGTCCCCCAGGCGGCTACCTTAATCGGCCCTTCAAACCGGAAAAGGCCCACAACGTTCGCAATGAATGGAGCAAGCATTTGAGCCACTGCTTTCGGATCGGCCGTGGATAGGCCGTCAAAACTGACGGTCTCCCGGTTAAAATCCAGCCGCGTACGACCCTGGACCGTGCCTTCCTCGCGCACGGCAAGCAGAGGGGCGAGCACCAGCGACGCGTTGGTGTCCGAAAAATCTATAACCAGACCAGATTTCATCAGCAGATTGGTAACCCCGTGGTACTGGCAATTGTCCCCTTGGGCATGGCCGGTCAAGTGAAAAAACGAATTCGTCCCCACCCCGAAAGAAAAATTGGCCTTCGCGACCGGCGGCTGCTCCTCGAACTGAAACCACTCGATCACGGATGCCTGGGGCAGATTCAACGAATACAGCAAGGGCAACAGGGCATTGGGATTAAATGCGGTGGTAACCGCGCCCTGATACTGTTTGGTTTCCCAGTCATAAACACCGGAGAGATTAAGCGGGCCGCACCAATGATCCTTGCCCACGGTGGCAGCCAACGATTGGAGGGTCAATTTCTGCTTGTCGAACAGGAACCGGCCGTTGATTTTCGCCACATGGGCGCCCTCGATATCGGCATTGATCAAATCCACAACGCCTTCGCCGCTTGTGCCTTTCATGCTCAGTTTGAGGCACCAGGCGCCGAGCGCCGTTTTTCTAAAACGGGTGTTCCGCGCATCCGCCTGGAGCTGAACATCCGTCGCATTCACATCGGCGGGATTCAGCAGACAGGTCACATCCACATTCACGGGACCACTACCGTTTGTGCTCATCCCGACCTGCCCCCATGCTGTCAGCAAATCAACCAGGCGGATGTTGCGCTGGTTGTCGCTAACGGCCATCGCCGACGAGCGGATGGCCTTAACGTCCTCGCGCGGCAGGACCAGCTCGCCCCGTCCGGTAAACTTGATTCCGGGCATTCGGGCGGCAAGTTCTTTCACCTGCAGGCGCGTCGCATCTTCATCCCAGACTACACGCGCCAACATGATCTGGAGGACAAATCGTTCCGCCTGGAACATCGCATCATTCGTCGCCGCATGCCGAATCGGCACGGACACGACGCCGTTTTTGATGAGCGCGCCGGAGATGCCGTTTTTGCCCTTCAGCCAGGCCAAGGGTTGGAGGCGCAGAACTATTTTTTCGGCATTGAGCAGGGGAACGCCGATATCGCCCTTGCGGTGACAGCAGACATGCGTTGCGATAATACCTTCGAAAATCCCCAGCTTAACCTTCTCCAGCGTGATCACCAGACCGCTGAACTGCAGTCGTTTCTCGATGCTTCGCGCCAGGACATTCGGCAGGCCGATAAGGCTCAAGTAGAGTGCCGTCACGAGCACAACGATAAAAACCGTAAAGACGCCATACTTAATATTGCGCAGTATCATGCTTTCACCGTGTTATATCCTGCAGAAGCTGGTCTGCCAGCGTTTTAGGAAGGATAAACACCGTCTCCTGCCCTTGCACTTTTGCATACACGCCCAGATCTTCGGAGGCTTCCCCCAGGACCAGGGTTTTTTGAATGCCTTTCTGGCCACTCAGGCTGAAAGTTATTGAACCGCGCGGTTCTTTCAAACCATACACACCCAATTCACTGTGCTCGGACCGCTCAAAGCGCACAACGCGCAAGGCGGTCATCCGCTCAAGCAGCGCCGTGATGACCGCCGGGTTGACCGGCCCGGCGGAGGGCGCCACCGGGATCCACGGCCCCATTCCCTCCCGCGTCACGGTCTGCACGCCATCCTTTTTACGGAGCACGATCTTTGTGACGGCCATCGGGTCCAGGGCAAGCACAACGCTGTCGCGATAGGCAATCGGATCGAGCGCCAGAGTGGCCGCCGCCGCCACGGAAATCTGGTAGAGCTGATCCTCGTCTTCAAACTTGGCATAGATATATTCCTTGCCCGGCAAAGGTCGGCTCATGGCCAGCGTTCGGCCGGTCGGCAGTGTGCCTGCGGCCTGTGTCGTGGACGCTGCGGGAGCCGTTGCGCTGGTCACGCCCTGCGTGGTGATGTCCGACGAGGGCATGGCATCGGCCACGCGTACCACGCGAAACGGCGGTTCCAAGCCCAAAGCCGGGAGATTAGTATCGCTCAGGAAGCCCTTGACATGCAGGGTGTTCAGGCGATTAATCAGATCTTCCACGAGATGATTATCCGCTTTCCATTGGGCGGGCTCCGTCACTTGCCAGTCGCCGGCCGCGGTTTTCTGGAGCTGTAACACCTTTTCGCCTTCCTCGATCCGAATCCAGGCAATGGCGCCCGCTGCCATAAAATAGAGCCGCGAATCACGGAGATCGCTGAGACCTGCATTTAGGGCGTCGATCGAGTTTTTCTGGACGGCAAACACTGAACCGGTGCCGCGATAGGCGGTATAAATCAGGTCGCCTTTCTCATTCGTCCGACTGCCGAAACACAGTTTGAGCCCTTTCTTTTCCTCATCCTGCCAAATATTGAGCTGCAGGCTCGTTTCGTCGTCACTTAACCCATAGATGGCCGGATCAGCCATATGTTCGGCCACGAACTGCTGAATCTGCAGGTTGAAGAGCTGTTCCAGCAGGCTGGTCACCTTGAACCAGTCGGCACGGGCCGTAATGGGTTTATGGATGATCCACTCCGTGCCTTCCCGGATAATCTCGACGAGTGGACCACCGAGGCGCTTAATGGCGAGGCCTTTGACATAGGTAGGCGTACCGGAAAGGAGATGGAGATCACGAAGGTCCGCTGCCGCACGTGGAATAATGTCCAGTAGATTTGTAGAAGTGGCAATGACGGCATCCGTGTTGTCCACTTGCACATACACCGCGTCCTTCATTGGCGAGAGTCCGCCGACCGTGATGGTATAGCGGCGCTGGGCATCACCCAGGACCATGCGGGCCAAGGGTTTGACCAGCCCATAATCCTCCAGGGAGAGCGAGCGGCTTTCCCGCTGGGCAGCCGTCACGATTTCCCCGCGGGGCAATTTGGCCATCACGGCCAGCATGTGGTTGAGTTTGATATTATCAGCCCGCGCCTCCACCGGTTTATGGATCATCCACTGGCTCTGCTCGTTTGCGCACTCCACGAACAGGTTGTCCCGGGAAAACGACCAGTATGTAACGTTCTCCGGCTCGATATCCAGCAGATGCAGGTTAGACAGTTCCTGCGCGCTCTCGTCTTTTTCACCCCACTCCACGATGGCGATAAACGCGCCCAGGAGCACCGACAGGACCAGCAAAAAAAATGTGGTTCGAACATGCATGGAATCGCTTCCCCTGCTTATTTTCTTCGATAGGTCCAGACCACGAGCCCCAGCAGGACCACCAACCCCGGAAGACACACCACCACAAGCGCGGAGAGCCGTCGCAGTTGTCCCCGGTCCAAGGCCACCTGGATCGTTGCCGGCTCGCGGGGCGCGATTGTGACCGTCTCCTCGCGTTCCAGCAACCAATTCAAGGCGTTCATGAAGAAATCGACATTATAACCTCCCAGCAGAGCGCCGTTTGACACCAGCACCGAATCGCCCACGATCACCAGCCGCGTTGGCTGGAGTTCCACTTCCATGCCGGGCACGGGTCCTTTCTCAATAGCCACGGCAACCGGCACGGGTCCGCTCTGATCCACCCCGGGATCAAATTTCGGCTGATTCTGGTTGACGGAAAGTTCTGCCCATCCCTGGTCGCTGCTGGAGGCCAGTACGGAGACCCGCGGCTTGTCGGCCGGCTTGTCGGCCGCGCCGTTGGTGACCACAAGCGGTTGTACCGACCGGGGCATGGTAAAAATTGTGGTGACATTTTTCAGTCGTGTGGTGATGGGATGTTCCCCGTAGGCGGTTACCAGCAATTGCCGGAGTGCCGTGGCCGAACCCACTACGCGGTCCGACCCCAGGCGCACCCCCCAGAGTTCGAGCATCTTTTCCAGCCCGGAGTTCAGGCCGGGATCCACCAACAGCAACAGCCGGCCGTGGTTATTCAGGTAAGCATTGATCATTTCCATTTCCGGGTGCGTCAGCTGCTTGGTCGGCCCCGCGATGACCAGAACGTCGCCATCAGCAGGCACGGCGCTGACATCGCTGAAGCTCAGCGGCTTGACCTCCAGGTTGTTCTTTTCCATGGTCCGGGCTATGATGGAATAGCCCGTGTAGGGGTCGAAATTGTCCGTCTGATGCTCGCCGTGGCCGGTGAGAAAATAGACCACGCTCTTACGGGCCTGCAAAAGGTTTTGGAGGGCGGTCGAAAGCGCCTGCTCGCCACAAAACCGCCGTAGAATCCTGGCGCGGCCGGCAAGCGTCGGCGTGTAATCGTAGTCGGCCAGATCCGCCACCGGCACGATCCGGCGCCGGACGCCGGCGTCGAGCACAATCACGTTCGGCTCGCGCAGATCATATTGCAAGGCCAGCGCCTTGCTGCGGACCATGTCACGATGGGGATCCACATACTCGACGCGCAGTCGGGCAGAAGTATATTCATATTCCCGAAGCAGGCTTTGCACATCGCCATAGAGTTCCTGCTCGCCGCTCATAAAGACGATGATCCGGATATCCGCCGACAGATGACTCAGCAGGCTTTTGGTTTCCGCCGTCAGGGCATAATGGCGCACGCGGCTTACGTCGAACCGGAGCGGGTGCTGACTGGCAAGATAATTCACCATGAGAACCATGAGCGCCGCGAGAGCGAGTGAGACCCACACGGTCAAACCCGTCAGCCAACGTTTGAATGCAAACCGTAATTTCATAATTCAGCGCCGGAGAAAATATTTATAAATTTCGGATTTAGTTTCACTTCCATTGCCTTGCTTCGATCACTTTGACCGTGGCAAACACAAAGAACACGGTGAGCGAAAAATAAAGGACGATGGGCCGCGTATCCACAATGCCCTGCGCAAAGTCCCGGATATGCTGGGCGCTCGACAGGTAGGCGAGTGTCTCCTGCGCCGCGGCGCCGGGTAGTACCAGTCGCGCCGTATCCAGAAAAAACAGGATGCTGACCACGATGAAACAGCCAATGGCCGCCACGACCTGGCTACGCGTCAGGGCCGAGACAAACACGCCAATAGCGATGAAACAACTGCCGATGAGCCACAAGATCAGGTAGCCGGTAAAGATGGGCGCCCAGTCCAGGGGGGCCATGCCGGGCGCCATGGCCTTCAACAGGATAAAATATGCCGCCGTGGGCAAGGTCAACAGCAAAAAGAATAAAAGCGCGCCGGCATATTTTCCCAGCACGACTTGCAGATCCGTCACGGGCGCAGTCAGAAGCATTTCAAGTGTGCCGGTCCGGCGTTCCTCGGCAAATAGCGGCATGGTGATCAACGCAATGGTCGCCAGCACTGCCACCCAGAAATAAGGCGCGCTGAACAGGAGATCCCCCAGGCCGATTTGTTCGCCCAGATGCTGGATCAAGGGTCGGCAGAAACTTAAGCCCGACACCACCAGGAACACCACCATGACCACATAGGCCAGGGGAGTGTAAAAATAAGCCCGCAATTGTCGTTTTAATAAAATTATAATATTAGTCATGGGTTTACCCGCCGGAGTTCACCCGCCTCAGGCGGGGCGGCGCCATAGGCGACCGGGGTTTTGCCCCGGCCCGCAGTCAATTTGATAAAGACATCTTCCAGGTCGAGAGCCTCCAGGCTCAGTTCGCGAAGCGGCCAGCCCTGCGCCGCGGCGATCCCGGACACCGCCGGCCGTATATCGACGCCCGGGTGACACTCGAGCCGATACCGACCCCACAGGGCCGATCCGCTTGCAGGGACGTTGATCGCAGGTCCCACCGGCAAAACCCGCAGAACCCCGCTCACGCGCCGGAGACGCTCCGCCACTTCGTCCGACGGTCCCGCAATCTCGACGGCCACGCTGACGTTACCTTGCAGTTGGCCCACAAGATGCTCGGGCGAATCGGATGCCACAATGCGCCCGTGATTCATAATAAATACCCGCTGGCAAATGGCTTCCGTTTCCGCGAGTGAATGGGTTGCCAGCACCACCGTACAACGCCGACCCAGGGCGCGGATCAGCTCGCGCACGGCGCGTATCTGGTTCGGATCGAGCCCGAGCGTTGGCTCATCCAGGATCAGGAGTTCCGGGTTGTGGATCAGACTGTCCGCCAGCGCCAGGCGCTGGCCATAGCCTTTCGAAAGCTGGCCAATGATGCGCCGCTCTACGTCCTTGAGCCCGCACAGGACCTTCATTTCCTCCATGCGCTCACGGCGTTTCCGGCGGGGCATGCCCTTGAGCTTTGCACGAAACGAGAGATATTCATCCACCCGCATCTCCGGATAGAGCGGCGCATTTTCCGGCAAGTAGCCGATGTGCCGCCGCGCGTCCAGGGAATGCGAAAATACGTCCAGCCCGTCAATCAATATCCGGCCCTGCGTTGGCGCCAGGTAAGTGGCTAAAAGGCGCATCAGCGTTGTCTTGCCGGCGCCATTTGGCCCGAGAAAACCAACGATCTCACCCCGCAGGATCTCGAACGAAATATCGTCCACGGCTTTTGCCGAGGCGAATCGCTTGGTTACATGTTCAACTTTAATCATGACCGGATGTGACGGGCAATAAACATGGCCTGATGAAGATCTGGCTTCCGGAAACTCAAGGTTAACTCTACCGTCATCCATCCTGTTGATCAATTCCAAAAACGGGCTATACTGGAAGGGCTGTAGGCTGTAGACGGATGACGGAAGTCAGAAGGCATTCATGAAAACCGATCCGAAGACCAATCACTTATTGCCTCAAGCAGGGGGCTACCGCCTATGGCCGGTCCCGAACTCCTGGAGAGTCGGGGTGACGGAACCGGCTGGCGCCGGGGCCGGTAAGCAGGGATTCCCTGCGAGGGAATTCCCTCATACGGAACGCCACCTGCAATGTGTCTGGTTCGACGCCGCCCTGCGCCCCGGCGCGCTGAAAACCGAACAAGGTGATGAAATCATCGTCGAGCATCCCGGCCAATGGAATCTGGAAGACGGGCCTGATTTTTTAGACGCGACATTGCGTGTTGGCCCAGGGCAGCGCCGCATAACCGGCGATGTCGAGCTCCATGTCCACCCTTTAGACTGGCAGCGGCACGGCCATGCCCGGAACCCGGTCTATGCCCGCGTCATCGCGCATGTGACTTATTTTTCCGGCGCCCTGCCGGCCGCAACTCTGCCCAGCGGCGCCGTCCAGGTTTCGCTCAAAGATGCCCTGGCGGCAAATCCGTTTTTTTCGTTTGAGAGCCTCGACTTGACCGCCTATCCCTATGCCGCGCGTGAACCGGCGACACCCTGTACGCATGTGCTGAAAACATTGGGCCCGGATCGTGTTGCCGAACTGCTCGAGACCGCAGGCGAGGAACGCTTGCGAGTCAAGGCCGCGCGGATGGCAAACGCTTTCCCCTCCAAGGGAACTGACCAAATCCTGTATGAAGAAATTATGACCGCCCTGGGCTATAAAAATAATCGCGCGCCGTTCCGGTACCTGGCCGAGCAATTTCCCCTGGAAACCCTGCGACAGGCATCCGGTGGCGACATCCTGAAAGCCTATGCGCTCCTGATGGGCGTTGCCGGCCTCTTGCCGGCGCAGACCCCCGCGCGCTGGGACGTGGAAACCCGCCTTTTTGTGCGGCAATTGTGGGATCAATGGTGGAAATATCAGGCCGCCTGGAGTGCGCGGGCCTTGCGTCGGAAAAACTGGAAGCTGAGCGGTCTGCGGCCGCCCAACCATCCCCAGCGCCGACTGATGCTTGCCGCCATCTTGTTTATTAGCGAACGGGAATTGACCCGGCGCCTGACGGCGCTTAAAACGGATTCCCCGGATGATGCGTTCACATCCATGATGGCCATGTTACAGCCTGAGACCGATACTTACTGGCAACGCCGGCTGACGTTTTCCGGCAAGGCGCAAGCCGTGCCGGTGGCGCTCATGGGCGAAGGCCGCGCGTCGGCCATTGTCTTAAACGTGCTTGTCCCTTTTCTGGCGGCGCTGGGCAAACGTGGTGTCATGAGCCCAGCGTTCCTGCGCCGCTTGCCGCCCGAAGAGGATAACCAGATCATCCGGCAGACGGCCCATAACCTGCTTGGCCGGGATCATAACCCGGCCCTTTACCGGTCCGGCCTGCGCCAGCAGGGCCTTATTCATATTTTCCACGAATTCTGCCTGACCGACCGTTCCCGGTGCAAGGATTGCGCGTTATTGAAATGGCTGGTAAAGGAGCCGATCAATTGAGGCGCTTTCCAACCATTTTGCCGCAAAAAGGCGCAATTTTAATAATCGAAATATTTCCAATGATTAAACAATTGCATAAGGGGAATAATATCGCGCCTGGTTTACAGGCGCAGTGTATCTGC
>Ga0247841_10011568_pt1 | contig 11713 bp, 10 predicted proteins | sample LaCruzMarch2015__2_FD_192410 | JGI IMG/M metagenome (GOLD analysis project Ga0247841, IMG submission 192410) | Freshwater microbial communities from meromictic Lake La Cruz, Castile-La Mancha, Spain - LaCruzMarch2015_18m | ecosystem: Environmental > Aquatic > Freshwater > Lake | place: Spain...
CCCAGACCGCCTTCTGCTCTTCGCGCCCCAGTCCAGCGAGGAACGCCTTGAGGATGCGCTCCATCCCGCGCGCGTATTCACCATCGCAGACAAAGTTCTGCAGCTCGAAGCGGAGCGTCTTGATCTGCCCCGCGTCGTGCCCGATTTCGGACACCTTCGAGACGCCGTTGTTGAGCAGCTCAAGGGTGGTGGGGTCACGGAAATAAAGCTCGCGGTTCGTCACGGGTTGATGAAGCTCTCGGCTGAGGTAATGGGAACGGCCATGTAGTTGAAGCCGTCGCGGGCGTCCATGAAACGATAGACATTGCCGGCGTATTCGCCCGGGAAGAGCACCAGCAAGCGGCCGCGAACGCAGTCTTCGACCCGCTCGATCAGGCTGGACACCCGCATGAAGTCGAACAGCGTCGCCAGCCCGGTGACCGCGACGACGCCGGCGGCATTGACATCCTCACCGGCCCAGGCCTGACGCACCCGCTCGACGGCCAGGTCTTCGAGTTCGCTGTTGGCGCTGAACTGCTCAGGCTCGGCGAAGATGGCTTCGCGATACTCGTGGGCCGCGATCCATTGCGGCAGCAGGTCGGTGAGGTCGACGGCGGCCCAGCCGTGGTTTGCTTCCAGCGTGAAGGCTTCGAACTGCGGCAGCCGTGCCCGCACCCGCCGTTCTTCCGGCGGCGGATACACCGCAAACCAGACACGCTGCTTGCCCGAGGTGTGGGCAGCCCAGGGCAGGCGCACCTGGCGGGAGTAGTTGGAGAGGAGGCGGTCGATGGCGTTCATGCTGGCTCGAGGTGGAATTGCGCGAGCAGCGGGAAGCTCAGTTCAACGACTTCGCCCACCGCGCGCAGGTTGAGCAGTCCGGCCCGATGGGCTTCCTGGCCCATGATCCTGGCCCGGTCGGCAGGCAGATCAAGCAGGGCGCACCAGGGATTAGAGAACACCGCCACACCCTGGTAGCCGGCGATACTTCCCAGGAAGAAGGCCATGGTAACGGCCGCTGCTGTCGGCTTGATGCGCTGCCGGGTCTTGTTTGCACGACCGGCGAGGTGCCCGGACTGGGACCAAGAGGAGGCGGCATTGCGTGCGACCCTATTCCGGCTCGGTTCTGAATACTGATGTGGAAACGCGGTTTCCAATGCGTGCGCCAGGCTGGCCGTTTCAACTCGTTGACCATCCGTTGCGTCCATGACCTTGGGGGTGGTTGCCCGGAACAGTGGATCACGCGCCCAGGCCACTTGAACGGCCAGCAGTGGCAGGCCCGCGGGGTCGCCGGCGTGAAGCTTGCGCAGGAGTCCGAAAATGGGTCTGGCCTCGTCGAGCGCGTATAGCTCGCGCAAGTGACGAAGCGATTTTTGCCTGGTACTGTCGGTGTCCTTGGCCAGCACGTTGCGCTGAAGAATGGCCTCGCGGTAATCGGCGGCACTGGAGCCGACGGCAACCGCCGCCAGCACCGCGGCAAGCTCTGTCAGCATCATGGTCCGGCTGATATGCGCGCCGCCGGGAGAGAACTTGAGGCCGAAGGTCTCCAACGCTCGGGCGGTCGCGGGAAAGCCAGGTGAAAAGAGGCTGCTGGCTTGCACTATTCCTCGCCGGTGACAGAAACAGGAGAGCGGGGAGAGTTTACGCGCGATGCGTGCCGTGTCAACGGCTGCACGGAGGGGGTCGGCGGGTCTTCGCGGCTCAGCGCGGGGGACAGTCGGGAGGATTCGCCGTGAACCGGCTGACCATGGTCAGGGCCCAGGCCGTCCAGCTCACCGACGAGGGCACCGTCTCGGACCTTCGGGGCCGGTAGCAGTCTCAACCTCAAGAGGGCTTGAACTGTTGCGATTAAAGTTGTATATTCTTGCCAAAAAATGAGCAAGAAAGTGTACAAAGTAAGGATAGGCGAAGCGGCGGAAGCTCTCGGGGTTTCGCTCGCGACCGTGCGCCGCTGGGAAACCAGCGGTAAGATCACGGCCGAGCGTACCGCTGGTGGCCAGCGACGCGATGACTTGTCGCTGCTGCTGCCCGTGGCGGATTCCCAACGATGATCCTGGCTCACAAGATCGCGCTCGATCCCAACAACACCCAGCGCACCTACTTGGCGCGGGCCGCCGGGACCGCGCGCTTCGCCTACAACTGGGCGCTGGCGCAGTGGCAGGAGCAGTACCAGGCGTGCCAGGACAACCCGCTCTTGGCTAAACCCAATGAGGCGGCCTTGCGCCGGCAGTTGAACGCCATCAAGCGCGAGCAATTCCCCTGGATGCTCGAAGTAACCAAGTGCGCGCCCCAGCAAGCCATTATGCAGTTGGGCGAGGCCTTCAAGAACTTCTTTGCCGGGCGCGCCAAATACCCACGTTTCCACAAAAAAGGTCGCAACGACAGCTTTGCCCTGGACAATGGGCACTTCGTTCTCGACGGTTCGCGTATCCGCCTCCCCCATCTGGGCTGGGTGCGGATACGCGAGACGTTGCGCTTTACCGGCAAGATTGTCTCGGCAACGATTTCTCGCACGGCGGACCGCTGGTTTGTCGCCGTCGTCGTGGACACCGATCAGATCCTCACCCGTTCCGCCGAAAACCAAGGCGTCGTGGGTGTCGATCTGGGTGTCACGCGGCTTGCTACCCTTTCCAACGGTGAGCAAGTCAGCGGCCCCAAGGCCCACAAGGCGGAATTGAAACGCATGGAGCGGCTCAACCGAAGCCTCTCGCGAAAGGTGAAATTCTCCCGCAACTGGCGTAAAACCAAGGCCAAGCTGGCCCGCCTTCATGCCCGCATCGCCAACGTGCGCCTGAATGCCATGCACACGCTCACATCTGATCTGGCGCGGCGCTTTCATACCATCGGCATCGAAGACCTGAACGTCCGCGGCATGGTGCAGAATCGGCACCTGGCGCGCGCCGTCTCGGACATGAGCTTCTTCGAGTTCCGGCGGCAGTTGGACTACAAGACCGCCATGCGCGGCGGTGTCGTGGTGCTGGCTGATCGCTGGTATCCCAGCAGCAAGATCTGCTCGGGATGCGGTCATAAGATGGATTCCCTGCCGTTGTCCATACGGCACTGGGACTGCCCGGCCTGTGGCGCCCGCCACGACCGGGATCTGAATGCGGCGATTAACCTCGCCAATTACGCCGCGAGTTCCGCGGTGTCTGCCTGTGGAGGGGAAGGCGCTGGTGCGGGCCGCAAGGTGCGCACGAAACCGGCCCCTGTGAAGCAGGAACTCAGCGACAAACTTGCTGCGTAGGTTTGTGTAAGTCTGAGAGAGCGGTCCGCAACGGACATGAGTAGCAAGCACCAGTCGGGAATCAGTTCGGCAGTCCTGGGGCCAGCCGCCGTCCTGCTGCTGGTCCTGTGGGTGCTTGCACCATTGGCGGGCGCCGCGGACGGGCCGGCCGCGGCGCCACCCGCGGCGACCATCCCGGCCCCGGCCCCGATCCCGATCGAACAGATCGCCCCATCCGCCACCGCGGTGGCGCAGCTCCTGCGCCACCTGGCCGCGGACCTGATCCCAAGCGCTGAGATCGAGAGGATCCGCACGACCCTGCCCGGTATCGTCACCGCGCACGAGACCGACGAGGCGCAACTCCTGGACCTGCTGCGCGAACAGCCCTCCCTGGAGACGCTCCAGGCCCAGGCGGAAGGCTGGCAAGCCCGTCAGCTCGCCCTCACCGCCTGGCTCGACACCCTCACCGGGCGGGCCGCCAGGCTCCAGGACGCGGCGACCCGTCTCGCGCGGCGGCACGAAACCTGGACCCTGACCCGCCAGGCGGCGCAGGCCGCCGCCAGCCCCGCGGCGGTGCTGGCGCAGGTCGACGACACGCTCGCGACCCTGGCGACGGCGCAGCCGCTCTATCTCGCCCAGCGCGACGAGGCCCTCGACCTGCAGGCCGCGGTAGCCCGCGAGGTCACCCGCTGCGAGGGCGCCCGGACGCGCATCCTGGAGGCCCAGGAAGGCGACGTGGGCGGGGTCTTCGCCCTGACTGGCCGCCCCCTCTGGAGCCCGGCGCTCTGGACCCAGGGCCTGGCCGCCATCCCGGGGCGCGCCGACCAGGTCGCCGCGACCCTGGGCGCCCAGATCGGTCTGTACCTGCGCGAACCCGCGCACCGGATGCCGCTGCATTTCGCGATCTTTCTCGCCACCCTGATCGCCCTGCGGGCGGCCCGGGGACGACTGCGGCAATGGGCGGCGGCGAGCGAGGACATCGCGCGCATCACCGTCGTCTTCGACCGACCGATCGCCGCCGCCCTGGTGGTGGCACTCATCTTCGCGACCAGCCTCGCGTCACCGGCACCGACCGAGGTGAAGGAACTGCTCGGGGCCCTGGCACTGGCGCCCTTGATCCTGCTCGCCCGCCCCCTGCTCGACGCGGCGCTGCGCCCGCCGCTCTTGACCCTGGGTCTGCTCTTCGCCCTGGACCGGGCGCGCCACGCCTTCGGCGGCGCCCCCCCCTTGGTCGATCAGGCCCTCATCTTCGTGGAGTCCCTGGCCGGGGGGATCGCGCTCCTGTGGCTGCTCTATCACCTGAGGCAGCGGGCCGGGCAGGATGAACGGGTGCAGCGAGGCACGGCCTGGGTCTGGCGCCTGCTTGCGGGCGCGGCCCTGGCCGCGCTGGCGGTCGGGCTTGCCGCCAGTCTGGTCGGCAGTCTGCGCCTCGCCCGCCTCAGCACACCGGCGGTCCTGGTCGGGTGGGTCTATGTCCTGTGGTTCTATGCCGCGGTCCGGGTGCTGACCGCGGTCCTCGCCTTTGCGCTGCGGGTCTGGCCCTTGCAGTCCCTGAACATGGTGCGCGATCACCGCAAGTGGCTGCTGCTGCGGGCCCACCGGTTGCTCATCTGGGTTGCGGTCCTGAGCTGGTGGTACCGCTATCTGGACTATCTGGGCCTCTGGACGCCCTTCCTGGCGGCCGTCCAGTACAGCCTCGCCGCCCGGCTGACGCTCGGCAGTTTCAGTACCTCCGCCGGGGACGTCCTGGCCTTCGCCGTCACCCTGTGGGCCGCCCACCTGGTGTCGGCCGGGCTGCGCTTCATCCTGCAGGAGGAGGTCTACCCCAGAACCCGTGTGTCCAGCGGCATCTCCTATGCCGCATCGAGCCTGCTCCAGTACAGCATCGCGATCCTGGCCTTTTTCATCGCGCTCGGATTCCTGGGCATCACACTCACCCAGGTGACGGTCTTCACCGGGGCCTTGGGGATCGGCATCGGGTTCGGCCTCCAGAGCGTGGTACAGAACTTCGCCTCCGGGCTCATCCTGCTGTTCGAGCAGCCGATCCATGTGGGGGATGCGGTCCAGGTCGGCGAACTGCAGGGCCGGGTGCGCCGGATCGGCATCCGCGCCAGCGTGGTGCGTACCCTGCAGGGCGCCGAGGTCATCATCCCCAATTCCCAACTGACCGCCAATCAGGTAACCAACTGGACCCTGAGCGACCGGCAGCGGCGCTTCGAGCTCCCGGTCGGCGTGGGCTACGGCAGTGAGCCCCAGCGGGTGATCGCGTTGCTGGAGGGGGTCGCCCAGGCCCACCCGAAGGTCTCGCGCGATCCCCCGCCCCGCTGCTATTTCATGAGCTACGGCGACAGCGCGATCAATTTCGAGCTGCGCGCCTGGACCGACTACGATGACGCGACCGAGGTCCGCAGCGCGCTTGCGGCGGCGGTCTACCAGGCCGTCTATGCGGCCGGGCTGAGCTTCCCCTTCCCGCAGCGGGAGGTGAGACTGTTATCCTCCGAGAACGCCGTGTCGGCGCCTGGCGCCCCAGGTGCCTGATCCGGCCTTTGGCGTTAGTATGTGCCCATGAGTATCGGCAAACCCCCGCCAGATCACGCCCAGCCGGCCCTGCCGACGGACCGGGGCAATGCCGCGGCCACGCCGCCAGGCACTCCCATGGCAGCGCCGCCGCGACCCCGTAAGTCCGCAGAGGTCGGTTGCGTGTTCGCGGGGTTGGAGGTGCGGGTGGCGGATCGGTCCGCCGATGACTATGCCGCGTTCCTGGAGGAACTGTGAAGATCGAGCGGGTCCATTCGACTGCCTGGCCAGTCGCCTGTCCAACATCATGCTGATTCCCGGTAAGCGCACCCCCCGCGGCTACGACCAACTGCGGGCCGCGATCCGGGTGTGTCACCGCTATCTGCTGCGTCTGATCGCCGAAGGCAAAGGGCACGAAGCGATCAAGACCGCCAACCGGGTCTTTGATCTCGCCCTGACCGATGCGGGTAAGCGCACCTTTTTCCATCATGGGATCGACTTGCTGGACGCGCTACCGCCGCCCGCGGCCTTTGGTGTGGATGCCTTCGAGCACGAGAACCACCCCCGCCAAGTGCAGCGGGTCCGGTCGCAGCGTGAACAATTCGCTCGCTTTTTGGCCCGCTACGGAAGCCTCGACAGCCATGGGCCAGCGGGGAGCAAACCAGTCTGAGTCCCGGTTCGGCGCGAAGAACCCGTATGCCTGGGCCACGGAGCAGCCCAACATTCCCTGCAGGCCAGCCGACTCATGCCGACGATCGCAACGCAATAAACGTGGGGGAGACGGGGCGCATGCCCCTCCCCCCGCAGGGGTTCGCTGTGCGGACCAACGCCCTCGCGGCGACGAACCGAGCCGGGAGGATGATCGAGACCTGTGCCATGCTCGGCCCCTTCCGCGCCCGAGCGATTGCCGAAATCCTCGCCTGGGCCACCGAGCACTGCAACGGCCGCTGCCCTTCCTTGACCTTCGCCGGTCGGGCGGCTAGCATCATGTGTGTGTTTCTGATGAATCGGTGAGGCCCCGGGTCCCTCGTGGGCCGCCAGTCCAGTTGGCGAGGCAGAGAGGCGGCGCCCGGGCCCGGTGCCGAGGCGCAACATCATTTCGACCGATCGCGTGCAACCACAGGGCAAATGAAATGGAAAAATCCAGACTCCTGATCTTGTGCAGCAGCCGCACTGTCGTTCTGGCGGAGCAGCTGCAGGCCGGTTTGAAAACGGATTTTTGCGAGGCGACTTTGTGGAGTGAAGACGGCGGGATTCAAACGTCAGGCACCATCATCGAAACCCTTGAGGAGCAGTTCGACTTTACCGTCGTCCTGCTCGCCGGGGACGATGTATCAACCAGGGACGGGGGTGACCGGATCAGCACCCGCGACTCCTTCATATTTTCAACCGGGCTCTGCCTCGCGGCCTTCGGTGCGGAACGCTGTTTTCTGGTCGTCAGCGTCGCTCAGGGTGATCTGCCGACGCCGTTGCGCGGAATCATCCTATTGCCCTTTGAAGAGCCCGCGGACCTGACCGATCAGGCGGCCTGCGCGGCAGCGATCACGAGCCCCGTCCTGGCCCTCATAGAAAGGGTGCAGCGCAAGGGGCGCTATCCATATCACGTCCCGGTATCCTCGCTCTCCCTTCCGGAGCTGATGGAGCGGGAGCGTCCGCGCTCAGCCGGGGGCGACTTGCTCGAAGGCCAGGTGCTGGTGTGCGACACCCAGCCCATGGCGGACGAGAAACTGGCAGTACAGCTGCGCCACAACCTGGATAACGGGATCAGCTACCTGTTCTTCTTTTTTTATTCTCGCGATTGCATTGAAAAGATCTGCCAATCTCTCCAGGTGATCTTGGCGGCGGGCGTCGTCAGCCCCGAACGGGCACTCGATTTCAATACCCGCATGCAGACGATCAAGGAAAACAAGAATCAGATTCTGGCCGACCTTGACCGGATCTGCCGCAGCCGCCAATTGCGGATCGCCGTCATGCGCGACGAGCCGCAATTCATTTTCCGCATTCACAATGCCAGTCATCGCGAACAGGCCGCGCTCTATGTGAGATACGGCGAGCGTTGCTTCATTCCGTGGGCGCGCGGCCTGCTCGCCGAGTCGATCTGGCGTCGGGCCCCGCGATATTTTGAGCAAGAGGGATCGGAGCATCTTTTCATCGAGCTGAAGCTCCTTGGTCTCGATGAAGGAATCAAGCGGGACTTTGAGCAGGCACTCACGCACTCGCTGGGTAGATATTTCCCGGGAAGCGAGCGCGAGGTCATGCAGATCTGCGCCGGGGCACCGGCCTAGGCGAACCGCCCCTGGACCCTTCCTTCACCAGGCACCATCGATATGACGACCTCCAGGATTTTCATCGCATCGAGCGGCAGGACCTTAGAGCTTGCCAAACAGTTGCGTGCACATCTGAACCCCGACTACTGCGAAGTGGACTTATGGACAGAGGTGAGCAAGGACTGTGTCGGGGAATCCATACTCACCATGCTCAAGGAGGCAACGATGAAATACGACTTCGCCATTGTCCTGCTTGCCAGGGACGATGTGGTCGTCACGGACAAGGGCGACAAGCTGAAGGCGCGCGACAACTGCGTATTTGAAGCAGGGCTCTTCATAGCGACCCTGGGCGAGAAGCGTTGCTTCCTCGCCACCAGCGTAGCACAAGGTGATCTGCCATCGGATCTCAGCGGGATCATCTACATCCCGTTCCGGGAACCGGAAGATATCACCGACCCGGACGCCTGCAAGAGGGCGATGCAGCCCGCCGTCGACACCATAGACGGGAAGGTCCGCAAGCTCGGACGCTTTACCGACCGCGCAGTGTCGCAGGCCGAGTTGCTGGAACTGGAGAAAAGGGACAGCGCGGGCGGCGAGCTTCACATGGATCAGGTCGTCGTGGCGGCCATACAGCCGGTCGAGGACGATTATGTCGGCGCGGGACGGGTCAGGAGCAACATCGACGACGGCAACGTCAGATACGTCTATCTCTTCCCCGGGAACAAGGAGGGTGCGCAAAAGACCTGCCAGTTGCTGCAGGTGGTGCTGCTCGCCAAGCAGCTGAAGGGTCCAACGGATGCCAGCGATTGGCGGGGCCGCCTGGATAAGGTCAAGACCTACCGGGACGAGATTCTGGCGGAACTGCGGTACATCTGTGACGAGGAGCGAATACAGGTTTTTTTCCTTCCGGAGGCCCCGCCACTGCAGTACTGTATTCACAACGCAACCGACAAGAAGAACGCCAAACTGTATCTCAAGCGCGGGGAGCAATACGTCGTGTGGGAGGTGGGGCAACCGGCTTACGATTTCTGGGAAAAGGCGAGGACCGCGTACGGCGCCCACTCGCCCACGCCCCCGAAAGCGGTATTCTATGGCGTGCCCGGATTCAATGAGCAGAACGGGGAGTTCCCCGATTTTATTCGCGCCCTGAAAGAGGCCGCGGGACAGTACTTTCCCGGGATTGGCAACGAGGTGATGAGTCTCTGTTACCCCGCGGCCGTCGGGAATTCACAACCAGTGAACCCCGCGTAACTGCCCGCCCGCGGTCCTGATCCGATCCGCAATGCCCGCACCGCACCGGGACGGCGGCGCCCCGAGGGGGCGCCGCCCGTGCGGTCCTCAGCGCCCGGACAGCAGTACGTTCATCATCAGGCTGTTGAGCCGCCCGACGAAGGCGGCCGGGTCGTCCAACTGACCGCCCTCGGCGAGTTGCGCCTGATCGAACAGGATCAGGCCCAGGTCCGCGAAGCGGGTCTCGTCCTCCTCCGTCTCCAGGCGCTTGACCAGGGGATGGTCCAGGTTCACCTCCAGCGTCGGACGCTGCACCGGGGCGTCCTGGCCGACCGCCTTCAGCACCCGGGCCAGGTTGGCACTCATGTCGTACTCGCCCACGACCAGGCAGGCCGGGGAGTCGACCAGGCGGGCGCTCGGGCGCACCTTGTCCACCCGCTCGCCGAGCGCGGTCTTGAGGCGTTCCAGCAGGGTGCCGTGTTCCTTGGCCGCCTGCTCGGTCTTGGCCTTTTCCTCGGCGTCCGCCAGGCTTCCGAGGTCCAGGTCGCCCTTGGTGACGGACTGGAGGTGTTTGCCCTTGTATTCGTGCATGTGGTTGACCAGCCACTCGTCCACCCGGTCGGACAGCAGCACGACCTCCACGCCCTTCTTGCGGAAGACCTCCAGGTGGGGGCTGTGGCGGGCGGCGGCGGGGCTGTCGGCGGTGATGAAATAGATCTTGTCCTGACCCTCCTTCATGCGCTCGATATAGCCGTCCAGGGTCTCGGTCTGGGCATCATTCTCGGCGTGGGTGGTGGAGAAGCGCAGCAGGCCGCCCAGGCGTTCGCGGTTGGCGAAGTCCTCTGCCGGACCCTCCTTGATCACGCGGCCGAACTCTTTCCAGAACTCGGCATATTTCTCCGGCTCGTCGGTGGCCAGGGTCTCCAGCAGGCCCAGGATGCGCTTGGTGTTGGCCTGACGGATGGTGTCGATCTTGCGGTTGTGCTGGAGCAGTTCGCGCGAGACGTTGAGCGGCAGGTCATCGGAGTCCACCACGCCCTTGACGAAGCGCAGGTAGTGGGGGAGCAGCTTGTCCGCCTGGTCCATGATGAAGACACGGCGCACATAGAGCTTGATGCCGTGCTTCTGGTCCCGGTCCCAAAGGTCCCAGGGGGCCTTGGAGGGGACGAAGAGCAGGGTGGTGTACTCGTTGGTGCCCTCGACCCGGTTGTGGACATAGGCGAGCGGCGGGTCATAGTCGTGGGAGAGGTGCTTGTAGAACTCCTGGTACTCCTCCTCGGTCACGTCGGCCTTGTTGCGCATCCACAGCGCCGTGCCGCGGTTGACCTTCTCCCAGACGGAGCCCTTGTCCTTGGGCTTGTCCTCGCCCGCTTCGGCCTCGTCGCCCTCAGGACCCTCATCGGCGTCTTTGAGCATCTCTACCGGCAGTGCGATGTGGTCGGAGAACTTGCTGATGATGGAGCGCAGCCGCCAGGGGTCCAGAAATTCCTTCTCGTCCTCCTTCAGGTGCAGGGTCACGTCGGTGCCGCGGGCGGCCCGCTCCACCGTCTCCAGGGTGTAGCTGCCGCGCCCGTCGGACTCCCAGTGCACCCCGTGTTCGGCGCCGAGACCGGCGCGGCGCGAGACGATGGTCACCCGGTCGGCGACGATATAGCTCGAGTAGAAGCCGACCCCGAACTGGCCGATGAGTTGGCTGTCTTTGGCCTGATCGCCGGTCAGCTTCTCGAAGAAGCGCTTGGTGCCGGAACTGGCGATGCTGCCGATGGTCTCCACGATTTCCTGGCGGCTCAGGCCAATGCCGTTGTCCGACACGGTCAGGGTCCCGGCCTCCTTGTCCACCGTCACGCGGATGCGCAGCTCGCCCCCGTCGCCCTCGTAGAGCCCATCGTCGCTCAGGGCCTCGAACCGCAGCTTCTCCGCCGCGTCCGAGGCGTTGGAGATCAGCTCGCGCAGGAAGATCTCCTTGTTTGAATAGAGTGAACGGATGACGAGATCCAGGACCTGGCTCACCTCCGCCTTGAACTCCAGTGTTTCCTTATGCGCTTCGACAGTCATACGTTTGCCTACCTCTTTGAAAAATCTATCTTTGAGTGTTCGCCGGGGCGCCCTGGTCAGCGCCGAAGCCCGAAGTCGTAGGGTGCGCCGTGCGCACCGAGCCACCGGGTCTGCGGTCTGCGCCGATCGACACCCCGGTGCCACGGCGTGACGCAGCAGGTGCGCGCGGCGCACCCTACGTCGGCCTGACGCCGTTCGACGGGACTTAAGGGGCGTTCGACGGCACGCGCACCGCCGACGGTGTTATTGTCGCACGCCGAACCGGGGCTACAATCCCGACTTCCCGCCGTGGCCGCGGGTCCGCCGCACCACTGTGCGGCGGACCCGCGACCCGAACCGCATCAATGTAGGCCATCACACCGACAATCAAGGGGTTGACCATGGAGCCGAAAACGATCAAAACCACGCCCTTCGCGGGGCAACGCCCGGGGACCTCCGGGCTGCG
>Ga0247841_10011569_pt1 | contig 11713 bp, 14 predicted proteins | sample LaCruzMarch2015__2_FD_192410 | JGI IMG/M metagenome (GOLD analysis project Ga0247841, IMG submission 192410) | Freshwater microbial communities from meromictic Lake La Cruz, Castile-La Mancha, Spain - LaCruzMarch2015_18m | ecosystem: Environmental > Aquatic > Freshwater > Lake | place: Spain...
TCGGCTGCGAATTCGTATGGGAGCACGCCGAGGGCGCTATCACGTCTTAAGTGATTTAAAAACCCAGTAAACGTGGGCGAGGGCCGGTTCGACTGGAAGCTGTCCAGGGATTCATCGGGTTTGAGCGCGACCAATTTCCCGCCGATAATCTTCTGGAGCTGGGCGGCATCGCTCGCCTGCGGTTGATTGGCTTGTGCGCCGATGGAAAAGTCCCCGGTGTCCTCGACTTCTCCACGGGCGGTTTTGAGGATCCGCGCCACGTCGGCGTTGTCCTTCACCGCATGTTTTTCGAGCGCGAGGAGTTCCATCTCGTCGATCATGTGATTGATCGAATGCTGGATCGTCGGCGCATTGCGCACCGCACTCACCGACTCAGGCTCGAAAACATGGAGCATCGAAGCAGCCGGGATGTCGCGGGGGCCGGAATCTTCAATCAGGCGGTAGAACGACGGAGAGCCATCGGATGCGAGCCCGACTCCATCACAGGTTTCCGTTGAATCGTCGCCGATCCGGTGGGTTTCGATGAGCTGGATTCGTGCGAATCCGCTGCGGTCGCGGGTTTTCAGGACGAAGAACTCGCCGTCCACGTCCATCCCCCGGCAGACGAGCGACTGGCATTCCTCGAATGAAAACCGGTTCGTCACCTCGCACTGAGCCGACCACCTGCGGAAGATTTCCTCGGCGCGGCGGTTCCATTCCGGATCTGCCGACTGCGCTTGAGGACGGATCCCGTCGCCCGTGGAGTAGATCGCCATGTTGGAGACCATCTCGCGCACGAACCCGGAATTTCGATGGAGGTAGCGGGATCTACGGACAAGTTCCGTCCTGACGCCGGGGGAGAGATCGAGTTTGGCATCGCGGGGAGCGGAACCGGGAACACGGCCACGGGAGGGCGACCAATTTGCCGCATCGTAGGGAGACGCCCAAGCTTTCGGCAGGAATGCGGCCGGGACAACGAACCGGGCGAGTTTTGGGATCAGATTCATCGCGGGATATAGTCAACGGTGGATTGGCCGACACGCCGCCCGCGCCCGTAGTCCTCGGGAGCCAGTTTGCGAAGGGCATCTTGGCAGGCCGCGATCACGACATGGATTTCGTCCAACCGGCGCTTGGTCACCGCCGAACCGGAATCCGTCCACGAGGCGAGCGTCTTTTCCAACTCCGCCTTGTGGATCGCGAAGATTTTCTCCACCTCCTTGCGAGTGAACCCGATGGAATAGTCGATAGCGGCCATGCCGGACGGCGGGTGTCAACGGATGATCCGGATGAACGAGCGAACCAGAGAGGCAGCGCGGCGCTTGCGCCAAACGCCATCACCCGTGTTGCTGTCGCGCTGTCCGCTGCCGTTCGTATTGCCCTCGATGCATTCGATCGACTCCGGTGAAATCTGGTCTTTGACGATGATACCAATGTGGGAGAAGTCAAAAACGACAATGTCACCGGCTTTTGCGAGCGACTTCTTGTTCAGGACCATCAGCCCCTTCTCCTTCGCCCACCGCTCGAAGTCGAACGCGCCTGCTGTTTGTGGCCGCCACTTTTCGGCCTCTTTGTTGTTACGTAACGACAATTTCGCCAAAACTTCCGGCGATTTGAGCCATTCGCGCAGGATCCAGCAGATGAACGCCGCGCACCACGGCCAGGGGGCAGGCTTGAGCCAGGTGGCGGATTGGTATTCGACGATGCGGGGGCCGCGGTTGTTGCCGCCTACTTCGTGTGTGCCCACCTCGTGGGTGGCGATTTCCAGGAGTCGTTTGATCGGGTCCATGAACCCGAGGCGGCGTCAACCGGATGAAACACGATTGCAGAGAGAACTCGCGTTCAGATATGCTGAGCCATGGCTGTGAATACCCCGCCCAGTGATCATAAAACGTCCGTGCTTGATGAGTCCGACGAGATCGAGCTCGCCTCAGCTCCAGCACTAACGGCTGAACAGGAAATCATTGTCGATCTGCATTCCGTCATCAACCTGATCGGAGTGCTTCATGGCTGCCTCGAGCTTCTGCAGGCGGAAATGGTGGAGGGCCTTGAGAATGCGAAATTGCGGGTCTATCAGCTCTCGCAAGACATTAAGTCCGCTGCGGCACAGGGCAGACCCTTTCAACTGGAAAGCACATTCCCGACATTCCTTGCGGCCGAGATTGAATGCGCCCTTCAAGCCAATCCCGCTATTGCTGAAAGCGAGGATGTCATTGAGCTTCGCGAAACCATTGCCACGGTTTTGGAAGTCTTCAATGTGCGTCTTGGCGAACTCCAGGCGAGGTTATCCCACCCGAGGGCATGGGTTCGATTCTCAACCGCGCAACTCGCCGCATCCATCCAACAGGTTTTGGCAGCCATCGAGCAGAACTCACGCGGTCGTTATCGGATTGTCAAAAATATCGCGGAGCAAACCCCGCGCGATTACCAGGTCGATCTAGATATCGCCAGCACCAGCGGAGATGAGTTTTTTATGCCGCCGGTTTTGCAGGACGTTCTTCGTGACCTCATTGCCAATGCCCGGAAATACACGCCGCCGGGCGGAAGGATCAGCGCGGGCTTGCACTCGTCGGAGGATGGTGTGCGCTTGGTCGTCGAGGACAACGGAGTGGGCATTCCGCGCGACGAATTGCAAAAAGTCGTCGATTTCGGGTATCGGGCGAGCAATGTCTTGGAGAAACGGACCATGGGGGGCGGCTTCGGGCTTACAAAGGCGCTTTGGGTGGCAAAAAACTTTGGCGGCCGTATGTGGGTTCGCTCGCGCCTTGGGGTTGGGACCCGTGTGACATTGTTCATCCCCTCACAGGCAGGCAAAGCGGCTGCATAAGCGGCGCATTCACTCCTCAACGACTGGATCTGCGGGGGAAAACTCCCGGCCGACCAGCTTGAGCATGACGACCGCCACGACCTGCATGGCCTCGCAGTCCCAGAGATGGTTTGGGCGCGATCCGATCTGTTTCCAGAGCCACTTACCTCCGTCCTTGACCCGGTGTTCACTTTCCATCTGGGCGAGGTAGTCGTCGTCGATGTCGTCGGGCACTTCCCATGTCGCGCCTTTCTCCGGGCGTTGGTTGCGCCGGAGTCGGGCGAGGATGTCTTTGCAGTTGAGGTTCGACCAGTAGAAGACCGAGCAGCTTTTGTTGTGGCCGAGGACCACCTTCCGGCGGGGCGAGTAAAACCGGTGGACGGATTTTCCATCGCGGCCCCGGTGGACGAATGTCGGTCGCCGGTCGCCGATGAGGGCCGTCCATCCGTATTCCGAACACTGGCGATAGACTTCGTAGGCGGCGTGGCCGGCATCGAGGAACACGAGGTTCGGGTGGACCGTAAACCTTTCCTGCAATGTGCGGATGTCCTCAAACGTGAGGATTCTCTCGTTCCAGAGGAGCCGGGAGGAACCGTTGGCGCTCCAGGCCCGGACCACGGCAAACAGGTGGTCCATCTGCACGTCCACGGTGAGAACGCGCAGAGGAGCGGAAATTGCGGCCGGGTCATACGGGCCGGGGATGATGTGGCCGGTTTTGTCGAATGCCGCCTCCTCATCCCATAGCTCGCCCTTCCGGTAGCCAGTGCGTTCGATTTCCAGCTTGTAGTCCTCGCTGGTTTCCCGCCACGGGATCGCGAGCCGCTTCTGGTAAAATTGCTGGAGGAGGGAAAAATCGCCCTGCCGGGAAACCGCCTTCGCCCGCAGGTAAAGCTCTGCGAGCCGTCCCCAACTCATCGCGCAAAGGGAATTCCAGTGGAACCCGGCGTTCTCGGGCGAGGCGTGCGGGTTTTGCGGAACGAATTGGCCGGTCGCATTCAGCTCTCGCCGAACCCTGTCGGTATCCTCGAAGTAGTGGTTGCAGCCATCGCAGCGCAAAGAGGCGCTCTGGCGCACTTCACCGTAATCCCATTCGTAGTCGTCCCGGCGGGCGGATTTGCTCCATTCGACATTCTCCCACTTGAACGGTTGGCGGGTGCCGCACTTCGGGCAGGCGAATGTCCATTCCCGTTGGTCGGTCGTCTCGAACTTCCGGGACGTGTCGTCGCCTTCCTCCCCGGCCTGGCTCATGAACAGGCATTTGCCCAACCAGCCGAACGCGGTGACGCGCGCCTCTGCCTCTGCCATGTGGCCGGGCGGGTACCGCCAGCATTCATCGGCAATGAGATAGCGGATCGACCGACGCTGGAGGTTCGTTTTGTTGTGAGCCCCGAGGATCCAGAGCGTCATGCCGTTGGAAAATTGGATCGCGGCGGTTTTCTTTTTGTGCCGATCACGGGGGTAGAGCGCACGCACCGGAGCGCATTCGTCGAAGAGCTTCTGGAGGCGGGATTCGCTTTGGTCGCGAGCATCCTCGTCAGTCTGATCAAGCCAGAGTGCGGGACCGGGAAGGTTCGCGATGATGTAGGAGATGCCGACCTCGCCAACGCTCGTCTTTCCGCATTGGATCGCGGCGATGATCGAAACGATGCGGACGCTTGGATCCACCAATGCCTCAAGCGGTTCGCGCAGCCAGGGCGAATGGTCGGAGCGGAATCGACCCGGGACCGGTGAATACGGGATCGAGGCGATGTGTTCCTCCGCCCATGCCCACGGGGGACGGCGATCCGGCGGCCGCCAGACATCCCGCCAGATATTATCCAGCTTGTTCGCCGTCATGGAGGATTGCCGCGAATTCATCCACGGCGATGGAAAGTTCTTTGCGGATCGCGATCGCATCGAGGCCGGAAAGGATCGGCGGGATTTCCTGTTCGAGCCGCTTGCGCAGGAGCGCCACTGCCTGCCCGACGTGGTAGGCCCACCGGGTCTTCACATCATCGAGTAGCACGTATTCGCCCTGCTTCACCTGGAGCCGGAACTCGCGCTCCATCACCTCGGCCAGCAACTTCCGCGCTTTGAGGGAAGATTCGACATCCGAAACGTCCTCTTCGTTTTTGAGCCCGCGCTGTTTGACGAACTCCCGCCATGCCGCCACTTCATGCGTGCCGTTGGCATTCGCCTCCGGTGCGCCTTCGAGTTTCCGCCAAGCATGGATCGCCTGACGCGTCACCCCGAGTGCCTCGGCCAGTTCGTTGTAGTTGGCCGCGAGCGTGATCCCGCTCGCCACCGACCCGGCGGCCATTGCCTGGAGCATGTTGCGCTCGGAACGCGTGAGCTTTCCTCCTCCCTGAACCCGCTGGATCAGGTTGGAGAAATCACGGGTGAGAAGTTTACGCGCTACCTCGGGCGGAATCGGTTCCATCCACGGGGGATGGAGTCAACGCACTATCGCTGGGTTAGTGCCAACTTGAGCGCGATCCCGACAAACACGACTCCCGCAAACCGGTTAAGCCTTCTCTCCATGCACGCAGATCGTCGGAGCCATCGATTGACCCGCTCTGCCAAGCAAGCGATGCAGCCAAAGACGAGCAATGCCGCCAGCATAAAGATTCCTCCGAGCATAAAGATCTGAACAAAAATGGAGCCGCGTGCGGGATCGGCAAACTGGGGAAGAAAGGCGAGGAAGAATATGGATACCTTCGGATTGGTGACGTTCATGATGATCCCCCGTCGATAAAGCATCGCGTGAGACGGCCTGCTTCCGCCCTGAGAGGATTCGCTGGCGTTGGCGGCATGGAATGCCTGCCAGGCAAGGTAGATGAGGTAGGCCGCTCCAGCATATTTGAGCACTGCGAAGGCCACCGACGATGCCTGAATGATCGCAGCGACGCCAAACGCAACCGCCGTAGTGTGAACAATGAGGCCGGAACACAGTCCCAGCGTGATCCAAAGCCCGGCGGTCCTGCCGTAAATGACTGACTGCGCCAGCACGAAAATATTGTCAGGGCCTGGGGCCAGAGCCAGAAGCATGGATGCGGCAAAGAAGGAAACGACTGTCTGGGTAGCCAGCATTCAGTTTAGGCGCCTTGAAATCACCTGCAGGATTGCCTTGAGCCCATAGCCGTTGGGCATGTTACGGGCGATTTCCCAGTTCTGGAGAGTGCGGATGGAAATCCCGAGATGATCGGCGGCGCCCTGCTGGGTGAAACCATTTTTCGCCCGCCAGCGCTGGATCGTCCGTTGGAATTCCTTCCGCGTCATGGCGGCGATCCTACGCGAGACACGCACATGGCTGTCAAGCGGTTGACAGCGTTGGCGAGGCTGTGACCGTCCACTGCTCCCATAACCAGCTCGTTGATCCCCGGAAACTCAAACCGAACCCGGTCAACCCGAACCGCCACAGCGCCCACCAGATCCAACTCCTTGCCGCAATCATCCAGGAACAGGGGTGGAGGTCGCCAATCACGGTGAGCAAACGCAGCGGATTGATCGTCCGCGGGCACGGCCGTCTCGAAGCTGCCCTGCTCATCGGTTGCGAAACTGTGCCGGTGGACATCCAGGATTACGAGTCCGAGGCGGCGGAACTGGCCGATCTGCTCGCCGACAACCGGCTTTCTGAACTGGCCGAACTCGACGAGGACGATCTCAAGCGGGTCGTGGATAAATTGAGAGAGAGCGATCCCACGTTCGACATCGAACTCACCGGCTTCATGCAAGACGAGATCGACAAACTTTTCGCCGAGGCAGATCCCGCCGAAGACCTCGAAACGATCCCGCGCATGGAATGCCAGGCATTCGAGCACCACGACTACCTCGTGTTCATCTTCCATGATCTCCGGGACTGGATGCTCGCGCTCCAACTCATCGGCGTGAAGGAAGTGGATTATTCAATCACTCGCAAAACCAAGAAAATCGGCATCGGCCGCGTCCTCCATGGAAAAAGACTCATTGAACTCGCGCAAAAAGCGGCCAGTGCCGCCCCAGCTCCAACCGCAGGGTAGTGAAAGTGGTGTCACGGCGGACTCATACCCCGCAAATCCGGGTTCAACTCCCGGCCCTGCAACCATTCCTGCAACCATTGTGGAATTTCCCGAACTCCGTCCGATTTCAATCCGTGTCGTGATCATGAGCCGCAGCCGTCAGCGTTCGATCACGACGCACCGACTGTTCCCGGCGGCCACTCTCGTTGTGCCGGAATCCGAAATCGCCAGCTACGCGCACATCCCGCTTGAGAAAGTCGGGATTCCCGATGCGATCAGCGGGGTGAGTGCCGTGCGGAATTGGATCGTCGCCCACTTCCCCGAGGAATGCCTCGTCATGATGGACGACGATATTTCCGCGGCCATGTGCATGGTCGCCCTGAAGGTCCGGAAGCTCTCGGTCGATGAAACCGCCGCCATGGTCGAAAACACGGCCCGATGCGCGTTCGGGGCCGGGGCGCGGCTTTTCGGCTGGCACCAGCGAAGCGACCCCCGTCTCCTCCAGCGCAATGATCCGTTTGGCGTGCATCACTGGATGGGTGGGGCGGTTGGAGTGATCGGAAAAGATGTGAAGTGGGACGAACTCCTCAAGTGCAAGTGCGACATCGACGCCACGCTCACCGAACTGATGATCAACCGCCTTGTCTGGAACGAAGCCCGTTTTTGCTTCGCCCAGGAGCGCGACAAAAACCTCGGGGGCAATTCCCTGTTCCGGTCGGAGGAACGCATCGCCGCCGAGAAGCGCTACCTCAAATCGAAGTGGAAGGCCCACATGCGGTTCGAGAAATACAAAAGCCAGGACCGGGTGGTCGTGGACGTTCACCGGCGGCAGTCGGTCCATCTGGACGTCTGAAAATGCGGCACCCTCAAAGCACCCCCGGAACTGCTACGGCCCCGCGCCTGCCCCGCGCTATCCTTTCTTCAATGAAGGAAATGGTGACAATCAGCGATGGACTCCAAGATTTCTCCGCGAGAGGAGGAAGGCATGGGAACATCACTATTCCGCCTTGGGCCACCTGATATGGAACTTCGCACGATCAGGAACTACAAATTCAGCGAAGTGAGCAGCGCGATGCAGAAATCAATCCGCCGCGCCGATACCCAGCTTGCCGGATACTGGGCACTGGAACTCTGGGCCAGCGGGTTCGGAAACTACGTGTGGAAGCGTCTCCTCACCGTGAGCGCTGAGGACTGCTGGGGCCTGATCACTGCGGAGGTCAAAGCGCTCCACGATTCCTACCTGATCGTGAACGACAACGTGCCGGCCCGGAAAGCCAAGGGCCGGATCTTCATTTCAAAAGCGGTGATCATCCTCTGCGCGGCCAAGAAAAGCCGGGACCCCGACCATCTGCAAAACCTCGTCTACGACCAGTTGAAGGGAGTGGATGCGGATGCGCTCGCCGACGATCTCCGCAAAGCGCCCGAATATGTGCCCATCCCCGACTACGCCTTTGACTGCCACACCCGCAAGGGCAAGGCATCAGGGGCGACCAAAGCGCAGTTCTTCTCAGCCGAGCATGCCGCCCTCAAGCCGTTTCAGCCGGGGCTCTTTGATGATTTGGTGGATAATGGTTAAAGTTCCGCGATCCTCGTTCGCAATGCTTTCATGATGGCTTCGGGAATAGTGTCACAAGGGATCGAATCGTATTTGCCCGGATTGGCTGCAATCAGGCGATCCGTGTAAACGTCCAGAATATGTTGCAGCCTCTCCTTTTCTGATCCTTCTTTCGGCTCAGGAATCGGCTGCTGCCCGAGCAAGACGAGCATGTCATTGAACGCCTCGTAATTCATACGGGCTGTGTATCAAAAAACAGCATGCTCGGAAGTCTCAAAACGGCCTGTTCAACTTTCGCGCCAACTTCGGGGAAACGCGAAAAATGGCTGATAAAAATGGTGTTCATTTGCGATGGACACTCGCGAAGGTTTTGCGAGAGGCCAAGGAGGATGAAAACAAACATCCACCAACGCACAGAATACGTCGGAACGTTCACCAAAGCCACGGGCGAGGCCCGCACGATGCGCTTTACCACTTCCGAGACCAACCTGCAGAAACGCGGTCTTATCACCGTCTATGACGTGGAAAACCGGGGCCTGCGCAAATTCAACCTGAGCACGCTCATTGGAAGGATCGCCGCTGTGGCCCCCGCCACCGGCCTTTCTTTTTGCCACTGAACTACGCGAGTCACGCACAAATGAAAGACACGCTTCAATTCATACTGGCCGGGAACGCGCTCTTCACAGTGGAGAACGCGGAAACGGGAAACCGGTTCACGTTCAAGGTCCGCAAGCCCGACGACGATAAGCCGCACTTTGTCTCCGTTCTCACCGGAGCCGACAATGAACATGACTATTCGTTCCTCGGCACGGTGTTCGACGGCAGCCGCTTCAGGCACGGCAGGAAATCGAGGATCGCGCCGACGGCCCCGAGCGCCAGGGCGTTCGAGTGGCTGCTGCGGAGATTGTCGTTACGCAACGACCTTCCCGACCAAGTGCGCGTCTGCCACTGCGGAAAATGCGGGCGGTGCGGCAAGACGTTGACTGTGCCCGAGTCCGTGGATTCGGGCTTTGGACCTGAGTGCATCAAACACCTGAAAGGATAATATGTGCAAAATCACCAAGCCGATGCTCGCCGGTAAATGCGAGCAACCCGAGGCCCTGCGGTTCCCGGTGCTGGCCACGCCAAAGTTGGACGGGATCCGCTGCCTGAAAATCGAAGGCCGGGCGCTGACCCGTTCCTACAAGCCGATCAGTAACCGGTTCGCCCGCGAGTGGATCGAGGCGAACCTGCCCGATGGAGTGGACGGGGAGTTGATGCTCCGTGGAGGCACGTTCAATGCCACCACGAGCGCAATCGGCCGGGAAAGCGGCGAGCCGGATTTCGTGTTCCACGTCTTTGATTATGTGAGCGACGGGACCCAAGTGCCGTATGCCTGCCGGATGCAGGAACTCGCCCGCCTGCCCGAGTGGGACCAAGTGGAGAAGGTGTTGCCGGTCGAGATCGCGGACGCCGCCCAACTCGCCGCCTACGAGGAAGAATGCCTCGCCGCCGGATACGAGGGCGTGATGGTGCGCGATCCGGCGGGGCCGTATAAATGCGGGCGTTCAACCGAGCGCGAGGGCTGGCTGCTCAAGATCAAGCGGTTTGAGGACGCGGAGGCCGTCGTGCTCGAACCCTACGAGGGCATGACCAACCAGAACGAAGCCGAGCGCGATGCCTTCGGGCGCACGAAGCGGAGCATGGCGCAGGCGGGCATGGTGGGCCGGGGCGAACTCGGCGGGTTCATCGTGCGGACGCTCGATACGGGCGTGGAATTCCGGCTCGGCTACAACCATGTGCTCGGCGGCATCGACCGCGTGAGCCTGTGGCTGCGGAAGGAGACGCTTGTTGGCAAGCTCGTGAAGTTCAAGCACCAGCCGAGCGGCGCGAAAGATGCGCCCCGGTTCCCGAAGTTCGTCGGGTTCCGCGAGGCTTGGGATCTGTGAGGATTTCGGAATCCACCTATACCACCCGCGGCTGCCGACTCTTTTGTGGGGGTCGCAGCAAACGGCCTCCTACGCCTGATAAACGCAATCTTGGCAGTCCGTGTGGACTATTCAACTTTCATGCCAATATGCTCATTATCAGTAAAATGGGCGTTAAATATGGCGTTCATTTCCGATGGACACAACGAGGCCGTCTGCGCGAGGCAAGGGTTGCAATCAGCAACCACTACCATGAGACCTCAAGACATCAAAGCCACGCAGATCCGCTTCGGAATTGAACTGGAAACTGCCATTCCCGCCGCGAGCGGGATCACGGTCGGTTCCTACCACGGGGGCAGTCCCGTCACCGGCGGACTTCGCCTCAATGAATCCACGCTCCTCGCCGCCCCGAGCTTCAACCGCTCCTACTGGAAAGCCGAACGCGACGGCTCGATCCGGTATCAAACCGGGGAACAGCCCTGCGAGTTTGTGTCGCCCATCCTCCACGGCGAGGACGGGGTGGCGAAGCTCTGCGACTTCGTTGGATGGATGGGCGGGATCGGAGCGCGAGTGAACGAATCCTGCGGATGCCATGTGACCGTGAGCGTGGACAGCGTGATCGGTTCCACGGATGTCCAGGCCCGAGCGGACTTTGCCCGTAAGCTCGCCCACATCGCCCAGTGGCACGCGCGCGCGATCTACGGTCAGACGGGGACCGGTCGCCATCTGAACCACTACAGCCACACGTTCGCCGCCGACGTTGCCACGCTCGTCAAGCAGATGCAGGAAGCCACGGATGTCAGGCGCAAGGAACAAGCGGCGGTGGCGTGCGGGCGCGGGTTTGTAAATTTCCGAAAGCTCATGTCGCACGGACTCGTTGAGTTCCGGGCCTTCGCCGGCACGGTCAACCTGCAAAAAGTCCAGCATCACGTGGGGACCGCCCTCGGGCTTTGCCGCCGCGCCCACGAAGTGCAATGCCTCGGTGGCTTCAACAAGAACAAGCTCCAGCAGGCCCGCACCCGCAGCGCGGTCGAGTCGGTGAAGTTCCTCTGGGATTACCTCGGGTGGACCGGGAGCAATCGCCCGGTTGCCCTCGGGCTCTTCGGCCGCCTGCACGACGACTTTGCCAACCACAGCCGCGAGGCCCTGCGCCTCTGCCGCCAATTCGACGGACGATATGCCGACGCGAATCTCTAATTTTTTGCGCTCATGGCTACGCGAGGCGCGTAGTCGGCGGCGCAGAAGCAACCAAACAACCAGAAAGGAAAATGTAGTATGTGCGTAATAATCGTGTGCCCGCCGAAAGTGCGGCCGGGCCTGAATACCCTGATGGCCTGCGCTGCCGCCAACCCGCATGGAGCGGGGGTGGCATGGCGGGCGAAGGGAGAAGTGCGGTGGACCAAGAACCTTGGTCCCATCGAAGTGCATCAACTGCTGCGCAAGCTCAAGGGGGAGGTCGTGATCCACTTCCGTTGGGCGAGCGTGGGAGGGG
>Ga0247841_10011570_pt1 | contig 11713 bp, 18 predicted proteins | sample LaCruzMarch2015__2_FD_192410 | JGI IMG/M metagenome (GOLD analysis project Ga0247841, IMG submission 192410) | Freshwater microbial communities from meromictic Lake La Cruz, Castile-La Mancha, Spain - LaCruzMarch2015_18m | ecosystem: Environmental > Aquatic > Freshwater > Lake | place: Spain...
AATACCAGAATACGACTATGAGTGTAAAGGGGTTGAAGATCCCAGAATTACCTTATTTGAGGGAAAATATTATATGTTTTATACTGCCTATGATGGTCAAAACGCTTTGGTGGCCTATGCTACCAGCTTGGATTTAAATACATGGGAAAAACACGGGATAATTTCATCTCAAATGAGTTATGATCGAGCGGAAGATATTTTCAAAAATAATAAATTAGACAGACGATATGGAATATTTGAACGATGGTATCGATTTTTACAAGGAGATAAAGTTAAGTTATGGGAAAAAGATGCGGCTTTATTTCCTAAAAGAATCAATGGGAAAATGGCTATGATTCATAGAGTATTACCAGGTATTCAAATATGTTATTTTGACAAAATGACCGATTTAAACAATGAATATTGGGAAAAATATTTAGCAAATTTAGATGATTATATAATTCTTGATCCAAAAGAAAAGTTTGAAAGTGCCTATATTGGTGGAGGCTCGGTCCCTATTGAAATTGATGAGGGTTGGCTTTTAATCTACCATGGCGTTGATGTTGAAAAAAACCTTAGAATATATCAGGCGGGAGCAGTTCTTCTAGATAAAAAAAATCCAAAAAAAATAATTGGGAAACTTCCATATCCTTTATTTTCACCAGAAAAAGATTGGGAAAAACAGGGTGTGGTCAATAATGTTGTTTTTCCAACTGGAGTTATTGTTAAAAATGATGAACTTTCTATTTATTATGGAGCCGCTGATAAAAGAATAGGGGTTAAAACTCTTAAACTTTCTGAATTATTGAAAGAACTTACTTTATGAAAATACGAAAAGCAATTAGGGTTATTTATGTTTCTACTTATCCTCCGCAAAAATGTGGTATCGCCACTTTTACAAAAGACGTAACTAGCGCTATAAATTTATTAAACCCCCATGCTTTAGCGGAAATAATGCCGGTTATAAAAGAAAAAGAAAATCCCGATTTTCCCTGGGAGGTTAAACATAAAATTGAAAGAGATAATTTAAATAGTTATTTAGAAGCAGCAAAATATATCAATAATTCCTGTTGTGACTTGGTTTTGGTTGAACATGAATTTGGTATTTTTGGTGGTAAATGTGGTGATTATCTAGTTAACTTTTTAAGAGCAGTTACTAAACCAAAAATTTTAACTTGCCATACTATTATAGATAATCCAAAAAATGAGTGGGGTCGAAGCTTTAAAAAGTTAACAAAATATACCGATGGTTATACCATAATGGCTCAAGACAGTGCTAAAAAATTAATTAACCTATATGGAATTGAAAAAAACAAAATAGCGGTTATTCCACATGGTACGCCTGATTTACCATATAACTCTACTGAATTTTATAAAAAGAAAAAAAATTTATCGGGACGAATTGTATTGGGTAATATAAATTTACTATCTAAAAATAAAGGAATTGATTATGCTGTTGAAGCAGTGGCTGAAATTGCCAAAAAATATCCTCAAGTTTTATATTTAATTATTGGTCAAACTCATCCTAATATTTTGGAAACTGAAGGCGAAAAATATAGAAATTCTTTAAAATTAAAAATTAAAAAGCTCGGTATTCAAAAAAATATCAAATTTATCAATCGCTATCTTACATTAAAGGAATTGATTGAATGGTTAAAAGCTATTGATATTTATATCACTCCTTACCTTGACCCACAACAATCATCGTCTGGTGCTTTAGCCTATGCGGTTGGTGCCGGTAAATTCTGTATTTCAACCGAATATTTATATGCTCAATCATTGTTATCTAGTGGTCGGGGTGTTTTAGTTCCTTTTCAAGATTCAGATAGTATTGCAAAAGCGGTAATTGATGCTTTGTCAAATAATCATAAAAGAGAACAAGTTCAAAAAAAAGCTTATAAATATGGCCGTTTTATGACATGGACTAGCGTTGCCCTTCAACATCTTGATTTTTTTGCTGAGATTATTGAAAAATATGGATCTAGAAATCAAAAAAATAAAACAACTAACGAATAGATGGGGTATTTATCAACATGGCAAGCTAGATAAACCAAATCCTAAATTTGGTTATGCCGTCGAAGATCAAGCTAGAGCATTGTTAATGGTTGAAGATTTAAGTGAAAAAAAATTGGCAAATGTTTATTTTAAATTTATTATTAATGCTTTAAGTGATGAAGGAAATATTTGGCAATTTTTTTATGATATAAAAAGCGGAATTAAGCCAGATAAATCTACTAATTGTTCTGAAGATGGATTGGGAATGGTGGCTTGGGCTTTGATGAAAACAAAAAAAAGAAATCCAAAAAAAGAAAAAATTTTAAAAATTATTTTAAATAAAGCGAAGAATTGGTATCATTTGAGATCTATTTCTTATTTAATTTTAGGTTTAACTAGTAAAGATAAAAGTGAATTAGAGGATAATTTAACAAATAAAATTTTAAAGTCATATAAAGAAGATGGTGATTGGCAGTGGTTTGAAGATAAACTAAGTTATGGAAATGCTTTGATACCATGGGCTTTATGGAAAAGAGGCAGAATTAGAAAAGACAAAGAAAGTACAGAGATTGCAAAAAAGGCAACAAAATTTTTATTAATGAAAAATCTAAAAAATAATGTACCAATGCCGGTTTCTCATTTAGGCCTTAAAAAAGATGACAAGGAAAGATTATATTTTGACCAACAGCCAATTGAGGTTACTTATACCATATTGTGTTTATGTGAAGCTTATAAAAACACTAAAAATATTTTTTACAAAAAAATGGCGAAAAAATGGTGGGGTTGGTTTTGGGGAAATAATATCAATAAGGTAAAATTAATAGATGATAATTTTGCCTGTTATGACGGATTAACAGATAAATTTGATAAAGTAAATTTAAATCAGGGGGCAGAGTCAAATATTTGTTTTTTGATGGCTTATCAAGCGGTAAAAAAATTAGGATTGATTAATTAAATCAAGAAATTTTTGAGCAATGACTGCGGGTGAAAAATTAGCATGGGCATGTTTTAAGGCATTTTGGCCCATATTTTGACGAAGATTATGGTCAGTTAATAAAATTTCTAGGTGTTTACTTAAATCATTAATTTCAGCTTTGGGGAGATTGGGATCTGAATTATCAACTTGACATAAAAACCCGGTTTGACCATCAATAACAGTTTCTTTAGTTGAAGTAGCCGCCATAGTGATAACAGGTTTGCCACACATTTGGGCCTCAACATGGGGTAAACCGAAACCTTCAACCCGAGATGGGGCGGCATAAATTGAAGTTAAACCCATTAGGCCACACATAAATTTTTGAGAAAATTCACCTACAACATATCTAACTCTGTCAATGATATTTAATTCAGAGGCCAAATTTAATTCTTCAATTGATTTTTGAAAAGTAACGGCGTCGGGCCAGGTTTTAATGATATAAATCCAAGGTATTTTTGAATCTAATTTTGCGAGGGCTTTGATAACCTCTTGAGCGCCTTTTTTAGTAGCCTCACCACCGGTGGTAAAAATTATTGGAATTTTATTTTCCCGAGCTTTTATTAAATCATATTTATTCACTGGAGATTTTGTTGTAATTGGAATAGAAATATAATTTAAAAATTCAGATATTTGATCATCGTCCATTTGATACCATAAATCAGGATCTACCGCCTCGGGAATAATGGTAATTAAATCGGGATTAATACCACAAATTTTTAGGTTTTCTTTGCAATGAAGACTGGGGGTGAGAATTAATGGTAAACGATTATATTCATCAACAAAATTAGTAATTTTAATATCGTCAGCTACAATCCAAGGAATAACCCTATAACCAAGCTCGACGGGGGTTTTGATTAAGAGATTAAAATCGGGCCAATTGCCGACTGAAATAATAACATCAGGTTTAGAACTATTTAAAATAGGGACTAAATCATCGGGAAGATCTATGGCAACAACTTTATTTTCAATATTAATTTGAGAAAAACCTTTAGCTAGAGCATTGGCTTGGATAACGAAACTATAAGCGTGATTGGCTACGGCTAGGATAATTTTCATTTTAGTATTAAGTGATTATACATAAAATATTAAAAAAATATGCCAAATAGAGCCACTAAAACAAGATAAATTAAACAATAAGGTAAAATTGAAAAGATAATTTTTCGAAGACTGTCATTACCACCAGCAACAGTTTTGGCAGCGAGAACATCAGCAATAGCAATCATGTTCCCTGCCCCAGCACCGACTAATAATAAAGATAAAATTTTGATTGGATTAAAACCTAATGAGAGACTGGAAGAATAAATAGATGGACCAAACATTATATTAGAAACAGTGGCACTACCAGTAATAAAACTTCCAAGAGCACCAATAAATGGGGCTAAAATTGGGAGTAATCTAGTGCTAAAAATTTCAGAAATAGTTTGAGTAATAGAAAGTAAATTTAAATTAAAATTAGCTGAATTATTCATTATTTGAACGACAGCAGACATGGCAGCAACAACTAAAAATGGTTCTATTGATTTATTGGCAGCAAGACGAAGAGTATATTTAAAATTTTGCCAATTAATTTTGGAATAAATAGCGATAATTGTACCGGTAATTAATAAAATAAAACCGGGATTAAATAAATTAATGGAATAAGAGATAAAAGGAACTGAAATTTTTAGGCCTGATAAAAAAATTTTAGCAATAATAAGTAAAACAATAAAAAGGGCATATGGAAAAATTGTTTTTTTAAGAGGTAAAAGATTGATTTTTTTCTCGGCAGTTGTTGATAAATTATTATAAATTTCTTTAGGAGTAAAGAGACCAAAATGACTAGTAATAATAATTAAAAGTATGCCAATAATGGCTCCGATAATTGAAGGAAATTCAATGCCAAATAAGGATGCTAAAAATGATGGGACAACAAAAGCAATTCCTGACCAAATGGCGAAAGGAAGACCTTGAAAAAAAAGTGATAAGCGTTTGGAATTTGATGATAATAAAACCCAAAGCATAAAGACAGGAACTAAAAGACCGACAAAGTTATAGATAGCAGCCGAAGAACCAATTGATAATAAATCAAGATTAATTCCAGCAAAACCAATTCTGATAGGAGTACCAACAGCACCAAAAGGAACAGAAGTGCTGTTTCCTAATAGGGAAATGACAATAGCCTTTAAAGGAGATAATCCTAGAGCTATTAATAGTGGAGCAACTATAATTGAAGGGGTTCCAAAACCAGCAATACCTTCTAAAAAACCTTCAAAAAACCAAGCTAACATAATAACTTGGATACGAAGATCTGGAGAAAAATTATTTAGATGAAAAGCTAAACTTTCAGTAATTTTATTTTTTTTAAGTATCTCTAAAAAGAGAATAGCTCCAAAAATAATAAAAAGAATGTCAAGAGCTATAAAAAAACCTTTTGAAAGAGAAAAACTAATTATAGAAAAAGGACTTTGCCAAAAAATGACAGCAATTAAAACTGTAGTAATTAAGGTTATTAGAGAAATTTTGAATAAAGAAGTTGATCGACGAAAAATGAGGAGTAAACAAAAAACAGAAAATGGTAGTACGGCTAAAATAATATGGAAAAAATCCATAATTAATTATATATGGAAAATTATTTTTTAGCCTTTTTACCTTTTATCTCTTTTTCAACTTTTTTGGCATAGATAATAGTTTTATTTTTAGCTTTAGTTAAAACTTTTTTTACTTTATCACGATTCTTTTTTTCTTTAAAGAAAAGGGTGCCAGTAACAGCAGCACCAATTCCGATTAGAGCCGCGGCGATACCACCAACAATCGAGATTTTTTTATTTTGTTTTGATTTGGTCATATTTTTATTTTTAAAATTATTAATAGTCTTAATACATTGTAGCAATTTATTGTTCTATATATTTTTTAATTTCAGAAAAAGTTTTGTCGGCCAAAAAACTATTGGCAGAAAAATCTTCTTGAGTAATGTCTTTTCCAAACCAAACTGGAGATTTAAATAATTCCATTTCTTTTTGAGAAGTGAATTCAACTTCGACCATGGCTAACCCTTCTAAATCCCCTTTATAAATGTTTAATTCGGCAGTTAAATTATTTTCAAGTGGAAGATAATATCTATTTTTTTCTAAATGTTTTTCAACTAAAGGCCACAATTTGTTAAATTCATATTCGGTTAAGGGAATATTTATCTCTTCGTGAGAACTAAAATCGTTTGGTTTAATTCTAATTTTTTTAGTTAACTCGAATTCATTATCATTTTGTCTAATTCTTAAAGGTGAAGGAGTTGAAGAAATATAACCTTGTTTTATTTGATGACTTTTGTAGTTAGATAAATTACTAGGAATTTTTTTGACTAAAAAAGTTTTTTCTATTTCTAACATGTTTAATTCTACTACGTTTATTCTGGGCAAGGGGCAAATTCACATTTTGGACCGCTGCGACCGACAGAAGAACCGTCGGGACAAAGTTTGGCTTCCATAGTACAAGCAACTTGATTATTTTCAGTTGGGGTTGAATTAGGACAAATGGTTGTGGGCTGATTTTGTCGTGGATTACCGTGTTTAATCCAAGCGCCATTTTGACAAATCCAATTATCTTCTGGTAAAGAAAATCTAATAATAACAATTACTAAAACTAAAATAATTAAGGTAATAAAAATAATTTTTTTGACCATAATTTATTTAATTAAATAATTAATTTTATTAAAAATACTATCGTAATCAAGAGTAATTAAATCGGTACTATCAAAAACAATAACTTCTCCTCCTATATTTAATGGTTCAAATTTTCCTTTTAATAAAAGCTCTTTAAATTCATCATAGTTTGAAGTGTCGCAATGGCCAGGGTGTCTAGTTCCTGATTCAGATCTTTTTTTAAATCTTTCAAATAATATTTGACCATCGCATTGGCACATTATTTGTAATGGAAAATAATCATATTTGGTAATTCTGTCCAATATTTCTTTATTTTCAAATTCTGGTTTAAAATTACTTTCGATTATTAATGGTTTTTTTACTGATAATACAGAGTCTAAAAAATAATGAAGGATACTGTAACTAGCAACTCCGAGTTTTTTTGACCATTCACGATCGCTCCAACCCAAATCTTTAAATAATAATTCTTTTATTCCATCTTTGGTAACAAAAGGGATGTTAAATTTTTCGGAAATTTTTTTTGCCAAGGTGGTTTTACCAGTACAAGATGGACCAGAAACTATAATCAATAATGGCTTATTCATCAAAAAAGTATAACAGAAATGTATTTATTTTGACTCCCAAAGTCCGTGAATGTTGCAATATATTATTGCTTTGATATTATCCGATTTTATTTCGAAACTAGCAATAGGTTGGTCGCCTGGTTTTAAAAATTTTTTGTAAATTTTATCGTCAGCAATTATTTCGATAAATTCAATATAATGAGCCTCTTCTATTGGATGTGGAATTGAACCAACTTTGACGGTTACGCCAGTTTCGGTTTTTTCAATTACTGGGACGTGTTTTTCAAAACCAATATCGGTATTTTTGGCGACTAATAATTCCATTGGTTGGCCACAACAAACTAACTCTCCTTCCCCAGTATGTAAAACTTCAACAATATTGCCACAAATTGGACAACGGTAGATTTGATTTATTTGAGTCATATGTTAATTATATATTAAAAATTGAATTTTGATTTAGAGTTACAATATAAGTGTGACCAAGTTATTAAAATTGACAATATTAATTGTATCTTTGGGATTATTGTTTTTAATTGGAAATAATAAAAACAATAAGATTGTTGAAGAAAAAGTGATTTCAAGTCCAACTCTTTTTGTAGAAAAAAAAGAAATGCCAGAAATGGTTAAATTGAGGGTTCCTTTTACAGCTCAAGCACCAACAGGAAATTGGGAAGATATAAAACAGGGAAATGGATGTGAAGAGGCGTCAATATTAATGGCTTTTTCTTGGACAATAAATCAAGAAATAAATAAAAAATTGGCTGTAGATGAAATATCAAAAATGTCTGATTTTTCGTTAAAATTACTTGGTCATTTCCATGATATTTCTAATGAAGATACAATTAAATTATTTAGAGAATATTTTAAGTTTGAAAATTTGTTTTTAGAAAAAGAAGTAAATATTGAGAATATCAAAAAAACATTATCAGAAGGAAAAATTTTAATAGCAGCAGTTAATGGCGATTTATTGGCTAACCCTTATTATCAAATACCGAAACCAGCAAATCATAAATTAGTGATTATCGGTTATGACGAGAAAAAACAAGAATTTATTACTCACGATCCAGGAACATCAAGGGGAGAAAATTTTAGATATGATTATCATAAATTAATGGAGGCAATTACAGACTACCCTACTGGATACAGAGAATCTTTTAAAAATGTCGAAAAATCATTAATAGTGGTAGAAAAATTATAAAAATGGAATGGATTCAGAACTTTATAATTTATTAGACTACTATTTCTGTTTTACTTAATTCTTCAAGTTTGGCAATAAGTTCTTCTTTGGTATAAACAGAAGTGTCTATTTGCTTTTCTTGAAATATTCTTAAACCTTCAATTATTCTTCTAACAAAAATTGCTTCTTCTTTTCTTAAATTTCTTATTCTTATTTCATTTTCAGTAAAAGTTACTGAAACAATAACTAATTGAGCAAAAAAAGGGGTGGTATTGATAAAAATATTAGAAATATCTTTTATATCAACACTGTGAACATGAGAAGAAAAGAAAAAATCACGATCGATAACAGTAACTCTTCCTTCTTCGACATTAATAGTATCAGGGAATAAATCTATAGGAAATTTATGCGAACTAATAGTTGCGATTATTCGATTAGATTTTTTGACTAAATCAGCAATTACCCGAGTTTCCTCAGGCGCTTGCAATACAGTGGATTTTTTTGGCCAAAGAGTAATTCTCTTACTTTGGTTATTTTCCATATTAAATGGTTATCTAAGTATTCCTAATCCCAAAAGTCCGACAATAATAAGATAAGCGGCAATAAGATAATTGATTAGTTTGGGAAAAAGTAATATTAAAATACCAAAAACTAAAGAAGCTAGAGGACTTAGATTTGTAAAAGATAAATTCATAATTTGTTTATAAACCTAATAAGCGGACGATAAAAATAATTACGGCAATAACGAGTAATATATGGATTAGACCTCCACCGATATGAAAAGAAAGACCTCCTATCCATGAAAGGATTAAGAGAATGATGATGATGTTTAATATATTCATAATTATTACTCCTGTTGTTGCCCGGAAAAAATCCGGATTAATTTAACAATTCCCCAAGCTAAGACTGCATAGACAATAAGAGCGGTTAAAGTAGCTGGTTCAAATATTGAAACATTTGATGTACTGGAGGAATAGGCGGATCTAAAAATTCCTTGAAATGGCATAACAAAAATACCACTAAGAAAATATATTAATCTGACAAAAGCACTATTGGCATTAGCACCGGCTATTTTTAAAATTAATCTAAAAGCCAATAAAATTTCTATAGCTCCTAAAAAATAGTAAATCAAATATTCTTTTGTTTGAGAGTGGGTGGCCTTGGTGATGACGGGTGATTTAACAACCGGATTACCACTGTTGCCACTAGTCATAACTCCTTGATTTGTGTCTGTCATATTTTTTTCACCTCCTTAACCGTATTTTTCGTAATATTTTTTAATTTAGTCGCTTTATTAACAATCGTATCTTTTTTATTATTTAAATTATCTTTAACATCTGAAACAACTTTAATTACTTTATCTCTTTTCTTTTTATCAGACATAATTATGGCGCCAGCGACGGCAGCACCGGCAACAACGGCTCCGGCAACTGCGGCCATAACAGGACTAATACCCTTTTCGTTGGCTTGAGAATTTATTTTTTTATCTGTCATATTTTTATCTCCTTATCATTCGACCAAGAGCGATAACAACAATAGCGCCAATGACGGCAACTATAAAACTATAGAGGTTAAAGCCATTTACTCCTGATTGGCCAACTAAACCCATAAGAAAACCACCGACTACGGCTCCAATGATACCCATAATAATATCCATTATGGTTCCTTGATTGGAGTTGGTTTTCATAATAACTGAGGCTAACCAACCGGCGATTCCTCCAAAAATTATCCAAAGTATAATACCCATAATTGTTTCTCCTATTTTTAATTAATAAATTTAATTTGTTTGATTAACATTCACATCAATTTCGTCTGGAACAACGATTTGAGGTGTGATGGTTTGACCTGACCCTATTTTTTTAATAGCTGGAATGCCAAAATAAAAAAATAAGAGACCGAGAATTATAAGTATAAAAATACCTATAAATAAACCCCCGTTACCACTATCGTTACTACCAGATGAGGCTGGAGTATTCACTACTGTAGTCATGTTCCTCACCACCTTTTTTTAAATTAATAAATTTAAGTCTGTTTAAATTTTGACTTTCTTAATTAATAACTAATTTCAGTATCCTAAAATAACTTAATAATTTTGTAAGTAAAATGTTACAAATTAGTAAGAAATTCGGCAATTATAAAATTTTGACTTTTTTAATTACTGTTTTTTGAGGTAAATATTCAATCAAAGCTTTTTCTACAAGTTTGGTTAAAGTTAAATCTTCGCATACGGCTTGGGCTCGGGCATGTTTAGAAATAGATGGATTTAAAAAAAGAGTAATTCGTTGTTTTGTAGTAGTTGTCATACTTAATATAATACAACTAGTTGTGATACTTGTCAAATTGATTCTATTTTTTTAGTTTTCCAATAAGGAAATCTTAAAAAAGAGAAGTACTCGAAAAGTAGAATAAATTTAGAAAATTAATTAAATGTTATACTTTTTGTATATGAAATTTAATATTCGTCTTTTGTATTTATACTTGTTTTCTTTTGTAGGTCTTTTGGTTACTATAATCGGAAGCATTCAACTGGTTGATTTGGTAATAAAAAATTATGTTTTTAAAGTTTCCGAATACACTTATTATCCGGAAGTACAAAACAAAGAAGGACAAACAATTTCTTCGGAAGAAATGGAAAAAAGAAATCAACAAGAACAATCAAACCAACGTAAAAGACAACTTTCAACTTCACTATCAATGATTTTGATCGGTACTCCAGTTTATTTTTATCACTGGAAAACTATCAAGAAAGAACAAAAAGATTTAGTTTAAAACTAAACTCTTAGTAATCCACGAAATCCCCTGGCAGCATAGTAAGAGTCCGCACTGTTGTGGTAGGTGAAAACATGGTTGTAGCGACGATCACAAAAAATAGCACCGCCAAGTTTTCTGATTTCAGGAGGTGTTTTAACCCAACTTTGTGTTTTGGTGTCGAAATTGCCAAACTTCTGTAACTCGCGATATTGTTCTTCTGTTAAAAGCTCGATGCCCATAGCGGCTGCCATGTCAATGGCGGTATCTTTTGGTTTAAATGATTTTCTTGAATCTAAAGCCTCACGATCATAACAAATACTTCGGCGGTCTTTTGGACTTTCCGCTGAACAATCAAAAAAAATGTATTCACCTGTCTTTTTATCGTATCCTACAATATCTGGTTCACCTCCGGTTCTTTCCATTTCATTGAGTGACCACAATTTTTTAGTACTAATTTTTATTTTTGCTTCTACTTTAGCCCAGTCCAAACCCTTATGGCGGTTTAGATTTTTTTCAAAACGTGATTTTAATATTCTAAACAATTCTTCATATTGATTCCTATAAATGTTGTTCATAGTTTATTTTACCTCTGCTTATAATTCTTTTTTCTTGTTTAGATTACTGAATGGAATATATT
>Ga0247841_10011572_pt1 | contig 11710 bp, 16 predicted proteins | sample LaCruzMarch2015__2_FD_192410 | JGI IMG/M metagenome (GOLD analysis project Ga0247841, IMG submission 192410) | Freshwater microbial communities from meromictic Lake La Cruz, Castile-La Mancha, Spain - LaCruzMarch2015_18m | ecosystem: Environmental > Aquatic > Freshwater > Lake | place: Spain...
CCCAGTTTCAATACATCAAACCCGTGCTTACCGCTCCGCTATATGATAATGTATTGCTCGATCCGGCAGGCGATTTATACGCCGTGCTGGTCGACGATTACATCAAACCATGCCTGGCATACTACGTCAAGGGAAACATGCTCAACCAGCAATTGCTCGAAACATCTCAATACACCACCGGCAGCGATCCTGCCCTTGCTCAATCCCTCATGGACGTTTCAACAGCCGTAATGATTTCCCCCGAACACCGCAGAGACATCGTAAAGGAAGTATTCGCCATGGCCAAGTATAAATTGGATTTGCTCATAGATTATTTGGTCGCACAGGAGTTTCCATTGTACACCCTGCCAACATCCCGCCGCATCAGTGGCTTTATTATCACCCCATCTACGTAATAGTTTTGAATTTTGATCTTTGATTTTTAAGTTCTCATTATGGCCCAGGTACAACGCAGAATGGTTTTATGCAACATGAATCTCCACGATATATATTATCATACTCCTGGGTATGCCATGACCCCTTCTGTACAAATACCAAACGGATCAACTAAAATAACGGTTCAGTTCAAGTATCACGGCATCAACGACCCGGTCACCTGTACGCTTTATCAAAGCCTCGATGGCATAAACTTCGATGAATGTGAATCAATTGATGAAATGTCCGTTGGCATAATCCTCGATATTGCTTCTGCTTCTGCTACTTTAAATATCAGCGAACTGCTTACAACCTGGATCAGGTTCAAAGTTACGGCTGGCAATTGCAGTACAGGGGTCCTTGATAAGTTTTTATGTCTATTCGCTGCATAATATGGGATACTCTAAATATTTTCAGGCAAATTCGTTAAGGTCCGCTGTAACCAATTATAAAGATTACGCGAGGCTGCCCTTTTCCGCCACGCCCGACCGACCGCCTACGGGTTCTATCAGAACGTATACCGACGATTCCGGGGTTCTTCATTATATCAATGGGGTCAACAATGCACGGGGTATATTTTTAACCGGTATTCAGGCAACACTTGATGCAATCCTGGCTGCTATAAAAATTGTTGGCTCCCTGACCTTTGATACTTACTCTGCTATTATCGGCGGAAATGGTGGAACAATACCCAACACGGCCACGGGGATGAACAATCTTGTTACCGGTTGCGCAAATGCCGCCCCCGGTAGCAGAAACCTTGTCTCCGGCAGCGGTTGTACGGCTTCTTCCGATAGCAACCTGCTTACCGGTATGAACAATTCTATAAATGCTTCACAATATCAAAACGCCAATGCTGTTTCAGGCCGCACCAATTCTGTTACCGGCGAATACAATTTAGTTGCAGGAATTGACAATGTTATCCAGGGTCAGCGCAACGTTGTTACTGGTGACAACAACCATGTTACATCTTCCCTGGGCAACGAGGTATCCGGCGAAGACCAGGTTGTATCCGGAACCCACAATTCAGTTTCTGGCCGCAACCATAATATCCTGGGCAGTTTTAACCATGTCACGGGTGAGGATCATTCGCTCCCCGATCAAAAACATCATTGCACTGCCCAGGGCCATGAGGCTGCCTGCTACAATGATTGCCAGCATGCACACGCAGCTGGCAAGTTTACAGGTTCCGCAGCAGGAAGTGCGCAATATACCAGTGTCGTCGCAAAGGGTATTACGACCAATTTAACACCGGTCGAACTAATGGTCGATACCTGGTCTCGAATCATCCTGGCGTCAAATAAAGGCTACTCCTTTACGGTCCGGGTTTTTGGAATGATCTCAACCCTCGACTGCGGATACATCAAGGAAATGAGGGGTATGATTGTTAAAGGAGCCAATAACCTCACCACCACGCTCATTTGGACCGACACACCAACCGTCGATACCATCATCCTCGACATGGGCGATGGGTTTACTGCAGTTATTTCGGCCGATACAACCTATGGAGCTTTGAAGATTACCGTTACGGGTGCCGAAACCGTTCCGGTCCGCTGGATCGCCTATATCGAAATGCTTGAAATCTCATTCGTCTAACCATGTCCTTAAAACTTAACACTTAACACTTAAATGTATGCCACTCGCCCGCACAAAGATCACCTGCAACCTCGATATTGCTGACGGCAATGCATATCTGGATTATGTCCAGGTACCCGATGGATCCATGAATATCACCGCGCAGTTCGCCTATTCCGGACTCGACGCCGATGTTACCGTCTCCTTGCAACAAAGCCTCGACGGTTCAAACTTCGACAATGTCACCGATATGGTACTCGACAAAGACGACACCTCCGCTACCCTCAACGTGATGAACGTCCTCACAACCTGGGTCCGCTTTTTCGTTCAAGTCGGCGCCGCAAAAACCGGAACCATCACAGACTGCTACTTCTCCTTCAACTAAAAAAATTCATTATCACATCAGCACATTATCACATTAACACATTAACTATGGGCACCTCAACCTTCTTCAACAAAAGCCAGTGGCATACCCAGGGCACCGATACCGGGCTCGATACCGGCGGCGCCAATGCCGTTACTGCTGAAAATGTTAAATCCGCTGTCGATCTCAAACATTCAAACGCTACTGATCATGCTCAGGGTACCGATCAGGGTCTTGACACCGGCGGCACCAATGCCGTAACCGCTGCAGATGCGAAATCCGCTGTCGACCTTAAACATTCAAATAGTCTGGATCACGCAAATACCCTTGATCACTCCAACGCAGCTGATCATACCCAGGGTACCGACACAGGCCTCGACACCGGAGGTACAAATCCGGTAACGGCTGCAACCATCAAGGGTGTCACCGACCTTGTCTCTCCTGGTGCAGGCGCAAACTCTGCAATTGTCGGCACGGGTGGCGCCGGCCATCTCAATACGGCAACCGGAACAAACAATGTGGTGGGTGGCCTTGATAATACCGCTGCAGGTAATAAAAATCTGGTGGCTGGCAGTAACCAAATCTGCGGTGGACATAATAATATAGTGGCCGGTAATTCTCATAACCTGCCCGATGTTACCGAAAATTTTAATGCCGTATTCGGCGATGATCATGAAGTTACTGGTGCATGTAACCTCTTATGCGGCAAATCCAACGGTTGCAGGGGTGATTATAACCACATCGAAGGCTCAGGCAATACCACCGACTATGAGGTTGCTGGTGATATTGATTACACTCATCTTGAAGGCAAGGAAGCATTGGGAACAATGAGCAACGTACATGTCCAGGCTGCCGGAAAATTTACTGGTGGAGTGCCTGGTTCTGCACAGTATGTCAGTTTCGTTGCCAAGGGTACTACAACCGATGCCACACCTGCTGACCTGTTGCTCGATGGTGCAGCTATTGCCATGTGGGCGCAGCCTGCCATGTATGCAGTTCGTGTTATGATCATCAGTTCAAATAGTGATGTTGATTCTGGTGGACATTTTGTTTTACAAGGGATGTTTTACCGGGAACCGGGTGAAGATGTTCTTTACTACCTCGGAAATATTGCAAAAACCGTCATCAATAAAACAGCCGAAGGCTATGATGCTAATTTATCAACCGACGATACCCTTAAAACCTTAAAAATTACAGTCACCGGCCAGGCTGCAGTAACACTCCGCTGGGTGGCATTTGTCGAAATGGTCCAGGTAAGCTTTGCAGCGCCGTAACATAAAATGGTCAGGGACAAAAAAATATTTGGTCTTCCAGTTACCCAGGCAATCAGCCTGGCAACATTTATTGCCGGGGTTATCTCTGTCTGGGTACACCTCGAAATCCAGATAGCGGCCATCAATGTTGAAATAATCAACCTGAAAAAGAATGTCGAAGCACACTGTACCGAAAACCGCAAGGAGTTGGACGCTCTAAAGGTTGATATCAAATCCGACACCCGCGAAATCCTCAAAAAAATCGACGAAATCCAGGTCTACCTCCGAAACCAATCAAAATAATCACTTAAAACTTAACACTTAATCTCTTAACACTTTTTCCATGAACTCAAACTTTTTCTCCCTTAACTGGCTGGATCTTGGTAAAGGTCTGCTGGTCGCTGTTATCGGCGCAATTCTTACGGGTATTTATGAAGCCATTACTGCTGGTTCATTAACCTGGACATGGGCCTTCTTTCAACCCATCGTGTTAACTGGCGTTGCCGCTGGGATCGCCTACCTCATCAAGAATTTCCTCACCAACAGCAATGGGGTGCCACTAAAGAGCGAGCAATGACCATATCCGAAAAGGGTCTTGCGCTGATCGAACATTTCGAAGGCCTTAAGGCATTTGCGTATCGTTGCCCTGCAGGGGTGTGGTCGATCGGGTACGGCACAACCGTTTATCCCGATGGTACCGCGGTTAAAGATGGCGACAGAATATCCTATAAAAAGGCTCGGGACTACCTTTTGCACGATGTCAGGCAAACCGAGTACCAGGTCAATTCCATGCTGAAGGTTAAACTGATGCAATGTCAGTATGATGCATTGGTTTCTTTCGCCTATAACGTAGGGTGCAATGCACTCAGGCAGTCATCCCTGTTAATGTTCATCAATGACCGCAGAACAGATATTTCCATTGAGGATACCTTCATGATGTGGAATAAATGTGCCGGAAAACCCGGCATCGATGATGATCGTGATGGTGAGATCGATGAACCCGGCGAAAAACAAATATCCCTTGGCCTGAGTAACCGGCGCAGATCAGAGGCCTGGTTATTCCTGAACAATGAAGTGAAATATTTCTAAGCCATGGCATTTACATTCGATTCATCAACGATACTTGGGGCAATAAAGCGCCCCCTTGTTTGGGTTTCAATCATCCTGGCCCTGCTGCTCATCGGCGCCGTGGTACTGGAGCGGGTTTTGCACGATGCTTCGAAAAACAAGATCCTCTGTGCTCAGGCTGCATTGATACAGTCATTCAAAAACGCCCCGGTCAGGATCGATACCGTCCACGATACAATTCACCTTCCAGACCAGGTGGTCATCAAACCGGTTCCAGTTAAAGTGTTTATCCATGATTCAATCCTAATTCCATACCGGGAGTGTTGGTATGATTCTGTTTTCAACCATTCCGGCATCCGGTTCCGGTGGCAGGCTAAAGGCGTCCTACAGCACATCTCTTTTTCCGATTTCACCTGGCCTAAGGAAATCATTACCATCACCCGGCAGGTCGATACCTGCATTGCCAAACCTATCCCAAAACAACCTATACTCCGGATTGGGCCATATGTTGGGCTCTTCCTCAATTCCTTCACTAAATTTCCAGGTCTCGAAGCCGGCGCCCAGGTCGTTATCAAAGACCAACTCACTGTTTCCGTTGGAGGTCTCTATTTGAATGGGATATATGGAAATGTGAGAGTGGGATGGTTGTTTAAGTAAGTCCGAACATCAAAGATTCTTGGCACAAACGGTTTTCAATTAATTTTGATTACCTGTTTTTTCATTGATAACTGAATTTATTCATTCCCGCGACACATTCTGACGTATCGCCAATATACATTTGCATTAAACCGGGGAAGCCGAAAACCGAAAAGAGTAGGCAAAACATCAACATTGATCATATGGGACTTTATAAAATTACAGCAAAACGATCTGGTTCCTGGGGTGGAATTAGACTGGAAAAAGGGATGAGTGTCGAAGTATCTTTCATGAATCCACCACTTGGCTACTCACAAGGAAAAGAACTCGTACGGCAGGCTTTACAACGCAAGTATGGCATTGATTGCAAAAACCTGGTGTCACAATCCTACTTCGATGTGGAAAAACTCAATTGATAATCAATGATCAGAATTTGAAAATATGAATAAATACGACAAACTATTTTTAGAACAGGCCTTGTTGGGCTATAAAACCTTTTCAATGAAATACAATTGGAAAGAACAATATAATGCTTTATTTCGGCGGAAAAATCAGCTCAATAAGAAGTTTGTTTTTTCTGAGGCCAATATCAAACGGCTGAGCGAGATAAACAGCCTGTTAGCAGAAAAGGAAGTGGCAGTTTATCAGCAGTCGGAAAAGCTGGAAAATTATGTGTTGAATTTGAAGCAGAGTCACGACCCGTTTGTTACCGATTATGAAATTGAATTTAACATCAGCTTTTTTGCAGAAAAAAAGTATGCCCATATCTCCGAGCTGGAGGGTAATTCCTTTTTCGATTACGATCCGTCATTGTTTTCTAAAACAGAAGGCAAATCTGAATCGGAAATTATGAGCCATAAAGAATGGATCTTTAATGTCGACCATACGGAACACATCCGTGATGGTCATCCACTCAATAGTTTTCGTCATTGCTGGCTTTTTCATGATCTCATCGATCATACCATTCTTTCATACCAGGATATTGCGGATATCGAGGATATGTGGATTGATGTGACATTGATAGTCCAGAATGCAACAAAATTATCTGATTAACCAAGGAAATGCTGAAACCCGAAATTTCCTACTTTAGGATGCTCCGAAAATGAGAATTAACATTAAATCCGATTCAACATGAATCCCTTCACAAAAGAGATCGAAAAACCATTGATGGAAATGGAAAGCATTGTCGAACAAGATGAAATATCGTATGAAGACAATGAAAAACTAGATGAATTGTATCAGAAGGTCAACGATAGATTTGAATCCCTGGCTGATTATCCTTGGGATACACCGGAAGGCGAATTGCTGTATTACGAAGTAAAAAAGTTAAAGGTGAGGTTCAGGGAGGTTTGCCAAAAATTTGAAACTCCGGATGATTTATATAAATCAACTATGGATTCAATGTATCCAGAAGGTGAAGAGTAAGATGACCAAATCAAAGTACCTTTCTTTACTAAGTCAAAATTTGTACTGGTTATTTTTCTGATGTTTTACCAATACTAATTTGCTATTTTTGTTCAGAATAGTAATCCACGAAATACTAACATGGGTATGGAGCAACCAACACTTGAAATTCTTCTATATCAAATTTCCAGTATTCAAAAAAAGTATGAAGAATTGGCTAAACAAACCGGAGAGAATTACAACATTTTTCGGTTACTTGGGGTAGAATCGGCAGAAGTTCGAATGCATTCCGCAATATTGGCTGATTTGTTAAATCCAAAAGGTAGTCATGGCCTGGGAGATGTTTTTTTACAGCTTTTCCTGAGCCATTTTGAGATTACTACATTTTCTACACAAAACTCAACGGTCATTTCTGAATATTATATCGGTCCTAAAACTGACACAACCGGGGGTCGTATTGACATACTGGGAGTTGATGAAAATAATAATCACCTTATTATTGAAAATAAAATCTATGCCCCAGATCAGGAAAATCAGCTTATCAGGTACAATAATTTTGATTCAAAAGCACCATTATTTTATTTAACCTTGATGGGTAAGTTCCCAACTGAACTCAGTATTGGGAAAGATATAATTCCAGGAAAGCATTTTAAATGTATTTCATACGCTTATGACATCATTGAATGGCTTGAACAATGTAAAAGAGAGGCAGTAAAATTTCCCTTTCTGCGTGAGACAATTTCACAATATATTTTTCTATTAAAACATTTAACGAACCAATCAACAAATCACAAGATGAGCAAAGAAATAGTGAATCAAATAATTAGAAACGAGGATACCCTTAAAGCCTATTTTGAAGCTTGGCATGTAATTGACAATGTCAAGACTGAAACAATCCCAAGGTTAGAAAAAGACCTTGAGATAATGGCTCGAAAAAGTAATATAAACCTTGAGCTATATGAATTTTATATTGATCGGAGTAAATCAGTTTCCACTGGTTTCAGCTTTAAATCAGAGGAGCTTCAAAAAATGAACATCAAAATCAGGTTTGAGTTTGATGAAAATGAAACTAATGTATTTTGTTTTGGTTACGCCTGGATTGATATGTCAAATCAGGAGACTAAATTTGCAGAAACATTAAAGGAAAAACTTACAGCTAATGTTAATAATCCTGAAGACGTTGCCTCTTCAGATTCCTGGCCAGTTTATTGTGGATGGCAAAACCCTCAACACTATTATAATTGGGAAGAGGAGACGTATGTAGAAATATTATCTGGAGCGTTTTGTAAAGAAATTGAGAAAAAGGTCGTTATGTTACTTGACGTCGCCCAAAGTGCTTACGAAAAATTTGATTTATCAAATAAACAATCTGATCTACTAGTATTCAAGAACTCATCTCAAATCTCAGGTATAAATTAAAAACCTACCGCCTTAACCTCAATCCACCCCGCAATCTTATCAATTTCCACCTGCCCATTGGCAATGCTCATCACAAAGTCGTATTTTTCTGATTGGGTGGCTTTGATATCCATTCTATTCTGCAGCAGGAAGAACCGCATCATCACATACCCGATTCGCTTATTCCCATCGAGGAAGGGATGGTTTTTGATCAGGCTTTCGATCAGGGCTGCGGCTTTTAAAACAGGGGTTGGATAGAGTTCGTGCTGATCAAATGTCATAAATGGCCTTGTAACTGCAGATTCAAGTCCTTTAGAATCTCTGATTCCCTGAGTGCCCCCGTATTTTTCGATCAGCAATTCATGAATGGCAATGACCAACTCCATCTTGATCATTTCGCGAGTTTTTCAAGTAATTCCTGATCCTCCTTGAATATTCGCTTGAGATCACTGAAGGCTTCTATATCCTTTTTTGATTTCTTCTCAATATTCCTCAGATAGGATAAAATATCCTCCAGGAAATTTTCAGGAACCTCTTGAATCACACGATTGATCTCTCTTCTAAGGTCTTTGGTTGTCATAATCAATGCTTTAATACAAATGTACTAAAAATTCGAATTTTTCCTTTGGAATCCATCGCAATAGTAATTTTTATTTGAATTTCTGCACCCATTCGACTATATCAAGTGAAGTTTTCTTGCTGGCCGCTACTACAATTTTCCCGCATGCAACTGCATCCTCCAACGCATCATGGTGCTGGAATTCAATATCCAACTGATAGGCAAGATGGGCCAGGTTGTATCCGCCCTCAGCAAACTCCTCCCAGGTATGCCGGGCAACCCGAACAGAATCCAACCATTGAACTTCAAAAGGCTCCAGACCATATCTATCAAATGCTTTCCGAAACGCTACCCGGTCAAATGGTGAATGATGAACCACAATGTTGTTTTCAAACATCTCCCGGAGGACAGGATATACATTTGGGAAGGTTGGCTTCCTTTTTACCATCTTAGGTGTGATCCCATGAATTTCGATGAATCGCCAATGAAAATAGTCCTGTGGATCGATGTATGATTTCCAGGTATCAATCAGTTCCCCATCTTCAAATATCCCCACTCCGATCTGACAAATCGTAGATTGATCTGGATTGGCAGTTTCGACATCAAGTGAGTAGAATCTCATTTTTTTTGATATTGTTTAAACGCATGCTCATGCCGTTCCTGTACCTCCTTGATCAAACTCTTTGGAAAAATTACGGTTACACTGTCGGCATAGGAAAGGATCTCCATCACCAGGTCATGTGTGATCAGTATAAATAGCCTGATCCTCAATTCTTCTTCATTATCAATGAGGATTGATTGGCTCTCGTGAAGCGGAAAACTTTTCAGGTATTTACCCTGTTCCGTGTCAAAAGACAGGATGATTTCCTGAGGTTTGATTTTCGAATCATTGATCACACCGAAACAGTATTTAAAGTCTTCATTGGCGTTGTAGTTTGAAGGTGGCGAAAAATGTTTTCGGGTGATGTCAAAATCAACGATGCGGTCCAGGCCGAAGGTCTTGACTTGCTCCTTGCCAACCTCTTTCGCAAGCAAATACCATCTTCCTTTAGATTCTTTCAACCCATATGGCTCCACCAATCGTCTGGTGGGTTCATCAAATTCAAACTTATGATGGCTCAGGTCAATGATCAGCCGGTTCCTCACGGCATGCAGCAATCCATAGAAATGATGGGTCCCCTGCGGCTTCCGCTTTTCAAAATAGATAAATTGGGTCAGATCTTCCGACATCTTCACCGCCGATATAAAGTCAAAGGCCTCCATCATCCGGTTATTCAGGTCGGGATTCTCATCCTCTTCAATAAAATAGACCTTGCGCGAACGATCAAACTGAATATCCACATTGTATAGCGAACGGATCTCAATCAGGTCGCGCTGGAATGTTCGCTGTGAAATAACCAGATTATACTCCAAAAGATCCGACTGGTTCTTCAGATAATCTGACATCTCCTCAAAAGTGATTTCCTTGTTGATTTTCAGCTTACCAATGATCTTCTGGTGACGCAGCAGGGTTTCGTGTTTCGACATATGTTATGATTTGGACATTGTAAAACCGATTTTTGTATAATGTGTATTATCCAGCACCTCTTCCTTGCAAAAGGTGATCAATTCAGCTAAATCAGGATTGCGGCCATTCAAAATGGTAACAATTTCAAATTTACGGACAATATTGTCGATCTGACCACCCGAAAAGTCAAACTGTTCGCCAAGAATATCACAGTCGCCTGCAGGCAGTGAGGGCAGTTTCGTCTTCCAGATATTTGCCCTGGCAGAGATGTCGGGTTTTGACAATCCGATTTTATATAAGAACCTTCGTTCAAAGGCCTTGTCAAAGTTAGCAACCAGGTTCGTTGTAGCGATCAATATTCCTGAAAAATTTTCAAGTTCTTGAAGAATGATGTTTTGAATTGTATTTTCGGTCTTGGCAATATTCGAGCTCTCTACATCTCTTCTTTTCGAAAAAATACCATCTGCCTCATTGAAAAGCAGGATCGGGGTGGTTTTACATTCCCCGGAATATGAGGCATATTCTGTAAAAATTTTCTTGACAATCTTTTCACTTTCCCCAAACCACATTGATTTTGATTGACTCAAATCAACAAGCATGATCTCCCGATGGGTTTCCCTGGCCAACTGGTACACCGATTCTGTTTTTCCGGTTCCGGGAGCGCCAAAAAGCAAAACAGTAACCCCATGCGGGAGCCCCTTTTGTTTCATCCGTTGCTGAATTTCCTGAAATTTATCCTCTGCAAGGGAGTGAGTCAGTTGGTTGATTTGTGCCGATTCGCTTTGGTTAAAGATCAGTTCCTTGTGCTTGATTCCTGAAGAGATAATGATGTTATCCTTTTTTTGTTTGCCGGCCAAAGAACCCAATCCATCGGCGACCAAAAGATCAATGGCCTTGTTCTTCAACTTTATCACAGCATCATTTATGTCTTGTAGGTTTTCAATCCCGACCAATCCTTGCTGAATAAGCGGGTGTTGATTAAGCAATAGTTCATTCCGGTACTCAAACCGTTTTTGTGGGTTGTCAAAAATTCTTTTTACAGCTGTCTCGAGATCAACATCCGTAACCCCGTTAACATATTTCGCTAACAAATAGTAAAGCACGAATTGATCCTCATCCGAAAGATTAAAAGCCCTGATTTTATGAACCAATTGGAAACCCGTATTATGCGAGATAAGATCTTTTGATATTTTCAGAAGGTCGGTGGTGGAAATTCTTTCATCTTTCCGCTCACAGCTCAATGCATAAATCTTTTCAAGTAACTCGATCAGATACTGATATTTTGGCAGTAAAGTATCCGGGATTGGTTCATTGTCAATAACAGCGCTGAATACTTTATCCGGCAGATAATAGGAGTCTATGGATGGTCCCTTGTAAACACTTCCTGCAACAGGTTTTTTTTCTTTTAACATAGATTTTCACCGTATTAATTGAGCGTATTTCATTTTTTGAGGCTTTAAGAATATATCTTATTATTTTCTGATATTGAGTTCATTACGCTTCATGTAAACTCGTTGTTGGATTTTCACATA
>Ga0247841_10011573_pt1 | contig 11710 bp, 5 predicted proteins | sample LaCruzMarch2015__2_FD_192410 | JGI IMG/M metagenome (GOLD analysis project Ga0247841, IMG submission 192410) | Freshwater microbial communities from meromictic Lake La Cruz, Castile-La Mancha, Spain - LaCruzMarch2015_18m | ecosystem: Environmental > Aquatic > Freshwater > Lake | place: Spain...
ATATTTTTGAGTATCTATTGAACCAAATGACCCAAAACCTTAATCAAATCTCCCTTAATCCCTCTTTAGCTAAAGAGGGAAAAGACTTGGTTTCTACAATATCTATGATTTGTGGGTAAAGATTAGCCTTTGAAAAAGGGGGTTAGGGGGATTTAAAAGCTCTATTACTTACCCGATCAATTATTTAATACTCATTAGGCATGGGGTAATTCACTAAAGCACCCCCCTGATAAACTGTCCAGTGTATGACGATTCGATTCGGGCAATCTCCTCAGGTGTTCCGTAGGCGACTATCTCTCCGCCAGCGTCTCCGCCCTCAGGACCCAGATCAATTATGTAATCAGCATTTTTTATAACGTCAAGATTATGCTCTATTACAACTACGGTGTTGCCCTTGTCTACGAGACGATTCAGAACGGTCAGGAGTTTTTGTATATCATCAAAATGCAAACCAGTAGTCGGTTCGTCAAGAAGATATAGGGTTTTGCCTGTGCTTGGTCGGCTGAGTTCCTTTGCTAACTTCACTCTTTGAGCCTCACCACCTGATAAAGTTGTCGCTGACTGACCGAGTTGTATATAATCCAATCCAACGTCACATAACACCTGAAAGCGATTTCTTATTGATGGTACGTTGCTGAAGAATTCTAATGCCTCTGTCGCAGTCATATCAAGCACTTCTGAGATATTTTTACCCTTATATTTCACTTCAAGGACTTCTTTTTTGTATCTCGTGCCATTACAGACGTCACACTTTATCCATACGTCTGCAAGGAAGTGCATCTGGATACGCTTATATCCGTTGCCTTCGCAGGCTTCACACTGACCACCCTGAACGTTGAAACTGAATCGTCTTGGCTTCAATCCCAACACCCTTGCATCTGGAAGCTCTGAATATAAAAACCTTATATCAGAGAATGCTTCTATGTATGTCGCAGGATTTGATCTTGGTGTATCACCTAAAGGCGTTTGGTCAATGTTTATAACTTTGTCAATAAATTTCAGACCAACAATGGAGTCATGCTCACCGGGTTGAGTATTTGCTCTGTGTAGCTTACGGGCAAGGGATTTGTATAAAATGTCGTTTATAAGAGAGCTTTTACCTGAACCAGATACGCCTGTTACGCAAGTAAACACACTTAAAGGGAGTCTGACGTTGATATTTTTGAGATTGTGCTGTCTTGCACCGATGACTTCCAGCCATTTATCGCCGATAGGTCGTCTAAATTTTGAAGACTTAATCTTTTTCTTTCCGCTTAGATACTGTGCTGTGAGAGTGCCATTCTTGGCTATCAATTCAGCAGGATTACCCATTGCGACTATATACCCACCTTTGACTCCAGCCCCGGGACCAAAATCTATCATGTGATCAGATGCCATAATAGCATCATGATCATGTTCAACGATCATGACTGTGTTTCCAATATCACGGAGATTCTTCAGTGCCTTTAGCAATCTGTTGTTATCACGCTGATGCAGACCGACACTTGGCTCATCCAGCACGTAGAGAACGCCTGCAAGCCCGCATCCTAACTGACTAGCAAGACGTATGCGTTCAGCCTCGCCACCAGATAGCGTTGTTGCGTTACGACCAAGCGTTAGGTATTCCAAGCCAACATCTGACAGGAACAGAAGCCTGCTTTGTATCTCTTTCAAGACCTCTGCGCCTATCTCTATTTGTCTTTCAGTCAAATGTACATTATCGAAAAACTCTTTCACCAGTCTTATGGGCATACTTACAAGGTCTATGATGGATTTGTTATCTAATGTAACGGAGATAGCTTCAGGTTTCAGCTTGCTTCCAACGCATATAGGACAGACAGCGTCTCCCATGAATGGACTACACTCCCTGCGATAGCGTTCATGCTCATAAATCCAGTCAAGGCTACCCGCCACCCCTTTGAACCTGAACGAAAGATTGTCTATTTTTATCGCTTTATTGCTTCCATAGAGGATGATTTTTTGTATATCTTCTGGTAGATCACCGAAAGGCTTATCAAGATTGAATTTGTACTGATCCGCCAATGCCTTCAGATAGCGATGAATAGGATTATTCGGCAAGATTACGCCCCATGGTATAATTGCACCAAGTCTTATTGATCTTCTCTTGTCAGGAATAACAAGTTTTGGGTCAACAGTGAAAACTGTTCCCAACCCTTTACATCTCGGACACATACCGTCAGGATTATTGAAAGAAAAGCTCTGTGGCGTTATCTCGTTGAAGCTGATTCCGCAGTAAACGCAAGCAAACTCCTCACTAAACATCTGGGTGAACTGATTCCCTCTTTGAAAAAGGGGGTTAGGGGGATTTAAAGGCGTTGGCTCTTCATTAGCGTTTTCATCTTTCAGTGGGAAAAACTCTAATAATACCCTATGGTCTGAATAATCCGCAGATAGTGCATTTTCAACAGCTTCAGCCAATCTACTACGATTTTCGGGATCAATAGTAACTCGATCAAAGATTATACCAACGTTATGCCGTCTGCGCCTGTCTACTTCCTCATGCTCTTTCAGATCGATCATCTGACCATCAATCCAACCTCTTGCGTATCCGTTTTTCAAAGCCTGCTTAAATATAGTCTCGTAATCATCGCCTTTTCCGAGTTTTACAGGAGCCATAACGTATGCTCGTGTACCTTCTGGTTGACTCATGATCCGATCAACGATCTGCTGAGACGTTTGCGTACTAATCTCACGTCCGCATTTGTGACAGTGAGGTATGCCTATACGGGCAAACAGCACTCTCATGTAGTTGTAAATATCCGTAACAGTTCCAACCGTTGAGCGTGGACTTATGCTTGCCGGCTTCTGTTCGATAGCGATAGTAGGCGCAAGCCCACTGATGTAATCAACGTGAGGTTTTGGCATTTGACCCAGAAATTGCCTTGCATAGCTGGATAGAGATTCTACATATCTTCTCTGTCCTTCAGCGTAAATTGTATCTAGTGCAAAAGAAGATTTACCTGATCCGCTGACACCTGTCAAAACGGTCATCTTATTTAATGGTATATCAGCGTCTACGCCCTTGAGATTATGTTCTCTTGCGCCTCTGATGGATAAATGAGTGAGTGGATGTGCGGGTGATGCGATATTAGAGAGGACAGGAACCAAACCTGTTTCTTTATGATTAAGAACTTCCTGAAGCACCTGACCGGTGTAAGAGTTTTCGACTTGAGCAAGTTCCTCTGGCGTTCCTGTTGCGATTATGTATCCACCCTGTTCACCGCCTTCGGGTCCCATGTCTATTATGTAGTCTGCGGTTTTAATAACTTCCATGTTGTGTTCTATTACCACAACGGTGTTACCTTGATCCACAAGCCTGTTTAGGACGTCTAACAATTTTTGAGTATCTGCAAAGTGCATCCCGGTAGTTGGCTCATCGAGAATATACAACGTTTTTCCCGTGCTTGTTCTGCAAAGCTCTTTTGCCAGCTTGACACGCTGTGCTTCCCCTCCTGACAGTGTTGGCGCAGATTGACCAAGCTTTATATAATCCAAGCCAACGTCATGCAGTGTCTTGATCGCCTTTGCGATTCGAGGTATATTTTTGAAATGCTCAAGGGCTTCCTGAACATCCATATCAAGCACATCAGAGATGCTCTTGTCCTTATATTTTACCTGTAAAGTTTCATCGTTGTATCTCTTGCCTTCGCAAACCTCGCATTTTACCCATACGTTTGCCAGAAAGTGCATCTCTATTTCATTCAAGCCATTCCCTTGACAAGCCTCGCATCTCCCACTCTTGACGTTGAAACTAAACCTGCCGACTTTATATCCACGTACCTGCGATTCGGGTAGTTGAGCAAAAAGGTCACGGATGACGTCAAATACTTTGATGTAAGTTCCCGGATTAGACCTTGGAGTTCTGCCTATGGGTGATTGGTCAATGTCAATTATTTTATCGAGATAATCAATGCCTTCGATCCTGTCATGTTCACCCGGTCTTGTATGAGTTCCCATGAGTTCTTTTGCAAGTACCTGATGAAGAATATCGTTGATGAGTGAGCTTTTACCTGAACCAGACACGCCTGTTATGCAGGTAAACGTGCCGATAGGGATTTTTACATTAATATTTTTGAGATTGTTATGCCTTGCGCCGATGATTTCCAGCCATTTATCGTTGGTAAGTCGCCGATTTTCTGGTATAGCTATCTGTAAGCGTTTGCTTAGATATTTTCCTGTGATGGAATCATCATTCTGACTTATCTCATAAGGTGTGCCTACCGCAATAGCTTTCCCGCCACGTATGCCCGGACCCGGTCCAAAGTCAACGATAAGGTCTGCGGAGCGCATTGTATCCTCATCATGTTCAACGACTATAACTGTGTTACCTATGTCTTTGAGTTTTTTTAGTGCGTTAAGCAACCGCATATTATCACGATGATGTAAGCCAATGGTTGGCTCATCAAGTATATACAGCACGCCTACGAGTCCAGTGCCTATCTGGCTGGCAAGCCTTATTCGCTGTGCTTCACCGCCTGAAAGAGTGGGCATTGTCCTATCCAGTGAGAGATATTCCAGACCGACGTTTTTCAGGAATCCTAATCTGCCGCTGATCTCTTTTAGTAAATCGCCAGCTATAAATTTCTGTGTATCCGTTAAAACTTCTCCTACGGTATCCATGAAGTTAATCGCATCAGTGATAGACATTCGTGTAACGTCAACGATAGATTTATCACCGAAAGTCACGGCAAGACTTTCAGGTTTAAGCCTGCTTCCATTGCAATCTTCGCAGTTGACATTATTGACAAATTGCGATATCCAGTCGTTTTCTGTCTTTTCAAGTTTCCGTTCAAATTCATTAATAAGACCCTTGTAAGGCATCCTATAATTATGAGAACGACCGCCATGTGACTTATATGTAAATTTAATTATTGTTCCTTTTGTCCCATAAAAAACTGCATTTCTCTGCTCATTAGTCAGCTTTGACCATGGCATATCGAGAGTGAATCCATAATGTTTGCCTAGACTCTCAAGAATGTGCTTATGGTAAAGTGTCAAACTATTTCTCAGAATAGCAATTGCATATTCATTGATGGATTTACTTTTATCGGGAACGATAAGGTCTGGATCTATGCGCATGTTTACTCCCAGACCCTTACATTTAGGACACATTCCTTGAACGCTATTGAATGAAAATGATTGTGGAGAGAGTTCTTCGTAGCTTATCCCGCAGACTGGACAGGCGTAGTTCTTGCTAAATAGTATATCTTCTTTGTCTATGACATTTATAATAATAGTTCCTTCGCCAAGCTCTAATGCGGATTCAACCGATTCAGCAAGTCTGCTTCTTATGCCTTCACGGATGATTATTCTATCAACGACGATCTCGATATTGTGGCGAACACGCTTATCCAGCTTTATTTTATCTGTGAGTTCGTACATTTGTCCGTCAACTCTTGCACGTGCATAGCCAGACTTCAGCGCCGCTCCAAAATCGTCTTTATATTCGCCTTTTTGCTCTTTAGCTATCGGTGAGAGTATCTGTATTCTGCTTCCCTCTGGAAGCTCAAGGATTCTATCTATTATCTCATCAGTCGTCTGTCCGCCTATATCTCGACCACACTTGGGGCAATGAGGTAAACCAACCCTTGCGAATAAAACACGCATGTAGTCGTATATCTCTGTAACAGTCGCAACGGTAGAGCGAGGGTTTCGGCTGACAGTTTTTTGTTCTATAGAGATGGCAGGGAGCAATCCATCAATCAAATCTACATCGGGTCTTTCCATCTGTCCTAGGAACTGACGGGCGTAAGCAGACAGCGATTCAACGTATCTGCGCTGACCTTCGGCATAAAGGGTATCAAATGCCATTGATGATTTTCCTGATCCGCTGACGCCAGTAAATACTATTAATTGATTACGAGGGAGTTCAATATCAACGTCTTTCAGGTTATGTTCCCTTGCACCTTTTATGATTATTCTTTCGTCTTGCAATGGATCAACTCCTGTTAAATAAGGGTGGGTAATGAGTGTAAAAAACCAGTCATTCATAAATAATTGCTGATATATTATACTAAACATACGTTAAGCCTGTCAAGAAAAAAAATTTCTTTTTACTTGACTAATTACAATAATTATTATATACATAGTCAATAAGACTTTTCTATTAATATTATATACAGTAATTCGCATATAACCAAATTGGCACATTCACTACGTAATTCAGAGAAAAAGGAGACAAAGCAAATGCTAGAATCCATTAATCCTCCTTCCTCAAAGCCGGCTGAAACCAAAATCATCAAAATGAAACAAGGCATCTGGCGGACTTATGATGCTACCGATGGACTACCCGGACAACCTAACTGCTTGTTACAAGACAGCTACGGTTACCTCTGGATAGGTACAGATGCAGGACTTTGCAGATACGATGGACTTGAATTTATCACTTACACTACCAAAGATGGTCTAAATAGCTATTATGTTTCATCTCTTTGTCTGGACAATCAGGAAAAATTATGGATTGGAACTGGCAACGGTCTTTCATGTTTTGATGGAAAGCAATTTACAAATAATGGGTTGGTCAATACTTGGATAACATCACTTTGCCTTGATAGTCGTGAAAGGCTTTGGATCGGCACTGATAATGGTCTTTCTTGTCTTGATAAAAACGGCTTTACCAATTATACCACTGATAATGGATTACCGCATAATATAATTCATTCTATTTGTGAAGACAAAAAGAAAGGGTTGTGGATTGGAACGGAGAACGGTCTTTCATGTTTTGACGGTAAGCATTTCACTAATTATACAACTGCTGATGGAGTACCACACAACCAAGCATATCCCATCTGTATGGACAATCAGGGAAGGCTGTGGATTAGTTTATGGTATTCAGGTAAGGGTGTTTCCTGTTTTGATGGAGAAAATTTTAGGACATATACTTCGGATGATAGATTAGTAGGTCCTCAAAACTTTTGTTTGACAATATATAATGACCATCTAGGAAGAATATGGTTTGGAGGATGGGATGGAGTGTCCTGCTATGACGGAGAGCAGTTCATCAACTATAACTATACCATGGATGATAATGTATCGGCTGTGCATGCTATATTAGAAGATAGGGAAGGGCAAATGTGGTTTGCTCATGGTGAATTATCTTATCTGTCATGTTATGATGAGAAAACCATCCAGCTTCTCACAGATCAGCCCAACACTTGGGTTGCCGATCAGGACAAAAAAGGGCGCATCTGGTTCAACAATGGTAGCGGTATTTATGCCATTCGTCTGGATTCCAAATCATCGGAAGTTGAGCAGAGAAAAATCTTATTTGACGGGGGATTGATAGGTCTTATGGTGGATTCAAGTGATCACTTGTGGATTAGTCCGTTTTATTATGGACTGTATCGCTACGACTCAACCGACATCGCATGGGAATCCGCTGGTGGAGAAGCGATTAATAATCCACACCATTTTATAATATCTAATAATATGTTTCTGAATAACGCTGTTCCTTTGCTTGAAAATAAAGATGGCACAATATGGTTCGGCATTGGTGCTTCTGGACTCTCTCGCTTTGATCCGGAACTGTTTATGGAAGGAGAACCCATTGAGTCCATAAATCGTGGCTCCTACTGTCTGATTGAGGACAGCAAAGGAAGGTTCTGGCTGGGTAACCAACGGTCTCAATTGCTTCTTTGGGATGGGGATGAGTTTACATCTTATGGTCAAGAAAATGGATTTACCAATAATGGCGTAATGTCTCTTTTTAAGGACGGTGATAAAATATGGCTCGGTACAACACGTGGGCTTTGGTGCCATGATAATGAGCGGTTTATCCATTACGGAGAAGAATATGGACTAATAGATTTATACCATTGGCGCCATATAGCAAAAGACAGATTTAATCAACTATGGTTTGCCACACATGGCGGAGTTTATCGCACTGATGGAAAGCACTTTCAATGGCTTACAAAAGATGATGGTTTGCCAAGTAATTATGTTGTCCGTATACTTCCTCAACCTGATGGTTCAATGATTATCTGTACTAACCGTGGTATTGCTCGCTATCGGATGACTGCAACGCTTCCACCGAGAGTTGAAATACGAGAAGTTATTGCTGACAAGGTTTATCAGAATCCCGATGAAATCGAGTTGACTACCACGTCAGCAAATCTCCTGACAATCTCCTATCATGGTCTAAGCCTTGCAACTCGTCGTATGCGTTACAGTTACATTCTTGAAGGTTATGATAAAGAATGGAGGGAAACATGGGAACGTCAGATTCTTTATGAAAACCTGCCAATAGGTGAATACACATTTAAGATCATAGCTATTAATCGTGACCTTGTGGCTTCTGAATCGCCTGCCGAGATGAAGCTAAAAATTGTTCAAGATCCCAGAGATATAAAGGTTAATGAACTAGAATCAAGCCTTATAATAAAAAGTCAGCAATTAGCGTTCTTACAGCGTAAAGCGGAACGTGAATATCAGTTTGATAACATTATCGGTAAATCTGAAGCCATAGAATGGGTCAAAAATATGATGATAACCGCCATTGAATCTGGCTTAAACGTCCTGATAACCGGAGAGACCGGCACAGGCAAAGAACAGATAGCTACTGGTATTCACTATAACAGTCCACGAAAAGATAAGCCTTGTATCCCATATAACTGTGGAACAGCCCAGAAGGAGTTTATAAAGTCCGATCTTTTTGGTCACAGGAAAGGAGCCTTTACTGGAGCTATTGAAAATAAGATGGGGTTATTTGAGACTGCTCAAGGTGGCACTGTATTGTTAGACGAAATCGGTGATACGCCCCTTGATGCCCAAACTTATCTGCTTGATGTATTGGAAAAACATAAGGTTCAGAGAATGGGTGAATATATCCTCCGGGATGTGGATGTAAGAGTCATCTCAATGACCAATCGTGACCTTTCCAATGAGATGAAGGAAGGACATTTTCGGGAAGACCTGTATTTCCGATTGGATAGATTCAATATCTACATACCTCCTTTACGGCAACGACGAGATGATATTCCTCTGCTGGCAGAGCATTTCTACAATAAGGCATGCAAAGATCAACATAAAGAATTAGATGGTTTTGCTACAGGTGTGATTGATATGCTTGTTGGTTACCAGTGGCCCGGGAATGTGCGTGAACTAGAAAACGAGATCAATCGTGCATGCGCCCTTGCACAAGCGGGGTCAGCTATTCAATCTTACCATTTCACCCCTAACATTACTCATGGTGAATCACTGGCTCAAGAGATAATATCAAAGCGGATGGATTACAATGAGTCATTAAAACAATTTCGACGAAGGCTTATTGAGAAAACACTTCAGGAATGTGATGGCAATAGAACAAAAGCGGCTAATATGCTGGGAATTGATCGGACAAATTTAGTCCATCTGATTAAAAGTCTTGGCATCAAATAAAGAAGTAAAACACGAAGACACCAAATTCACAAAGAACACCAAAATAATGATTAGTGATCAGTAAAACAACTTTTTTGTTTCTATTCATATAATTCGCTAATTTGTATAATTCGTGATTATTCTTTTGATTTCTTTGTGATCTTAGTGATTTTTGTGTCTTTGTGTTTAATAACTGAAAAAGTCTTATCTACAAGTGAAAAAAATACACACCTACGCAGTGAAAATTTCACACACCGATTTTCTCCTACAAAAATAAAAGAATCATCTAAATACATGATACTAATGATGTGAAAATTTCACACATCAAAAGATATATTCATAGAATCAGCGAAATGCTGTAATCCCTTATTCTGCCTAGCTTTATAGATATTCCATTCCTATGGCACAAGAGTTGCTTTATAGTTTATCCGAGCGCTCATTTAAAGCTCTTTTGTTTGCATAACTGCAAAAGGGATAATTGATGGAAAGTAAAGAAGATAGGGAATACAAGATTTCTGATGAGCTCTGGACAAGAATCAAATCATTACTGCCGCCAGAACCATATTATTCTAGGGACGCGCATCCAATGATGGACAGTCGAAAAGCCATGAACGCCATATTTTGTGTGTTACGCATTGACTGTTCGCGGGAAAATTATCTTGGACAGGTAGACATGATATATGAACGTCTTGAGGAATGGCGAAGGACAGGTACTTTTGATCGTTTATGGCAGGCAGGCATTTTGACTCAGGATGAGTTAAGAAAATTGATTCTCTATCGCAAATGTTAAACAAACTTTTAATTTATAGGAGAAAATAATTATGAAATACGTGTTATCTATATTTGTAATTTGTGTGATGGTTATATCAGCACAGGCTGGAACTTTCAAAGACAATTTTAATGATGGAAATCTTGATGGATGGCAGAAAATGGAGGGCATAGTTGGCGGATCCGAATGGAAGGTAGAGGATGGCATATTGAAAAGCAGTTGTCAAGACACATGGTCTGAATTGCTCATTGGCGAACCGGAATGGCGCAACTATACCTTTGAATATGATGCCAAAATGTTGCAAACATCCAATCCCCTTTATGCAATGTGTGCAGTTTTGAGAGATAGTTGGAAAAACTCGACAGAGACTGCTATCTTGTCTGGTCTTTCATCATGGCAGGGAAAGAATGCATGGCTACAGGTATGGTTTAATGATGTAAATCTAAAAGAAGCAAAAAAGGGATTCGACTTTCAATTAAATCAATGGTATCACTTCAAACATATTGCCAATGAAAACAATTTTGAGCTTTATATTGATGGAGAGCGTTTGTTATCTCTATCGGATTCCACCATAACAAAAGGTCGTCTTGGTTTGGATATATTTTTCGGATGTGTAGTATATTTTGATAATGTAGTTATTACAGGGAATGATGTTCGAGATAACCTAAGTGCTGTCTCCCGTCAAGGTAAACTCGCAACGTCATGGGGACAGATGAAAAGCCAATGATGGATAACGAATATCCTTTCCCAAATATGGCATGGTTCACAATCAAGGTAACACTTTTAAGATTATCCAAAAGTGTTACCTTGATTTATGTACAAAATGAACCATCCCAATAATTAATCAGGTAATAGATTCATTTGGAGATCGTATAATTCTCATATTATAGAATAAATACTTCTTGAGTAAGTGTTTTCTATCTGTTAAAATGAAGCCATATAAAAAGGAGATAATTATGAGATTTATAAAAATTCATTTCTACGGTATGAATCATATCGAATATCTGATTATTTATGCACCTTTTGGCATGGGATTACGAAATATCATCTACGAATATAATCATACTTTCTATGAAGTCAAATTCTTCTCGTGATAATTCGCTTATATCTTGCTTTGTTAGCGATTGCAGATCGCTGATGGTTTCCTGAAGTGCTGAATAAATAACCGATATGCGATCCATGTTATCACCACACCCAACAGCAAACGTCCAGCCTTGCCCCGCCTATGAATCAGACATTGATGATATATTATCTAGTTTGACATCAAAAAGGTTTTCATCAGCCTTAACTTCATCAAATATTGAAAAAGTGACAGGTAGCCATCTTAAAGTTTTATAAGATATAAGTTTCCTTGCAATCGGTAAATTAGGCGTTATCCCATCAACATGATAGACGAGAGGTGTTGTAGAACACATCCCAACACTTTTGTTGTTGATAAGTTTTGATAAAATATCATAAAGCATCTGTAGGTGCGATAACAGATAACGGTGGTATGAGCAGGAATGATTTCCTCTACATATTGTTCGCATGTTTTCATATCATTCAAGGCACTATGACAGTGAGGGCAGTCTTCTAATTTGACTTCAA
>Ga0247841_10011574_pt1 | contig 11710 bp, 23 predicted proteins | sample LaCruzMarch2015__2_FD_192410 | JGI IMG/M metagenome (GOLD analysis project Ga0247841, IMG submission 192410) | Freshwater microbial communities from meromictic Lake La Cruz, Castile-La Mancha, Spain - LaCruzMarch2015_18m | ecosystem: Environmental > Aquatic > Freshwater > Lake | place: Spain...
TTTAGGCAGTAGAGTGTGTCAGCTTCCAAGTCCCAAAAGTGGTAAAAAAAGCAGTGCGGTGGATGAACCGAAATATGGTTTGAACCACTTCAACTTTTTACTTTTTTTCATTTTGTGATCGTAGTGTCAGTTTTTTGACACTTTTCCAAAGTATATTCTTTACAATTTTGTTCGGAGAAGTTTAGAATAGTGTCAAAATTTTGACACTGTTTTTCGGATTCCCAAAAACGAAAAGTAAAAGAAGCCCAAATTGGGGTTAGAATTATTTTACATAGATGTCTGCCACAAAACATTTCCACACAATTACAATGTGGGGAGATGTGGAGTTGGGAGTATGTCTGACACACTCTACTGCCTTTAGGCAGTAGAGTGTGTCAGGTATGTGCGACCACCCCATACTGAACAGTGGTCTTGGTATGAGTGGGGAAGCAGCGATGGCACTGGGGATGGTGAAAGATAAGGTTGTGTTTGATGAAGTTGTCAGAACGCTGGAAAGGCGCGAAGACTTCGGAACCAAAACGCGGTTCACTGAAAAGGAGATGAAGCAAGTCATCCGGAATGTCCGTGATGATCTGATCCACATCTGCTACTATCAACCAACAGATATGAAAAAGAAAATCTTCATTCCAAAACACATCAAGATGGCAAGGCTCGCAGCAGAGCATGAGCGCGATGCTCAAGAAGCCAAAACCCAACGGAGCCCGATTTGAGCGGGAAACCCGTGGCGGGAATTCCCAGACATCGTATATCTGTTGGGATGCGGGAGGGTTGTGAAATTCATCGCGCGCGATGAATTTCACATCTATCCATTTTGTACCCCAGTCCACTTTCACAACGCCTCTTTTTTGCCACTTGGATACTACAAATGGTGATCAACACACCAAAACGGGCTAGGAAGGGCCTTGGCGTTCGTTTATCGTCTGAAGAATTCGGTCGTTCCTCTGTCTGGTAAAAATACCCCCCACCAAACACATACAAACACCCCTCCATAAATGTCGACATTGATGGTTTATGGGTTTTGAAGGCTATCAATCCAAACAAAACATAGTTGTTATATAGTATGAACCACCAATATAACACTGTATGAAAAATGTGTATGGATATGTCCGAGTATCCTCTTTGTCGCAATCATATGATTCGCAAGTGGATACCATCAAAGAGTATTGTAAAATCCGGGACCTGAAACTGGTAAACATTTTTGCGGACAAGGTATCTGGCAAGAGCACGGATCGTGCTCAATACCAAGCACTGCTCGCGGCACTTGAAAAAAATGTAGCGGGTGTTGATGCTGTGGTGGTTGTCAAGATTGACCGTGTCGGTCGAAACCTGAAAGACCTGCTTATCTTTGTTGACCTTCTCGCGGAACTGAAGGTGGAGTTTGTTTCACTTCACGACAACGTAGAGACTTCTACTGCGCAGGGCGAACTGTTCCTCCACATAATGGGAATGGTTTCCCAGTATGAGCGGACTCTCATTCGCGAACGAACAACCGAAGGATACAAACGTTATCGGGTAAACGGGGGAAAAGTGGGCCGAACCAAAATCGATATTGATATGGACGAGGTCCGTCGTCAGATTGCCTCGGGTATTCCGAAGCGGAGAGTGGCGCGAAGGATGAGGATTGGAATCCAGACTCTCTATAACCGATTAAAGGAGTCCCCGAATGACCCGTTGGGTAGATGTTGTCACCATAAGGCCACGGAGAACCGTCCGTTGTCCAGACTATCCCGAGGGTTGCGACTGTTGCCAAACGATGACCACGAAGTATTGGTGTCCATGGGACCTAACCAAGAAGAGCGGTCAGATGAGGCCTCGCTATGAGTTCAATTAAGAAAAAGGAAAAGGTGAAACCAAAGGCCAAGTGGGAGCCGAGGTTTAACCCAGACCAGTTCTGGAACACTATCAATGGTATGCCGAAAGAAGGTCTTCGTAAGATGCTACTCACCTATGAAATCAGCCGCGATGATAACCGCGCGGCGGGATACCCGTGGGAACACATCCAGCAATCTATCGAAGCAATCAGAGTTGAACTTGAGAACAGACCGATACAAGACTCGACGGGGATGAATTTCGAATGACCTTACAAACAGCCATCACAACACAGCTGGCAACACTTGCCGCCAAACTACGGGATAAGAAAAAACAGAACCAAGCGGTGTGTCGAGAGATACTCGCGCTACAAGCCGAAATCCGACAACTCAAGAAGGAGAGTGGTAAAAAATGAAAGAGTGGCGCCTTAATCTAACAGAGGAGGATATACGGAACCGAAATATAGTCGCGGTTCATGAAATCGGGCATGTATTATATGCGCATTTTGCGGCTCGGCTCTGGGTTAGGGACGCGTGGATATATCCCGATTGTGAGAGGGGGGAGTTCCGTGTATGGGTATTCAGCCATATATGGAATGACCTGATGGGTCGCGACTGGAAGAGATTGTGGTGTGGCACTCTGTTCGCCGGGCCCATACTACAGCAAATGGCATATCCTGGTTCTGGTGTATCCGAATATGACTTCAAGCAGATAGCGGCTCATCCAGATATGATGATACTTGGGGCACAAGATGATGTCAATGCCTTCTTTAAAGAGCATCTAAAAGAACTCGGGCCACTATTTCTGGACCTATGTACCGAACTTGATTGGGATGGATACCTATCTGGAAGCAAGATTAGAAGCATCATTAAAAAATCTGGTGTGCGCATTGCTCGCAAATAACTTCCCTCTCTTTTTAGTATTGCGTCCCTCATAAAATACCGCCCCATGACTTTTTTGCGTGCGATGTTTTTTATGTGTTGAGCGCATATATATATATAATGGAAACGCAGCAGCCTATTAACCCGGAAAACAATCAGGGTCTGCTCAACAGTTCCAGTCCAAAGGTTTTGTATTCTACTTACGTGCTAAGCATCGCACGCGGAGTGTTTGACGCTCTTGGTCCAAATGACGAAGAAGCGCTTGACCGGAAGGCACAGTGTCTATGTGCTTTCGTACTGGACGCTGATGAGCAGATGCGGATATGGAAACAGTATGAGGCCGACCGTGAGAAGACCAATGTCGCAACCGCGGCAATTGCGCTCACTGGTAAAGTGATTAGGAGTCTATCCCAGAGCCTGGAGTGGACCGAGAGTTCGTTCGGAGGGTGGGGATGAAGAGTGTCCCGAAAGGCGTTATACCGCTTGGGGGCAACACACCATCCGCTATAGGTAGGTTCTGCAACTATGTGTCAGACTATCTCAAGTCAGGTAAGACCCCCCCAGAGAGCCCGTTCGTGGAGTATCTCGCAGAAAGAATCACTGGGCATGACAAGCTTGACGCACAACTACTGATAGTAGGTCCGCGTGGCTCCGGAATTGTCGCACGCACACCACACTTCACCACACCACAGTGTCTGCGACAACGGTAAATCCACGTCGGGCCTATCTATCGCCGAGCGCGTTGCGAAGCGTGTCAGTCAGATAAAGGGAAAGGACCCTCTGTATTATTTCGACCCTCGCAAGAACTGTCTTGCGCTGGAGGATACCTCCAGAATCGCAGAGACTCTGCGCAGCCTACCGAAGCACTCAATCCTGATGGTGGATGATGCGGGGGTGGCGGCGGGAAGCCGCGCGGCAATGACAAGGAATAATCAGAACATGTCCAACCTCATTGCGGTGTGCCGAACCAGCCGACTTCTCATCATCTGGACCATCCCGAGCAAGAACCAACTCGATTGTGCCATCAGGAGTTTTGTCGACTATACGTGCCACGTTGTAAAATCCTGCCACGCAGCGGGATTTAATGTCGTAAAGATATATTCCAACTCGAATGGTATCAAGGGCCGTGAATATATGTGCCGCGTCGCCATCAACAAGACACCCGTTGATGTGTGGGCTATATGTGCCCCATCAGAAGAGACACAGCGCCTATATGAAATTGAGCGGGAAGAGTCGGCGAAGCGTTTGAACGACCGAATCATCAATACCGGCACAACGGCAACCGAGCGGATAAAACCCCACTCTGAAAAGCCGATGGGGCGCCCGAGGGTGTCGGAAGAGGAAAGGAACAAGAATACCGTGGATAAATATGGGTTGGCATATAGTACCTATATGCGCGACCACCCGAAGGCAAGCGGTGCCGTTATATGCGCGGCTCTCGGTATGCACCACACGGAACTTTCACGGCTGAAGGTTATCATGGGAGTGGTATAATGGCAGGAGTGGATGACCCTTTACAATTCAAGAAGACGTTGACGGAACTGGCTGTATTGAACGCCCGTGGTGATGTCCACGTTAGAGCACAGAACTTCGGGACCTTTATCACGATGGTCAAGATTTGGCACCAGCGTGAGATGGAGCCCTATATGAACGACATAGCCGAGATGTATTGCGACATCCTTGATATCTTCTCACGGCTTGCGAACGACGCCTACAAAGACCCTTCGCAGGCATATGAACGAGACGAGGTCCTTCAGGGGGTTGCGCAGAACATCTATGTTGACGAAGAAGCACTGGAATTCAAAATGCCGGTCCAGCTCATCAAAGAGCGGCAACTCATCGAGAAAGCAGCGCAGTATTCAGAACTCGCAGCGCAGGACTACGCGTTCAGCAATTCACCCGGAGAAGACGCAGCCAGTGCCTACGCCAACGTCATTATGGAATATGACCGCGCAATCGGGATTCTGTTCCCGATTCTCTACAAGCACCGAGTCCTCGACCCGAACAGTCTGGCCGGAGTAACCAACATGAGCAAGCTCGGAGAGAAATCCGAGGAGAAAGAGAAGAAACCATCTGGTATTAGTATGAGCCGGCTCGGAGGGAACCAAAATGGGTCTTGAAGATATCGGACGAGCCGTGTCGTCTGCTGCCGAGGAAGAGCACGCAATGTCGCTCTCTGCCAAGCAGGGGCGACAGGAACTGGCACTCCAGCACCTATTCGGGCAGGCGCAATCGCAGAGCAGTGGACAGTCGCCAATGTTGGCGCGCTCCGGCTCGATGAACGAAATCATCAAGAACGTCCTCGATTCCGGTATCGACGAGCGTTTCCCGTTTGAGAACCTGCCGAAACTCAATTCACTCATCATCAACCTGATGGCGAGGGTCCCGTCAATATCCCCCACGCAGGCGAACGGAATCAGCAGAGACTACGCAGATTTCCTCGCGCTCAAGAACTCGCAGTTAGGAAACGAACGGGCGGCACAATTGGGGCAGGAAATTGTCGCGCGCTTGAGAATTCTTTGTTCGGATGGTTCGAACCCAATCATGGGCCAGACCGCTATGAGTACCATCATCAGCACTCGGACGACAACCGACGGAAAAGTGACCGTCCACTCCGACGAGCAACCGAAGCAGAGGCGTAAGTTCTTTGGAGTATTTTGATGTCAGAAATTGTAGCAAACCCGATAACAAACAGCACGCTGGCGCTACCGCAGTCAATGGCATTAAACCCGGTGTTTGACCAACAGGTTATCCTTGGTCTACCCCTTTGGTTTTTTGTCGACGCGTTCCTCGTCCTCGTAGCAATAACGGTCCTCCTGTATTGGATGTTCCGAATGAAGCGCCTTGCGAGTGTCCGTGGATATGTTGACGTCCAGAAAAAGGCATCTCCGTTCGACGAGATGGTCTGGTCAATCAATTCGACCCGCAGATTAAGCATCGAACTCTTCAAGAACATTGACGGGGTCCTCGGATACCCCGATGAGACGGTCTTGTTGAAATATGTCCACAACGACAACATCCCGCCGCTAACGGTAGGGAACGTAGGTGGAATCCTCTGTAGTGAGTCATACTACCTTACACGAGACATGGTCTCGGAGATGGCGCGCGATACTGCCTGTGAGGAGTATAATCGCGCGGTAGAGACCATTGAAAACAGTACCGGACCAATCACGAACCACCCAGACTATGTAAAGTTCGGGCGGAAGAACCTTGAGGTGCTTTACCCAGATGGAATCGTTATGGATGGATACCGACAGTTTGACCCAGAGGAAGACTCGAAGTATAAGCCAGTCGGCATGTCGGCACGCCTCAATGGGGGTATCCTGAAGCGCGAAACCGATAGACTGTTAATTGGTCAGAAAGAGGAAAGCCTATGGCTGAAACTTGCGGTACCAGGCGCCATCATCATGGTCATCGGTATCGGGATTATTGCGGCGTGGTTTGCGCCAGTATGAGGAGGTAAGAGATGGTAGATTCGGTATTATTCATGGGCGGCATCCTGAACGTGACATTGTTCGGGATTCCCTTATATTTCTTCAGTTGGGCGTTCCTGCTGGTTATCGCGGGGCTGATTTGGCTGGTATACAGCTTGGTCTCGTGGAAGGCGTTCGAACCGCTACACGGTATATATTATGCTTTTAAAGCCAAGTCAAAGGCCGCGTTCATCTTCAACGTGAATTTGCAATCGGAACTCATTTCCGAGGCAAAAGCGAAGTGTATCTTCGACTACGCAAAAGATTTCGCCGGAATGAACCCAGTCAAGTATGACTTCAAGACCAACGAGTTCGTCGAACTCCCGATATTGCCAGGCCCGCTCGGGGCGTTCCAGAGACGGTTCTGGTATTATCCGTCGGCGTTCCTCGACATCGATTTACTCCACGGTATGTTATACAAGCTCGGAGGAGCGAACCACGACGTGGAAATCGCAAAGAAAATGCAGAACTACGAGTGGGATGCGAAACACTCGGTAACCAGCGGGGGTGTGCTCATCGATATGATATTCGACGCTAATAATTGGTCGGTCCAGACCTCGCCGGAACACAAAATCTGTGTGCGGCTCGCAGAGGTGTGGAATGAGCAGAACCCAAAGGACCAGGTCCACGCCTACTCAAAACTTCAGCGATACATCAACGAGGGCAAGATTGCGGCGCCTTACGGTTTCAAGTCGACGTTCGTCTGTAAGTGGGCGCGGACCGACTGCGGGTGCCCGGTTATCATCAACAACAACGCGATGGCGGGTGCGCGTAGGCAGATGGCCGCGGACCTCGTAGACCAGAACAAACACCCGTTCGATAAGTGGCTATGGCCGCTCATCCTCGCGGGCGGGGGGATTGCGGTATTAATCCTGCTCATGCGCTTCGCGCTACATTTCATCTAAAATTCCATTTTTTACCGTTTTCCCACATCCACATGAGAAAGTATAAATAGAATCGGTTTTAGATATAGTGATCAGCCCAGAGCGGCCTGAAGCCGCAGTGAAGGGCAAGAGGAAAGAAAATGGAAACAAAGAAAACACAAAGGGGAGCCCTTGGAGTAGTCTTCTCCGCGGGCCTCGCAATGGCAATCCTAATGATTGCTCTGATCACACCAGTGAGCGCAACAGACGTCCTTGTCGAAGGAGGCGTCGCGCAATCTTTCACGATGACCGTAGCAGCAGGATCCATTAACATGGGTCAGATGATCATTGGCGACAATGAAAAGACCGACGGACCACTGGTCTCCATAGCAAGCAATTCGCCCTATCAGATTTCATGTTCGGACCCCATGCTCTTCGACACTCGAACTGCAGCACCAACATCAGGCGGACACCTCAAGTATGTGACCAACACTGGAACACACACTGGCGGCTTCCTTGGAGCACACGCGCAGGTATCAATTAACGGTAACTACCACCAACTCGAAGAGACTGCGACTGTAATCAGGAGTGGTTCAGCAGAACAATACTCTGCCAGCATCAAGGTCAAGCAGACAGTCAGCATCACCGACCCCGCAACCAACGCGAACAACAAACTCGATGTAGTCCTGAGGATCACTGGCGGCCTCGCAGCATAAGCAGATAACAACATAGGAGAAGAACAATGAAAACCGCAGCCATCGCAATCCTGACAGTCGCAGTATGCCTGATTGTCGGAGGAGCATCGGCAATGTCAATGTCTGGAGAACTTCGGTTCAATGAAAGCATAAAATGCGGTGGGGAGCACACAATGAATGTGCTCTTCACCAGCAGCAACGAAACGCAATTCACGTCGGTCGAACTCGATCCATACGGGGGGCACGCCGCCTTCCTTGTGTCGGTTGACAAGACCGCACCGATCCGGGTGTCGGCATCAGGCACAACCGTTGCTATCACAATCAAGGTCCCGAAGAATTCACCCAACGGACTTTACAGAACCGACGTTCGCTTTGTGATGGCCGCGGTAGGAAGCACCCAGCAGGTGTTCCAGATACCTGTATCAGTGAACATAACAGACGGAGTAGAACCAACCGCAACACCGACCCCCCCTCCAACGGTCGTAGAGACCCCACAGGTCGTTGAAACGACCCAGCAACCGACAGTAGAAGAGACCAAGGCACCGGCAAGTAAGCCACAACCTAAAGTGACATATTCCGGCCCTGAAGCGGGAATCGTGATCGGAATGATAGGAGTAGCACTCATCGCTGGGAGAAAAATGAGGAAGATCTAACAAGAAGCGCAATGCCATAGCACGTTCACCTACACGCCTCATGAAATACAGTTGCGATGACGGAACCGGACTTACCTCACCGATTCCCGAGCAAAAAACAGGTTTCACCAATGACCTTTTTTTTAGTTCCGACATCTAATAGTTCAACTATTAGTATAACCTGCGCTATACGCAATGTAGAGACGCAATTAAAAGAGTTTTAAGCCCCTATCTAAAGGGGCAGTTAGAAAGGTGCTTCATGTACTTATCGAGCCTTCTAGACCCCTTGAAGGGCCTTCTACGGGCATTGAAAATCAAAGTCATCGCGTGGGTCGAGAGTTGGTGTGCGTTCCATATACCCAGAATCAAAGTGATGGCTGTGAAAATGGTCCGGTACGCGACCCTGATGGGGCATTGTCGGCCCGTGGCTTACATGGCGCGCTGTGAACGGACCAGGGCCCCGAAGGTGCGCGGGCGGCAAGTCAACGTTTGAATGCACAAGCACAAGGGACGATGTAGACTCCGCAAGAATCTACATAGACAAGGTGTATTGAACGCCTGTCTCGTAAACTATAAGTAGTATTAATTATAATGTAGTTGTGTGCGAGGCACAAAGGAGAAACACAAAATGGAAAAGATAAGAGTTGATGTTCAGCGGGTGGAGGTAGGAGATTTCTGCCGCTACTTCGCCACCATCGAGGAGGCAGAGAAGTACGCAGACCACCTGAATCGTGATCGGGAAGGGTATGTTGCGCAGGTGCGGTATGTCACCACCGACAAACCCCTCCAGGGAAGAGAACTGAAGAACAACGTCATCAGGATGTTGAAGAACATCTAAAATGGAGGATTTAAATGACAACCGACAAGAAAATCACGTCTGTATACCTTTCCGCCCAACTACGGAAGGATGCACTGGATGCTGGTATTAATCTATCCGCGACGTGTGAGAACGCACTTCGGGCATCCGTGAATCGAATGAAGAGCAAGACGAACACAAAACAGGAAGGGCGTGAAGAAGCATGATGGAAATGGCAGGAGATGAAATGAATAAGATTGAACTCGCAGCGAAGTCGGATATCACGTTTAAAATCCTCGTTGAGGTTTGCGAAGTGGTTTGTCAGCACGGCCACGCGATGGATGACAGCGAAGAATTCCACGACCGATATTGTGCCGAGTGTAGAGTCTGGAATGCGGTAACCGGTGTCCTCTATAAAGCGGAGCACCCAGGTGAGTCCCAAGACGCCGGTCTGTGCGACAACCCTGAGGCCCGCGATGGCTCCGACCCCTCGTGCTTTGACTGCGAGCGCTACGACGACTGCTTTGGTGAAGAAGAGGAGATTGTCATCTGCGCAGACTGCGCTGCGAAGATTCGCGCTGGTGAAGACGCCGCCGCCAAGATGAGGATGATGAACGATGAGTAAAAACCAGACGTGCCCTCGCTGCGGGGGGTCAGGACGAATCGCCGTTTTACATACCAAAGGATATGGCTCCATAGAAGAGGGCCGGTGTCCTTGTAAGAAGGCACCGCACCGCAGAGAAGAGTATACCATCACGGAGGAGTATAGATGACCGAAGTAAACGTCGTCCTCACGGGTGAGAAGGAGAACCTCGAAGCGTTCTGCCGACGGGTTCGCAGAGATGCCAGTTTGTATGAAATCCGATTCCAGCGGTCAACGGAAGAGCAGAAGGAGGTAAAGTAAATGTGTAGCGCAAGAGCATACCGAGAAATGGCAACAATTGGAGTGTATACAAGGAACACCGAAGAGGCGCAGGTCGTCGCAAAAATCTATGACCTGCTCGGAGAGAAGAAGGAACGCAAAACGATTGCCGCGATGGTAAGGGATGATAAGTAAAATGGACGCAGAATCACAGACAACGTGTACATTAGCAAAAGGGGGTAGCGTAGTGATGATAAAGAAGGGAAAAAAGGATATAGCAAACATCCTCGTGGCCGACTTCGGTGGAAATATCTTTCTCCATCTGGTAGGAACCGACGGGGTTGAATTCGCAGTATCAGGAGACCACGTAGACTATCCGCCGCGGGAGAAAAAATGAGTGGTGTGATAAACCCGGACTCCCAGTGGAGGGTGGATTGTATTTGTGGTAAGTGCGGCAGCGAACGCACGACGGTATACCTATCAGGAGATGAAATGGTGGATGGTGGCAACGGCTACTATTCCCCAAGTATGGATTTACACTGCGCGTTCTGCGGGGGGGATATCACCGGTTTTGGTGATGTCGACTGCTATGACGAGGGGCACCCCGAAGAGATAGATGAATCTGGAGACCGCGAAGTGGAAGAAGACACCGCCGCTGGCGACGAGTATGTTATGCGGGAAGTAGCCGAGACAATGGCCCACTCGAACTATTGGAGTAGTGATAGATAAAAAAGATGTGGCAAGAGATGGATTATTTTGGAAAGCAGAGAACCGCAAGGAGTCTGAAGTATCTACCTTGAAGGGTCGTGGTGTGTCAGATGCACCACAACTTATATATTCTTTTCTTAGCTGATATACTTTTCCCGGGACGTTAACCGTTAACTATATCACGGATCAACGCTATACATAACAGTATGGTGAAACACAAACTTGTGCCTACAACGCACGTTAGAATGACAGTGGCAACACGGGACGAGCTGGTAAAACTGGCCGCCCCCCGCGGCATTTCCATCTGTGATGTGATTCGAGAAAAGTTCAGATTCGACAAGGAGAAGGATGAGTTATGACTACGGAAACCCGAGTTTTTTGGATACATCACTGGAACAAAATGGATTGGGGTACCGTAACATTAGTACCAATGGATAATGTTAGAGCGTGGAAATCAACATATACATAATATAACGGAGGCAAGAGATGTCAGAACTACCAGAACCCAGACGGACGGATATCGAAATCCGATGTCCATACTGCCGTAAACTATTCACAGATATAACGGCGTACAATGAACACAAAGCAAAGGAGAAGCGCGAATGACCACTCCGCAGAAAGTGGTTGTTATCCCGAAGCAGTTAATTGATGCTGGTGCAAAATTTATCCTGGTCCGCGGTGGACAGAAGGGGGCATTTGAACCCCAGTGGCATGAGCACACATACTCGGCAGATGACCCTAAACTTATCCGACACCTCGAAACGGGGGGAAACTACGGCGTGGTTACCATCGATACCGGAGTCTGCGTTATCGATATGGACGAACCGGCAAAATTCTCCGCAAAGGGAATCCGGATTGAACGGTTGTTTACCGTAGGGCGCGACGGCGTTGACACCGGGAAGAAGAGCTCATATCACGTCTACTTTCGTTGCCCGGACTGCCCCCCAGAGCTGAGGAAGAAGTTCGAAACCTCGTTCGGAGATGTCCGACT
>Ga0247841_10011575_pt1 | contig 11709 bp, 11 predicted proteins | sample LaCruzMarch2015__2_FD_192410 | JGI IMG/M metagenome (GOLD analysis project Ga0247841, IMG submission 192410) | Freshwater microbial communities from meromictic Lake La Cruz, Castile-La Mancha, Spain - LaCruzMarch2015_18m | ecosystem: Environmental > Aquatic > Freshwater > Lake | place: Spain...
CTTTCAGAGAGCTCATGACGAGCCATGCGAGCGCGCCGGCAGCGGCAGACGTGTTCGTGACCACTAATGCGTTCGCCGCGAGGCCGTCTGCTGCGAGCGCGCTGCCGCCGTTGAAGCCGAACCAGCCAAACCACAGCAGCCCCGCGCCAAGGAGTGCGAGCGGAATGTTGGCGGGCTCCATGGCGTGCTTGCCGAAGCCGGTCCGCTTGCCGATGACGAGCGCGAGGGCGAGCGCGGCGAAGCCCGCGCTGATGTGGACCACGGTTCCGCCCGCGAAGTCGAGCGCGCCCAGCTTCGCCGCCCAGCCGCCACCCCACACCCAGTGGGCGAGCGGGTCGTAAACCAAAGTGGTCCAGAGGAGCGTGAGGACGACGAACGAGCTCACTTTCACGCGCTCGGCGAGGCCCGAAATCACGATGGCCATCGTCACGGCGGCGAACATGAGCTGGAACGCCATGAAGAGCAGGCCCGGAATCGCTGGAGCGTACGGCAGGGGAGCGAAACCGACTCCCTTGAGGCCGACGAAGTCGGGGCCTCCGATGAACCCGTAGATGTCCGTGCCGAACGCGAGCGAGTAGCCGAAGAGAACCCACTGTACGCTGACCGCGGCGATGGCGATGAACGATAGGGCGATTATGGAAATCAAGTTCTTCCTTCGCACGAGGCCTCCGTAGAACAGGCCTACTCCCGGCGTCATGAGCATGACGAGTGCGGTTGACGCCAATAGCCATGCGGTCGCTCCGCTATCCAAACCCATTACCGAATCACCTTTCACTCACGCTTGCGTTACCTTCGCGTTCCGGTCCGCTTGCGCCTAGATGATGCCGAGGTACTTCTCGATTTCCCAAGGCGTTACCTGCAGGAGATACTCGTTCCATTGCGCCTTCTGGGCTTCAATGAGCTTTCCGTGCACATGCTCGCCGAGGGCTTCTTTCATCAGGGCGCTTGAGCTCATTTCCTTCGTCGCTTCGCCAAGCGAGCCGGGTAGCACGCCGATTTTCTTGCTCGCGAGCGCGTGCTCGTCGAACTCAAATACGTCCTCTTCCATCGGTGCAGGCGGAGTAAGGCCCTTCATCACACCGTCCATTCCCGCATACAACATAGCGGCGAATGCGAGGTATGGATTGCAGGATGGGTCGGGGCAGCGGAGTTCCGCGCGCCGCGCGTACTCCCTTCCCGCAATGAATTTCGGGATGCGGATGAGCGCGGAGCGGTTCGTCGTGCCCCAGCAGACGTAGACCGGGGCCTCGTAGCCCGGAACGAGGCGCTTGTACGAGTTCACCGTTGGCGCCAGGACCCCTGAAAGCTCGCGCGCGTGCGAGAGCTGGCCGGCAATGAACGAGTACGCGGTTTTCGAGAGCTTGCGCGTATCCGCGTCATCGTAGAACGCGTTTTTGCTGCCTTTCCAGAGCGACTGGTGCACGTGCATTCCCGAGCCGTTGATGCCGCTAATGGGCTTGGGCATGAACGACGCGAACAAGCCATGCTTCATCGCGACCGATTTCACGATTGCCTTGTAGGCGAGCACGCTGTCCGCGGCCACGAGGGGAGAGCCATACTTGAAGTCGATTTCGTGCTGGCCGGGAGCCACTTCGTGGTGGCCCATCTCGATTTCGATGCCGATTGACTCCATGAGGAGGATTGCCTCCTTCCTGACGCCCGCGGCGAGGTCGAGGGGGCTCAAGTCGAAGTACGCTCCCGAATCGTGCGGGTCGGGAGTGGGCCGCGTCGTGCCGTCCTGCATCTTGAAGAAAAAAAACTCCAGCTCCGGCCCGACCTTGTACTCGAAGCCCGCCTCCTGCGCTTTCTTCATCGCGCGCTTGAGCACGAAGCGCGGGTCGCCCTCGAACGGCTTGTTCTCGTCCAAGTAAACGTCGCACATGACGCTCGCCGTGTCCGAGCCGGGAAGAATCTTCATAGTCCCGACGTCGGGCTTGAGGAGCATGTCGCTCTCGAAAATGCGCGTGTACCCCTCAATCGAGGAGCCGTCGAACCAGCGGCCGTTCTCCAAGGCGTCGGCGAACCTCGCCGGAGTCACTTCGCACGCCTTCGCCACGCCCATGATGTCAACGAACTGCAGGCTCACGAACTTCACGTTCGCGTCCTCGATGCGCTTCAATGCCGCCGCGTCAGCCTCGACCGAACCAGTTTTTCCAGCCATGCAACCATCCACCTTCGCCAATGTTATTAAAGAAGGATATTAAAAAGAAAAACGAAGCGATAGAAAAAGCTACAAACGTTCGAAATGATTGTGAAATTGAAACGAGCGTTCGATTTTCGTTGGTTGGTTTACGTGGGAAGGCAACATTTGGTGGATGCGCTGGACAAGAGGATTCTCTCCGCCCTCACGCAGGACGCGCGCGCGTCCGCCCGCAAATTGGGGAAGAAGCTCGGCATCGCCACGTCGACGGTTTCCGCCCGGATCGCGTGGCTGGAGCGCAAAGGAGTCATTCGCGGGTATTCGGCGCGAATAGACTATGACAAGCTCGGCTTCGAGTGGGTTGCATTGATTGAAGTGATTGCCCGGAAGGGAGGCATACCGGAGACGATTCGCAAGCTCGCCAAGCTGCATAACGTCTTCGCGGCGTATGATTTGACGGGGACGACGGACTGCATGGCATTGGCGCGCTTCCGCTCGCGAAAGGAGCTGGACGCGTTCGTGAAGGGCCTGCAGACGATTCCGGGCGTGGACAGGACGATTACGCACCTCGTTTTGAGCACGGTGAAGGACGAGCCCAACTCGCCGGCGCCATCGGAAGCCATATAATACTAAAGAGGAGAAAATAAGCACCACGCCGTGGTAGCTCAGCCTGGGGGAGCATTCGGGCTCGCTTCTTGGAAACCCCAAGAATTGAGCGATGAAGCTGAAGAATTCTCAGGAAGAGTTTCGGAAACCGAAGGGTCGCAGGTTCAAATCCTGCCCACGGCATATTTTTATGCACCCAAAACGTGGGTGATGACGAATTCACGTGGTAGTGTGATACAATGAACAAAAAATACGTTTTGGCACTGGCGATTTTTTTCGCCCTGGTCTTCATAGGAGCGACTGCCTCGGTTCTCGTCTTCGTGGGCGCATCTGCCGTGATGAAAGCATCTCCGGCCCCTCCTGCTTTCAACTCTTCGAGATGGCAGGTGACCGAACACCAATTGGGCAATGAGTATCTATACGCGTCGCATGTGTCCCTGTCCGACGCGGGGGTAGTCATGACTATACCCCCGAATCAACGCACGGGAGGCGAGATAAAATCGGTTGATACCGTGGGCTATGGCTATTATTCGGCCATCACGCGATGTTCTCCGTCTCACTATGTTTTGAATGCGCCGATATTTTTATACGAGGACAATGAGGACGAAATCGATATTGAGGTCTATTATGGTGCTGCAGCATCAACGTGGCAAGCCAGTTTTTCTATTTATGTGTTGGGAGAGCCAACCGCCCATTTCGTCACCGACCTGTCTTTCGACCCGTCGCTGGACTACCATGAGTACGCCATAAATTGGACTGCCCACAATGTGGTGTTTTACATAGATGGCACGCGATTGTTTGAGGCGCCAGACCAACAGATTCCGGCGAATGGCATGCACCTTTATGAAAACGCGTATACCGCGGACTGGTTAGACGGCTTACCGCAAACGCAGACCCAGATGTTTACAAAAACGATAGTAGAGGTTCCCGTAGGCCAGTGAATGGCCACGCATTTTGTCCGGTCTTCATCGCATCGGCAAACGCCTTTAAACCGGCCAACTCAATTAATATCTGATGGATTCCCCAGTCGTCGAAGTCTCCTCCCTCTCAAAATCCTTCGGCAGTACACGTGTTCTGGACGACGTTTCATTCGACGTGAAGAAAGGCGAGATTTTAGGCCTGCTCGGGCCGAACGGAGCGGGGAAGACGACGACGATTCGCATCCTCATGGGCATTTTCAACCAGGACCAAGGAAGCGTGAAGGTGTTCGGCAGGCCGTTCGACGAAAAAACGAAGAAGCGGGTTGGTTACCTGCCCGAGGAACGGGGCCTGTACAAGAACTCGAAAGTCCTCGAAACGCTCGTTTACCTCGCCGCGTTGAAAGAGATGCCGCAGAAGGACGCTGAAGAGGAAGGCAGGAGGCTGCTCGCCGAACTGGGCCTGCAGGGCTACGAAAACTCAAACATCGGCGCGCTCAGCAAGGGCATGCAGCAGAAAGTGCAGTTCATCGTAACGGTCCTGCACAAGCCGGAACTCGTCGTGTTCGACGAGCCGTTCTCCGGCCTTGACCCGATTAACTCCAACGTCATAAAAAACCTCATCCTCGAACTCAAGCAGAACGGCACGGCAATCATCCTGAGCACGCACATGATGGAGCAGGCGGAGAAGATGTGCGACCGAGTCATCATGGTTGACAAGGGAAAACGTGTGCTCTACGGAACCGTGCAGGAAGTTAAAGCGAAGTACGGAAAGGAGAGCGCGAGAGTCGAGTACGCGGGAACGCTGCCAAATGGGGTCAGGGGAGTCGCGAAAATCGACGATTTCGGGAAATACGCGGAGTTGCGCTTCGAGAAGGGAGTCCGGCCGGACGCGGTGCTCAATGAGCTCGTGCTCGCCGGTGCGCGCATCAGCAGGTTCGAGGCGAACGAGCCGTCGCTCAACGACATTTTCCTAGAGGAAGTCACGGGTGGAAAGAATGACTGACGCGCTGAAGGTCGCGAAACGCGACTTCCTCGAGAACGTGAAGAGGAAGTCGTTCCTCTACGTCCTGTTCGGCCTCCCGCTCCTCATGCTCGCCATTTTCACCATTCAGGCGAATTTCGGTAGCCGGCTGGACTCGACCACGTTCGACCAGCGCCTCGCCATCGTTGACGAAAACGGAATTGGTTTCCCGCTCACGAACATGACGGTTGGGCTCGAGGACGTCGCAAGCGCGAAGGAGCTACTCCTCAATAAGTTAGTGGGCGCGGTGCTCATCATCGGCCCGGACTACCTGCAGAACGGGACGGTGACGCTCCTCGTTAGACAAGGTGACCTGTTGCCGACCGTGAACCCGCAGGCAATCCAGGCGTTCCTGCAAACCGGCTTGCTGCAGAACGTGAGCGAGCCGCAGCGCGACCGAATCCTCCAGCCGCCGGATATCTCGACCGTCTCGCTCGCGCCGGACGGCACGCCGGCGGAAAACAACGTCCTCAAGTCATTGGTCGGCTTCGCGCTGGGCGGCCTGCTCATCTTTTCGATATTCATGAGTTCGAGTTTCCTGCTGCAGGGCGTGATGGAAGAGAAGGAGAACCGCGTCATCGAAATCCTGCTCTCCTCCATTTCCGCAACCGACCTCATGGCCGGAAAAATCTTGGGCCTCGGCGCGCTCGCGCTCCTGCAGGTCAGCGTGTGGATTTGCCTGGGCCTCGCCGTCGCCGCGTACGCGGGCGGGCCGGCGCTCGCCATGCTCGGGACGCTGAACCCCGCGGACATCATCTCGCCCATCGCGCTCCTCATCGACCTCGTCTATTTCATCGGCGGGTTCCTCCTATATTCCAGCATTCTCGCATGCATCGGCGCGATTTCCTCGTCCTCGCGGGACGGCCAGCAGATTTCGGCGATAGTCATCGTGCCGGCCGCCTCCCCCTTGTGGTTCCTCACGGCGTTCCTGCTCGAGCCGAACGGCGCAATCGCCCAATTCCTCTCCATTTTCCCGCTGAGCTCCCCACTCGCCATGATTATCCGCTCGAGCCTCACGAGCGTCCCGCTTTTAGACCTCGCCGCGAGCATCATCGTTCTCTACGGGGCAGTCGCTCTCGCAATCTGGGGTTCGGCGAAGCTCTTCCGCGCGACCATCCTCATGTACGGACAGAGGCCGGGCGTGCGCCAGATGCTCTCCATCCTCAAGCAAGCGTAACGGCCTGCCGAACGAACTGTGCGGCTTTTTTAAGACCGGAAGCGCACGGTTTAGCGCATGCGCGCCGCAGTAGCCGTCATCGCAGCCGCCGCCATCGTCGCCATCGCGGTATGCGCTGTTTTCGTTCTCCTGCCTTCCCCGCAGCAGCAGAACGAGGATTCCGGCTCGTACTACGAAATCGTGAAGCAGGATGTCACGGGAAGAATATTCGAGGAATACCTCGTGATGGAAAGCGGCCTCGTCATGAAGAAGTACCGCGACCCGGAGACCGGCGCAATCCTCGTCAAGCTCGCGCGCATCGACGCGCAGGCGGCACGCGAGGCGCTCGCGAACGCCCGAAGCCTCGCAATCACGGCGGACGGCAACGGCCTCGCGAAGGACGTGGCAGAGGCTCCAAAACCTCTCGGCTCCCCGGCCGCGCCCCTCGTTCTGCAGCCGGAATACCACCTCATGTTCCACGCCCCGAATGAGACGGGGCAGCTGCGGGAAGGACCCTCCCCGCTCGCCGCCCTCTTCCGCGACACGCGGGATATCTTCTCGAACGCGACGCGCGAGGAGACGAGGTACGTGCAGGCAGTGTGGAACACGCTCGACGCCACTAACATGCTGACCGCTGACGTGCACGCATTCGGCGACGGCGTCGTCGTATACGAAGAATTCGCCGTGAATACCGATGACCTCATTACGGCGCGCGTCGTTCACGGGAATCCATCTCTTCTGGCTGACCTGCCGGGCGTGCTCTCCGGAGGGAATCCGGACACGTCGCAATGCGGCGTGCAGCGGCACCCGCATGCGTATCTTGACATATATTCGGAAAGCGTGCAGGGAACGGTGTACACGTGCGGAGTCGGGGATACACCCGCGGACGCGCTGTACAACGCGCTCGTCGCCGAGGTGTCAAAATGAGGCGGGCCCTCGCGCTTCCCTTCCTGCTCGCCGCGCTCGCGCCGCTCTCAGCGGCAATCGTCATCGTCCCGCCCGTCGCCTACTTCCTCACGCTCTCGCTGGGCACGTTCCTCGCGAATTCGCTCGTCTCCCTCCTCGTGTTCGGCGTGCTCAAGGGAGCCACCGCCCGGACGTACGCGGGAAGGAGCGTGTACGAAATACTCTACCAACTCATGAACGCGTGCCTCCTCATGCTCCTCGCCTTCCCGTGCATGTTCCTCGCGGCAATCGCATTCAATCCCATCGAACAGTCGGGTTTCGTCGCGAGCGGCCTTTCCGCCGGCCTGCTCGCCCTCGCCGCGGCCGGAATCGTTTCGCTCAAGGAATTCCGCGCGTCCGACGCAGGGAGGAAGCGGACGATGGTTGCCTCCCTCCTCGCATTTGCAGCGTTCGTTGCCGCCGCGACGACGGTTTCCGCCGCGCTTGCCGTAACCGTGTACCGGGTGGCGTGATGGACGTGCTGCAAGAGGATTTGGCGCGGGCCCGCGAGGCGAATCCCCTGTTCAAGGGGAGCGTGCTCGTTCTCGAGCGCACGGAGAACTCCGACCTCGTCCCCGTGGCGAAGGAGTGCACGCGCGAGTTCTTCTCCCGCGTGTTCGGGAGCGGCGGGCCGCTGTGGAAGGTGTACGCGGAAACGCACACCGGCCTGCCGCCGCACGGCGCGGAGTACCTCTCCTTTCTCGCCGGCCGCATGTACTTCTGCAGGAACGCGGCGCAGCGATTCATGCTCGCGCACGGCCGCGAGAGGGCCCTGTCCCTCGATGCCGGAAAAATCGTGGAACGCCCCGCCGCGTCCCTCGCGAATGCGGTATACTTCGCCGCGAGCCCGTTCGAGGCGGCGAAGGGGGCCTTGAACATCGCCCTCCTCCCCGCGTATTTCGACGCGAAAATGCGCGAGTTCGGCGCGTTCCAGGCGGACGTGAAGGCGTTCGACGAGGCGAACCGGGAAACAGCGTCGGGTCCGGAGGTGGCGGAACAATCGCTCGCACTCGCCGTCCGCGCGATGGAGTACTCCTTCGCGTTCGGCCTCGCGCTCCAGTTCAACGCGCGCGCCGCCGAATCGCCGCTCTGGAATGAATGCGATGCCCAAGAACTGTTCAACCTCATCGCGGCAGCGAAGACGGGCGAGGCGATTAAACGCTATGGGTTCCACTCGCCCGCGTGCTACGATATAACCCAGCCCCGGCTTGCCGAGAACCCGGGGTCCGCGAGATTCCTCGCCCAACCCGCGCCCAAGGCTGCGTACGCCCGCCTGCGCGAGAACGCCAAGTTCGCGTGCTCGCGCTGCCTCGCCGTCGAGCGGGCCGCCTACCTCTCCGCGGGAAGGGAGACGGGCCTCGGAAGCCTCGCATTCCATTTATCGACCGTTGAGCTTTCGACCGCCCGCGCGGAACCGGGGAATGCCAAACTCCTCGCGGAGGAACGCACGCGCGCTTTCGACGGGGCGGCGGCGTTGAGCCTGCCGGACGCGTTCGTTTTCTCGGCCGGGAAGTGGCAATCCGTTGGCGGGAAGGCGGGCGCGATTCGCGGGAAAAGCGTCGGCGGCCGCGGGAGCGCGCGCGGCGCGGTCGCCCACGTTGACGGCGAGAAGGACTACGGCAAGGACGTCGCGGGAAGAATCGTGGTTTCGCGCACGCTCTCTCCGACGCTCACCATCCTGATGGACAAGGCGGCGGCAATCGTGAGCGAAAGCGGCTCCGCGCTCTCGCATACGGCAATCATCGCGCGCGAACGGGGCGTACCGTGCATCGTGCAGGCGCGCGGGGCAGCAGGCCTCCCGGAAGGCACGACCGTCACCGTGGACGCCAAGACCGGAGACGTCGTCCCGCAATGAGACGCGCCGCAGGCTATTTATTTCGCGGAGGGCAACATCCACCGCGGAGGCGAAACCCATGGCGAAATGGAATGAGAAGGCCGAAACCGGCTGCTGCCAGCGATTCAACCCGGAGCCGTGGGACGGCAAGCAGGTGACGTGGAAGGACAAACTGTTCCTGCGCGACCATGTCTACAGCTTTTTCCACATCCCGCTCAATTTCGGCCAGGTCATGAAGCGAGACATGGAGAAAATCCATGACGCGGGAGCGTTCGCGGACGAGCCGCTACTGCTTTCCGACGAGTCCTCCCTCTGGGGAAGCGAGATATTCATCGCCGTGGGCAAGGACGTGCCGGGAGCGCGGATGGAGCGGCTCTCGGGCACGTACCTCACCAAGGTGTTCGAAGGCCCGTTCGGGAACGCGGGAAAGTGGGCGAAGGAGATGGACGCGCACGTCAAGGCCCAAGGCGCCACTCCGAAGAAACTGTATTTCTTCTACACGACGTGCCCGGCCTGCGCGAAGGTTTACGGCAAGAATTATACCGTCATCGTGGCCCAAATCTGACTGGAAAGCCCGTCCCAAGCCGCGCCCCTTTTAAAGCTAGATGGGTGAATAACCAGCAGAGGACGCGATCGCCAGCCTTTCGTACGCTGAATGCGTGCGGGGGGAACGGAGCGTCACGGCGCGGTGCGAGAAAGCGCAAGCGCGCGTATAAGTAGGTGAAGTAGAATGGGATTCGGAGACGACAGAGGAGACGGCGGACGGCGCGGATTCGGCGGCCCCCGCGAGATGCACGACGCAGTTTGCAGCGAGTGCGGGAAGGCATGCCAGGTGCCGTTCAAGCCCACTGAAGGCAAGCCCGTGTATTGCCGCGACTGTTTCGCGAAGCGCAGGCCACCCCGCTACTAAACGGCAGGCCAGCGTGAACGGAAATACATTTTTCTTTTTTCCTTTCCCTCTTTCTCGGCGCGATGCGTCCAAACCTTTTAAAGATTGTTCCGCCAAAACTAGCATCCGCGCGATCGTAGTCTAGCCTGGTAGGACTCTGCCTTGCCAAGAGCCCTTTTGCCCGCGGGCAAAAGCGCTCGCGGAAAACGGGCTCGCAAGGAGGCAGTGGCCCGGGTTCAAATCCCGGCGATCGCATCCCGCGTTCTCCTGTTTTTTCGCCCCGCGCGGGACGCGGGCGCCTCCGCCGTAACCATTATATAGACTCCGAACCAATTTTTGCGCATGCCTCCGGTGAATCCTGCGTCGAATCCGGCCGCGCTCCGCATCCTCCTCCTTCTCGCAATCCTTTCCGTGCCAACGCTTGCCGGCTGCCAGGTACTCAACGCGGATTACACGCTCTCTGGGAATGAGACGGCTTTGGCGACGTGCTTCACGCTCGCCACGGACAACATTACGCTCGACTGCAACGGGTACTCCATCAACGTCACGGGTGCGACCGTCTTCCCGTCAGTCGACGTGAACGCGCGGAACACGACCATCAGGAACTGCATGGTGCGTGACACGAACACGACGAACGTCGCCATGGGCGCGATACGCCTCACCCTGAACGCGAACCAGACGACCATCCTCAATACGAATATCTCGACGATTGGCCGCTATGCGCTCTACGTGCTCTCCGGCGCGAACAACTTCACGAATGTGAACGCGACGACGACAACCCAGGGCAGCTATGGCTCCTATTTCCTGTCGAGCTCCAACAACTACATCAAGGACAGCATTTTCACGAAGACGGCGACAGGAAGCTCGTATGTGATTTACTGGTACAACGGCGACCAGAACACGTTCGACAACGTGACGGTCAACGGGTCGAGCCCGGCAGCAGCCAAGTACGGCGCGTACCTCTACGGGTTCACGAACGGCGCCATCACCGGCGGCAATTACCGCTCGTACAACCTGCAGGCGCTCTGGTTCCAGGGCGGCTCGAACTTCAATACCCTGCGCAACATCACGGTGAACACGAGCAACACGAACGCCGCCCACGGCATCGTCTTCGACACCTCGACGAACAACAACGTGTTCGACTCCACCCTCAACGGCACGGGCGTCAACATCTACATCCAGAACAGCGCGGGGTACAACTGGCTGGAGAACCTCACGCTCAACTCCACGGCCTCGTCGGGTATCTACGCGCAGTCCACGCTGGGAGTGTCGGACTACAACACCATCAACAACGTGACCGCCGTCGCCCTCAACTACCCCGTATCCTTCTTCCAGAGCTCCTCGAACAACAACGTTACGAACTCGACGCTCAACAGCACGGCGAACCACGCCTTCTACGCGAGCGGCGCGACAACGGGCAACCTGTTCATGAGCAACACCTTCACGAGCCGGCTGTCGGGCGGCGCGGCAAACGCGGTCCATTTCGCCGCGAGCAGCTCGTCGAATAACATCTTCCGCAACAACACCATCTACTCGCCCACGTCGTACGGCATAAAATATCCCCACCCTGAAGGGCCAGCCGCTGTTGCGGCTGGCTTTCGCCTGCGGGCGAAAGTGGGGTTTTTAGTAGGTGGCTAGTCTCGTTTGGTGCGGGTCGTTTTCGGAACGGACGTAGTGCCGGACGGTGTTCATGTCGGCGTCTCCGACGCTGCGGGAGAAGCGTCCGGCACTCCAAAAGTGCCCGCCCCAATAGCGTTCCCGCAAGTGCGGGAACGCGGTGAACATGTCTCGCGCGCTTGCTCCTTTGAGCAAGCCTTCCGCGCGCGAGACGCTCATGCTCGGCGGAAACTCGATGATGCCGTGCACGTGCTGGGGCATCACGCTCAACTCCAGAACACGAATGCCGTGCCGCGCTGCGGCGCGGCGAATGCTCGCATCGCACGCGCTTAATAACTCCCGCCCGCCAAGAACGTTAAACCGGTACTTCGTGCACCATTCGACGTGGTGCACGTTCTGATAGACTGCATGGCGTACGCTCGACAACTCGCCGGACATGGCAACAACTCCAGCGGCGCACCATCCAACCCCGCGCGGCAGCGCGGGACGCGCCGCTGGAGCCACTATTTACGTTCCACGAATTAGAAGGTCGATTCATCCCAAGGCTGAAGCCTCGGGTTTTCTCGACCTGAACGAATAAA
>Ga0247841_10011577_pt1 | contig 11707 bp, 12 predicted proteins | sample LaCruzMarch2015__2_FD_192410 | JGI IMG/M metagenome (GOLD analysis project Ga0247841, IMG submission 192410) | Freshwater microbial communities from meromictic Lake La Cruz, Castile-La Mancha, Spain - LaCruzMarch2015_18m | ecosystem: Environmental > Aquatic > Freshwater > Lake | place: Spain...
CAGAGAAGCGGTAACAAAGCGGAGGTTTGGTTCTGTATCCATGGCCCTTCCCTCAAAACGGTATGATGCTGCAGCGGCAGTTCCGGTTCCATGGCAGTCGATGAGAGACGCAATCAACCCGCCGTACACAAAACCCGGTGCTGCCATATGGAAGGGTTTCGGTGTAAGCCGGGCAACAGACTCCTCTCCTTCCCAGTAGCTTTTGATCTGAAGACCTTCCTGATTCAGGCGGCCGCAACCGTAACAATGACTTACCTCTTCTGCATAGTAATCCTGAAATGACTTTTCTTTCATATTACAACCATCCTTTTTTTGGTTCTATAAGTGTCATCCCTGACGCAAACCTTTGATCACCCAGCTACTATAGCAGATTACACATCAATGTGCTACAAACCAAAAAAGACACATTGATTAAAGAAATAATCGACATCGCCTGTATCAAAGTTTTGACAAATCAGCGCGCTGCTTGCTATACATTAAAGATATCAAAGGAGGATACCATGGATTACGAACATATCCTTACGAGGATCGGAGACGATTATGTCGGCGAGATCATACTAAACCGGCAGAAACAGTGGAATGCCTTCAATACTGCCATGGCCGCTGAACTAGACGATGCCTTCAATGCGTTCGATAAGGACAGGAATGTAAGAGTTATCCTCTTGAAAGGCGCAGGAAAGGCCTTCTGTGTCGGTATAGACATAAGCGAATTCCCCGGGAAAACAGCCCTTGAATATTGTGACTGGATAGGGCACATGGGGAAAACCCTTATTACCATGAGCCATATCAGTAAACCCGTCATTGCTCAGGTTCACGGTGCTGCAGCAGCTATCGGGGCAGGACTTGTTGCTGCAGCAGACCTGGCAATCGTGTCTGAGGACGCAAGGTTCGGTTTGACAGCAATCAATGCTGGTCTTACATGTATCGGCCCGGCCGTTCCCGTTGCCCGTTCCGTAGGAAGGAAGCGGACCCTTGAACTTTTGCTGTACGGTGATATGATAGAGGCACAAAGGGCGCTGGAAATAGGACTCGTGAACCGGATGGTGCAGCGGGAAGAACTGGATCGGGAGGCACGTGAATGGGCTGCAGTTTTGGCCAGGAAGAGCCCGCTCGCCGTTCAGACTTCAAAAAAGGCGTTCTACACGGCGGCAGACATGGATTATAAAAAGGCCTTTGAATATATGACCGATACCCTCGCGCATCTGTGCACAACAGAAGACGCAAAAGAAGGAATAAACGCCTTTATGGAAAAGAGAGAGCCCGTCTGGCGTGAGCGGTAGGGTCTGGAAAATACATGTCATTACACCTCTTCTTATGGTATCTCCTCTTCCCTGACAATCTCTTTCTTGATTTTCGAAAGCAGCTCCTGAAGGACAGGCAGCACATCTGTTCTGAACCTTCCCGCAACGAGGACATACATAATATCGTCTCCTATGCCCAGCGTGCCTTCATTAATCCATACCTTGATTTCTGCTATTCCATCCCTTTTTTTCATCTCATCCACACAGACCGACAGGCCGGCTTTGTCAAAGGAAAGTCTCATACCGTTAACCGGTTTCCCATCCTTTGAGGTCGCCCTTACAACACCATTGTGCGCAAGGATCATGCCTAATGATTCCGGGTCGCACCGCTCCTTGATTTCCTTAATCCACTCATTTATCATGATGCCCTCCCTATTAAAATGGATTGATGGTTAGAAGTCTAGATGATTAGAGGGTTGGCCAATCATCCAAACATCCAACCTTCCAATCATCTAAATTCCTTATCCCTGCAATTCTTAATCCGTTCGATTTCTGCGTCCATTTGCAGCAAAAAAAAATATTATACCAATTTCTGCCTGATATTTCAGTTTTCAGATAATAAATAATTGTGAATCATTGAAAATATAAGACATATATTATATTATTACACCCGATACATCTTATTAATCTTTTCAGGAGAGGTGTGCCATGAAAAAAAGATCATTGCTGTTAGTTACAATCATTTCCTGTGTGTTTATGTTTACCCTGTTCCTGTGTATAGGCAGTGCAGCTGCCCAGGGAACAGACCAGAAAAAATACGAAGAATACCGTGCTGCCATAAAAAAGGCATACGGGATTGATATCAAAAATTTCAAAGAGAGCCTTAAAGGAGGAAAAGCAGCCGGTCAGGCCATCACAAAATATGATCTCCAGCAGTTATTGATGGGCATCAAGGTAGAACAGGAACATACCGGCAATAAAATGACCGCGCTTGAAATATCAACTGACCACCTTGAAGAGATACCTGATTACTACACAAGACTGGAAAAAATGGAAAAGGATGCCGAGGCCGAGATGGAAGCAAAGGAAAAGGCGGAGAAACTGAAAAAGTAGGGGAGGAACTATAATGAAAACGGTTATTCTTTTTGGAAGCCCAAGGAAGGATGGCAATACAATTCAGCTTGCCGCTGCATTCTCCCGCGGATTGAAAGAAAAAGGCTGCGATGTAAGAACAATCTATTTGAACGACCTTAACATAAGGCCCTGCCAGGGCTGCCTCACCTGCCTGCCGAAGGGGGTATGCAAGATCAACGACGACATGAAGGACATTCGTAAATACATTACAGAATCAGACCTTATTGTATACGCTACACCCGTCTATTGGTTTGCACCATCCAGCCAGTTGAAAGTCGTTATTGACAGATCAATATCCTTCTTCGATACGGAATATAATTCACGCATCAAAGGTAAAAAGGCTGTTACGATCATGACATGTGCCGATGAAAGCAGCGATACCTTCTCCCCCTCAAAAGACATGTTCGGGCGGACTTTTGACCTTCTCGGCATATCATATGCCGGAAGTGTTGAGGCCACCGGGTGTATAGAGAAAGGTGTTGTGAAAGATGAATCCATAGAAAAGGCCCTGAAGCTCGCGCAATCTCTCCTATGATGCCGGATAAGCTTACCTACTTCACCTCGAAAAAGGTGGGGAAGGCAATCTGGGATTACCAGATGCTTAAAGAAGGCGACAAGGTATTGATGGCTGTTTCAGGAGGTAAAGACAGTCTTTGTCTCCTGCGTATCATGAAGGAGAGGTTAAAATTCGTTCCTGTCGGCTATGAAATCACTGCATGCTATGTCGATATGGGGTTCGAGTGGGTCAACAAGGACGACCTGATCGAGCATTTCAAAAAGGAATCCATGCCGTACATCATTGCACAGCCCCCCGAAAGCTGGAAAAAAGAAAAAGGTTTTGATTGTTTCTGGTGCAGCTGGAACAGAAGAAAAGCCCTTTTCAACCTTGCACGCGAGGGTGGGTTTACAAAAATAGTTTTTGCCCACCATATGGACGACATCATTGAAACAATGCTTTTAAACCTCTTTTTCAATGGCGAGATTGCCACAATGACACCTTATCAGGAGATGTTCGGCGGTGAACTGGCAATCATAAGGCCGCTTGCCTATGTGGAGGAAAATGAAATTATCCGGCTTGCGTCCACGCTTTCATTGCCGGTCGTTTCATCTGCATGCCCGAACGGCAGTACATCAAAAAGAACCCTTGTAAAGGGCATAATCGAGGAACTGGAAAAACACAGCAGAAATGTGAAAAAAAATATCTTCAGAAGTATGAAAAGGGTTAGACAGGGATATCTGCTGGAGCATACAGGCAGTTAAACATTAACAATCGGGATTAAGGAATAAGGGGTAAAGGAGTTCGGATGATTGGAAGGTTGGATGTTTGGATGATTAGCTAACCCGCTAAACTTCTAACCCTCTAAACATCAATTCCTAATCCAACATTTTGCGGGGATTATCCGACACCGATAGTTACCCTAATGATAAATCTGGAACTATTTCTTGGAGCCTGGTGGTGGTCCTTTCATGCCATCAATTGCTCTCATAAGGTCCGCTGCTTCCCTTGAATTTATGCCATATTTTGCAATTGCTTTCTCGAAATGGCTTTTCGCTACATCAAGCCTGCCTGTTTCCAGATAAAACCTGCCGAGGTATTCATGTCCCCTCGCCTCCTGACCATTTCTTCCAAGAAGCATCCCGTACCGGTAATAGATTTCAGGGTATGCATTCCCATATTGCAGTATCTGACCGAAAATATTTATTGCCATCTCTCTGTCACCGGCACCCTCGTATGCCTTTGCAAGGTAATACCTGGATGTAGGATTTGCTTCATACTTAAGCGCTGCTTCTGCTTCTTTGAATCTGTGGGCATCCACCAGCATTTCACCGAGAAACATATTTTTATACGGTGATTTCATTTCTACTATTAAATCTACCGATTTATCGGCATCACCCTTTGCTGCATACATAAGTGAGGCACCGTAAATATTTACAGGATCGGTTTTGTCCTTAACATACTTGTTTATCCATATGTCTTCAGAACTGGCCCGCGCATCTTTGTGGAGGATTTTTGCACGTGCTACCAGATAGGGGTAAAAAGCCGTATCAATATCTAGTTTTTTTCGTTGCCACGTGTTTTCGAGTTTTATAATTCTTTCCTCATGATAAGGGTGGGTCAAAAGATACTGAGGCAAGACTTTATCACCGCCTCCGGACCTCAGTCTCCGCAAAAAATCCGCTGTTCCAAGGCCGCCATATCCGGTACTGTCAGCTATAACGGAGCCTACCCTATCGGCCTCTTCTTCGTCATCACGTGAATATTTAAGGGAAAGTGCCTGTGAAGACCCCATTCCCATGGTGAGTATTGCGCCTTTTGCCTTCGAATCAGGGATAAGTATCGCTGCAAGCAAAGATGCAACAGATGCGATATTAATATACTTCTCTTTTTCAACCCTTTTTGCTATATGACGCTTCGATACGTGGGCAAATTCGTGCGCTAATACGCCTGCAAGCTCCTCTTCCTTCTCGCACATCCCGATGAGACCCATAGTGATAAATACGTAGCCTCCGATTGTTGCAAAGGCATCTGCTGTTTGGGAATCGATGATTGTCAATGTTATAGGAAAGGCTGATGCTGTGTTGCTTTCAAGCCTGTCCTTTATTGTCTTCACATAAACGGAGATATATGGATCATTATTGATAGGTACAGATCTTGCGATCTCAAGGAATACCTCTTTCCCGTATTTTTTTTCCTCTTCGAGGGTTAACCCGTACAGTGTAAAGGGGAATGAGAGCAAGAGCAGGATTAATGCGAGAGATTTAAACTTCATTAGGCTGTTTAGACTTTGGTTTTATTTTTATTTGTTGACTTTGACTTTTTTGCCTTTTTTTTCGAAACCGGTTTTTTCTCTTTTTTCTCTTTGTATGAAGTAAGCTTGACAGGGCATGATTTTGCTAACCTTATTTCCCTGTCGGAGGGGAGCTGCTCATAGAGGTTTTTTAAAATATTAACAGCATCACCCCATAAATTATTGCTGCCGAGGAGAGCAAGGATATATATCTTTTCATCTTTTTCGAAAGCCCCCACATAGCAATGCCTTGACATCCTGGTGAAACCTGTTTTTCCGGCAATGGCAGGTTCAAAACAGAACAAAAACCTGTTGTGGTTTTTGTACCGCACATTCCTGGTCCCTTCCTGAAATAAGAAGTATTTTGCTGCAGCGATCTCCTTAAATCTCTCACTTGACAATGCGTATCTAAGTATTAGGGCAAGGTCATAAGCGGTTGTATAATGGTTATCGGCAGAGAGGCCTGAGGCATTCCTGAAGTGTGTGTTGTATGCACCTATCTCCTGGGCCTTTTTGTTCATCATGCCTGCAAAACCGGTTTCGTTCCCTCCCATATGGACGGCAAGTACATAAGCGGCATCATTTGCAGACTGCACCATTGTACCTTTTATCAGGTCAATAGCTTTATACTCCCCGCCCGGCGAAAGACTCAATCTTGAAGCCGGTATTGAAAGCACATTGGCATCTGCTTTTACTATCTCATTACCGTTCAGTCTTTCCAGTGCCACTATTGTTGTCATAACCTTTGTTGTGCTTGCAGGCGCAAGTCTTTTGTTGTAATCCCTTCCCGAGATGACCTGAAACGAGTCTTTTTCTACAAGTATATAAGAAGAGGCCGTTATGGTATCATTTGCCGCTGCACAGAGGGGGAAAAGTAGCAAGGCAATAGCAAGGAAGCGAATCATTGATTCTTTATATAACATGTGATCACCTTTGACAACAAAATAAAATCTGATGAACACGCAAAAAGCCTCAAACCCGTCACTATAATTCTTTTTAATATTGACACACCTTCTTCTTCCTGTTAGCTTTTTACAATCAAACCTTTGTAATAACAGGGGCAAGGTCTAAAAATCAGAAGGGGGCTATATGCAGTCAGAAGGAAGAGTAGCAAGAATAACAGAGGTCGTGTCAGGCTCTCCTGTAAGCTTTGAAGATGCAATAACGGTAGGATTCAAGCGTGCCTCTAAAACATTACGCGGTATAACCGGCCTGAAGGTCAAGGACTACCGCTGCAAAGTCGAAAACGGCAAGATCGTAGAATACAGGGTTACCCTTGAAGTAATTTTTGTACTGGAAAGTTAATACGCAATCCTCCTTTTTCGGGGCATCCCCTCATATGCCAGACCAATAAGCAAAAATAGTATTTATATTTCATCCTTGCCCTCCCGGTAATGAGGAGAAAAGGCAGCGCACTGTAAATAATGAGTATCGGGAAGCATTTTAGAAACCTTATAAAACTGAAGATGTAATAGTATAAAGAAGTGTGATGTTTTTTAATAAATTTGTGAAGGGATATATTGTATTCAATCCTCCCTTCGATCCAGGATTTCCCCACTGTCTTTCCCTGAAGATGTATCACCCTCGCACCGGGAAAGAAAATAATCCTTTGACCCTCCCCTCTGATCCTCAGGCATAAGTCTGTCTCCTCAAGAAAAAAGAAGAATCGCTCGTCAAATCCGCCGGCCAACTCAATGGCCTTTCTGCTTGCCATTATTGCCGCGCCGATAAGCGAGTCCACTTCAATCGGGGCGGAATATGCCCTGTTCCTGCGCGCATATCTGGAGGGAAACATAAGTTCCAGGATAGATTTCGGTATTACCTCGAGAAGCAGGGTAGGCCTGTACGCAAAAGAACGTTGCGGTTTCATGTCAGGGTACACGAGCTGGGGGCCGCAAATACCAGCATCTCTATGCTCATCCATAAATTTCAGCATCTTCAGCATTTCGCCCTCTATCATGAGGGTATCGGAATTCAAGAAAAGGATATATTCGCCCGTTGAACGTGCGATGCCCAGATTGGCTGACACTGAAAAACCCCTGTTTTCCACATTTCTTATGAAAGCTGCGTTGGAAAATTCGCTTTTCGCCATCTCGTCTGTTCCATCGGTCGATGCATTATCAATAATGATTATTTCTTTGAGGTAAGGCTGGAGCAAACCGTCATGCATGATGGAACTTAAAAGTGCCTGCAGTAACTCCTTTGTGTTCATGGTAATAATTACAATAGAGATTACGCCTGGTGCTGGATGCCGGATGCCGGATGCACCAGTTACCTGTTCGGTTTCATTCATCTATTTGTTTTTGCCTCTTGTCAGGCCTTTTCATTGCGCATACGAGCAGACACATGCCGCACCTTGTGCAAAGCCCTTCATCGACAGTAACCTTCCGTTTTTCATCATTAAAGATGAGGGCAGGACAATCAAAAAGTTTTATGCACCTCTTGCACCCCACGCAGTCCTGCTCGATATTTATCGTATAAGTCAGGGCCTCATGTTTCCCTTTTACAGAAAGGAGACACTCTCTTCTCGCAATAATCACAGCAGGTTTACGTGCAGAATGATTGTCTGACGTAAGGTAGGCATGCGCCTCCCTGAGCGTTTCTATCATCAGGGACATGTTGTAGGGGTCTATGATTTTCAGGAAATCAACGCCGAAACCTTTAACTATATCATCTATTTTAATCGAATGTGTTTTTGTGCCATCCGCTGTTATTCCTGTCTGCGGTGTCGGCTGCATACCCGTCATGGCAGTAGTGCTGTTGTCCATAATCATAAAAATGAATCTCTTTCGCGTTTTTACTGCATCATAGAGAGGTTCCATGCCGGCGTGAAAAAATGTGGAATCGCCGATCGATGCAATGATGGGGGTGAAGGTTTCATCCTGATTGCAGGCATTATAGAAACCTGAGGCAAGGTTCACCCCCCCGCCCATATCAATGCAGGTATCAACGGCCCCCATGGAAATACCAAGCGTGTAACACCCTATGTCACCAGGAAAAATTGCCTCAGGAAATGCATACCGCATGGCAAAGAACGATGCCCTGTGGGAACAGCCGGCGCAAAGCCTTGGCGGTCTTGGCGGAAACGTAATTTCCTTCAACGCTTCTTCTATGGAATGGTCAGGGGAAAATGTTCTCCCTTCCATCCCCGTTTCCTCAACAATCTGCTCAATGATGCCCCTTATGATGTCATATGTAAGTTCTCCTGCATTCGGGACATAACCGTTTCTCCTCCCGAAAACCTTATCCCCTCTGTGAATCATCGCTTCCAATACACTGTCAGTTTCTTCGAGTACCAGAACTTTGTCAACATTGTCCACAAAATCATACATCTCAGGGTCAACAGGGTTGACCTTAATAACCTTGTATACCGGTATCAGCCGGGTCAAATTGAGTTCAAAGATAACATCCGTGGCAATGGAAAAACTCATACCGGAGGCCACGATACCAAATTTAGCGTTCAGCGGATAGCGGATAGCGGATAGGGAATTCGACTGCTGAGTGGAAGATGAAGAGTTTGTTGAGCTTACAGAGTTTATTGAGTTTTGGGCAATAGGTGATGGGCTATCGGTTATAGGTGAAGGTTGGAGGTTACTCTCTGCCCCTATTCCCTCACTCGAACCCTCGAACCCTCGAACCCTCGAACCCTGATTCTCTGCCCCCTGACCCCTTGACCCCTTGACCCCTTGACCCCTGCTTTCTCCCCCCTGACCCCTTGCCTCACCTATTCCCTCATCCAATGCCACTTTTCGTGTGCCTATCGGGTACATGGTAATATTTTCTCTCGCATGGCTTACCCTGTGGGTAGATCTTACGATTACGGGAACCTTATGTTCATAAGAATATTCCATCGCATAACAGGCAGCATCACCCGCTTCCTTCGGAGAAGAAGGATCAAACACAGGGATGTTTAGCAACGCGGCAATAAGTCTTGTATCCTGCTCGGTCTGGGAAGATTGAGGTCCAGGGTCATCACAGCAGATAATAACGAACCCGCCTTTAATCTTTTTCCGCCTTGCGCCAAGCAAGGACGGGAATGCCACATTTAAACCGACCTGCTTCATCATGCAAGCAGCTTTTTTTCCGATTGACGCTGCCCCGAAGGCGACTTCAAAGGCGCACCGCTCATTCGTTGACCATTCAGCATGAATATGCCCTTTTTCCCTTTTATTGAATTCAATGATGCCCGGGATGATCTCGGAGCTCGGTGTACCGGGATACGCTGCTGCCAGTTCCAGCCCCGCTTCTACGAGGCCTCTTGCAATACTGTAATTTCCGATCATTACTTCCATGTTTACATCCTTCACGCTATGACCTCCGGGACTGCCTGTTCATTTTTCTCCGTATCGATACCCCGCATCAAATATCTCCAAATTTTTCTCAACAAATTTTCCTTTTGTCTTATCTTTTATTGTTTCCTCAATAGCTCCATATATATAGGGTCCCTGTTTAAAATATGAAAAAAAACCCAGCACGGCCATGTTAGAGGCCTGCATTGACCCCTTCCGGCTCGCGATATCGTCCGCGTCGACCAAGTGGCATTTGATATTCCTTTCTTTTAAAAGGTTTTCTATTCCACCATGAAGAGACCCTTTGCGGGTGTTTATGATAGCCATGCCGCCCTTTTTTAAAAAAGCGAGATTTCGATAAAATTCACTCTCTTCGAAGGAGAGCAATATATCGGCGTTTTCCCTACCTATGAGCGGACCTTTGCAATCTCCTATTTTTACAAGTGAAATCACCGAACCGCCCCTCTGGCTCATCCCGTATTCATCTGAGGCCATGGCTTGAAAACCCGCTTTTATTGCAGCTTCTATAAGGATTGTTGAGGCAAGAAGGACCCCTCTTCCACCCACACCGGCACACACGATTTCAAGTTTCATCTAAAAATACCCCCGTATAGCTTTAATTAAGAATTAAGAGTTAAGAATTAAGAGTTAAGAATTAAGAGTTAAAAACAAATACCGAATGATGGGTATGTCTTTTCTAATTCTACATTCTCAATTCTACATTCTCAATTGTTTCACACGATTCCTCTGTAAAATAGAACAGTTAAATCTTCCCTGTCCTTAAAGTTTTCTATCTCTGAAACATTATTGATATGGTGGTAATTATGAAAACCAAATCCGTCGAGAATGTGTCTGATCTCCTCTTCTCTCTCATTTGTTAAAACAAGAAGTACATACGCCGAATTATTGTAAAGGGTATTAACGAATGCCGGCATGCCTGAATGGAAAAAGTGGTCCTCAAATGTTACAGCAAGTATCTTTCTGCCCGGCTCCAGTTTTTTTATACCGTGTGCCATGTTTATCGAAGATGCAGCGCCAAGTTTATCTCTAACTACTTCAAAACCGTACATCGTCTCTTCCGGCTTTGGTCTTTTAGGTGTATCCTTTATATGTTCCGCTCTGACCTTTGCCGTGTCCGGGATTTGCAGCTCAATAACCGGATATTCACCTTCAATCACATAGACCTCTTCGACCCCGTCAATAAATGTATTCACAAGGTTTACAGGCAATGGATAAACGGTAGAAAGGTAAAGCACATTTGTATCTTCTGAGTAGAACTCCAGAAATTCCCGTTTACTGGTAATAATTCCCGTGTTGCTGCCATGTATGGTCTTCGTGTTGCCTTCATACTGTTCAAACTCTTCTCTTATTTTTTCCGTCTTTTCATTGAGGAGCTTATGCAGCTGAAGCCTGAACTTCGGTGTCGCAGCCCAGCGGGCAGGATCCTTAACAAATTTTGAGTTTTGAGTTTTGAGTTTTGAGTTTTGAGTTTCCATCCTATCTAAGTAACTTCGCAACTTCGCATCTTCGGTCCCTTCCCCTTGACCCCTTGACCCCTTGACCCCTTGACCCCTGTCTTCCGCCTGTACAATCACCGGTATCTGATATTTTTCCGATATGGAGTATGCGTATTTAATGGTTCTGTTCAGTAAATCGGGATGCTCCGATACAATAACGGGAAGTTTTGAAAACGGCCCCAACGGAGTAACTTCTTCCTCCGTATCTTTCATGCATAGCACAACAAACCCGCCAATTACACCGGTATACGCAGAACTCATGAGAGGATCAAGGGCTTCGTAAAGCTCTTCTGTTGAAAAGATACAGGCCGTCTTTTTTGACGAAATGCTGCCGGCCAGTGCAAGTTCGTAGGCAACCTTTTCGTTTATTGATACTTCATAATGGAATGTCCTGTAAGCATTCTTAAACATCCCGAGCGCATTTCCAATGGATCTGTCTGCCGTGTATATAAGCCTTACACCATTTTCGATCAGTATTTTACATACATTCTCATGCATAATTATTCTTCCCCTGAATTATATTGCGATATGATAGAAATACCCGGGTTATAGCTGAAGGTTGCGGGCTGGCTGGTAACGAGGTATCGCTATGGGCGATGAGTGATTGAGTGATTGAGTGATTGGTGCACTCTACGTTATCTCCCCTCTGATCCCTGACCCTTGAACCCTGTTCCATTATGCCAGCTTCCTCAAAATCTCGATCCCCTTCAACAGGTTTTCCTCGCTTGCCGCAAAAG
>Ga0247841_10011579_pt1 | contig 11706 bp, 12 predicted proteins | sample LaCruzMarch2015__2_FD_192410 | JGI IMG/M metagenome (GOLD analysis project Ga0247841, IMG submission 192410) | Freshwater microbial communities from meromictic Lake La Cruz, Castile-La Mancha, Spain - LaCruzMarch2015_18m | ecosystem: Environmental > Aquatic > Freshwater > Lake | place: Spain...
AAAACTTCAACCTTTCCACTTTTCAAAAAAGTGGTGCAAAACTTCAACCTTTCCACTTTTCAAAAAAGTGGTGCAAAACTTCAACCTTTCCACTTTTCAAAAAAGTGGTGCAAAACTTCAACCTTTCAAAAAGGTTGAGCCAAACTGCAATCCTTTCCACTTTTCAAAAAAGTGGTGCAAAACTTCAACCTTTGAGAAAGGTTGAGCCAAACTGCAATCCTTTTTGGTTTAACCTTTTTTAAAGGTTAATTTGCACAACTTTTTCTAAAAGTTGTTTTGGCTCCACCTTTTCTAAAGGTGGATTTCTAAAGGTGGATTTTAAAAAGGTTAAGCATTAGCAGCAGCAAATTGAGGTGCATTTGAAATAGAACTTCCAGTATCTTCTCCTGCACCATCATAATAAGCTGGATTTAATGCATACATACCTCCTCCCTTATGACGTCTGCGACTGCGACTACCACGACGTCCACGTGACATACGTTTACCTGTTTTACCTAACATAACAAAACCAAATTTACCTTTCTTGGTTCCATAACCAGCTTTCACTAAACGTCTCTCTTTTTTGGCAGTCATGTGTTTATCTTTCGAAACAATACGGCCTGCTTTGTTTTGCATTAGATTATTTTTGGTTAAACCACCGGAAGTTTTATACGCAGTACCGTGCCAAACTTGTGCGCGGGATCCCATCAACATTTCATAACTTTTACCTTGAATAACATATTTACCCGATGCGGATTTTGAATATTTTGTCATTTATATATTCTAAGAGAGAAAATATTATTTTTTTGTCAGTTAGTTCTAAATAAAAAAACTAATTTTTTTGCTAAAACTTATTTTTAATAGGAGCTCCGCTTCCACCAGGCATCCCCTCGGAACGTCCTAAATAATTCAATCCGGGTCTGCGAGATGGTATTAAATAATAATTACCAAATTGAATTCTACCTCCGAGATATGTGTTCACTGCGTATGCAACTCTTGAATTTTGCGTAAAGTTCGCAGTATATGGTTGACATGATTGTTTTTTATATATTTCTGGTTTACAATCACATTTGTCATTCTTTAAAAAAACTGCATAATCTATTAGTTGTTTAAATACTTTTCTTGGAGGATTTTTATTTATCAAATAATTCATACTCACTCGTCTACTATACTATGTAAAAATAAAAAATAAAAATGAAATAAAATTTAAAGATTTTGTATACTGTATATACGATACACAAAATGAGTTCAACTAAAATCGATACTGCTCTTGCTAATAAATATCAGCAAAAAACTGATAAACAACATATTCTTGACAATCCAGACACCTACATCGGTTCTGTTGAGGAAGTCGATAGTAATATTTGGGTTGTTGATGACAGTAGTTCAAACGTAAATGGTAATAAAATTGTCGAAAAAAATATAAAATACATTCCAGGATTATTCAAATTATTTGATGAAGGAATTGTCAACTGCCGAGATCATGTTGTAAGAATGAACCAAGCTATTGCCAATGGTGTTGCTAATTCTTTACCTGTTTCTTATATTGATATTTCCATTCAAGACGACGGTACTATCACTATGATTAACGATGGTAATGGTATCGACGTCGCTGAACATCCTGAATATAAAATATGGATCCCTGAGTTAATTTTTGGACATCTTAGAACATCTACAAATTATGATAAAACCGAAAAAAAAATTGTTGGTGGTAAAAATGGCTTTGGTTTCAAACTTGTGTTGATTTGGTCAACTTACGGTTCTATTGAAACCGTTGACCATGTACGCGGTCTAAAATATACTCAAGAATTCAAAAATAATTTAGATGAAATTTGCAAACCTGTTATTACTAAATGCAAAACAAAACCGTATACTAAAATCACATTCAAACCTGATTATGCGCGTTTGGGTTTAGCTTCAGGACAAGATGGTTTTGCATTATCATCTGACTTATTAGCATTATTGAAAAAAAGAGTATATGATGTAGCTGCCATAACAGACAAGTCTTTGAAGGTAAAATATAACAACAATTTAATTCCAGTCAAAAATTTCCAGCAATATATCGACATGTATATTGGTGATAAAAATGAAGCTCCTCGAGTTTTTGAAGAACACGGCGAACGATGGGAATATGCCGTTGCATTGACACCTAATAATGAATTTATTCAGGTGTCTTTTGTAAATGGTATTCATACAGCAAAAGGAGGTAAGCACGTTGAATATATTTTAAATCAAATTACCAGAAAATTAGTTGAATATATTGAAAAAAAGAAGAAAACAAAAGTAAATCCAAATAGTATCAAAGAACAATTGGTACTATTCTTGAGATGTGACATTGAAAATCCAGCATTTGATAGTCAAACCAAAGATTTCATGAATACACCATCATCCAAATTTGGATCAAAATGCGAAGTCAGTGATAAATTCATTGAAAAAGTTGCTAAAATGGGTGTTATGGAAGCAGCGTGTGCTTTAACTGAAGTGAAAGAAAATAAAGTAGCCAAAAAAACAGACGGTGTAAAAACCAAGAGTATTCGCGGAATTCCAAAGTTGACAGATGCAAACTGGGCTGGAACAGAAAAGTCGAAAGAATGTATCGTGATATTTTGTGAGGGTGACTCAGCAAAGGCGGGTATTATTTCTGGGCTCTCTTCCGAAGACAGAAATATTATCGGCGTTTATCCGATGAAAGGTAAGATCCTCAATGTTCGCGGCGAAGGGGTCAAAAAGATTTCTGAAAACAAAGAAATCACAGAAATTAAAAAGATTTTGGGATTAGAAACTGCTAAAGAATATAAAACCATAGATGATGTTTATCAAAACTTGAGATATGGTAAGGTTTTGTTTATGACGGATCAGGATTTGGATGGAAGTCACATTAAAGGTCTTGGAATTAACTTATTCCAATCCGAGTGGCCTACTTTGACAGAAATACCCGAATTTATTGGCTTTATGAACACACCTATTTTGAAAGCACGAAAAGGCGACAAAGAATTGATGTTCTACAATGAAGGAGAATATGAAGTCTGGAAGGAAGAAAACGGGATAAACCAAACCGAATTCAAAGGATGGAAAATCAAATATTATAAAGGTTTAGGTACAAGTACTGGTAAAGAATTTCGCGAATATTTCGAGAAAAAAAAAATTGTCGGTTTTGAACATAATGGTAAAAATAGTGACGACACCATTGATATGGTATTTAATAAAAAGCGTGCTGATGATAGAAAAGATTGGCTAGAAAAATATGATCGTAAATCTTATTTGAATACGAGTGACACTAAAGTAAGTTACGAAGAATTTATTAACAAAGAACTTATCCATTTTTCAAAATATGATTGTGATAGAAGTATTCCAAATTTAATGGATGGATTGAAAATCAGTTTACGAAAGATTTTGTATTCTGCGTTTAAAAAAAATTTAACGTCGGAAATTAAAGTGGCTCAATTTAGTGGTTATGTTTCTGAACATTCTGGTTACCATCATGGTGAAGCCAGTTTGAATGCAGCTATTGTGGGAATGGCGCAAAATTTTGTTGGTTCAAACAATATCAATTTGTTCATGCCAAATGGTCAATTTGGTACTCGTCTGCAAGGCGGTAAAGATAGTGCATCGGAAAGATATATATTCACATGTTTGAATAAAATCACTCGCACATTATTTCCAGCAGTTGATGATACAATCTTACAGTATTTAGACGACGATGGATTATTGGTTGAACCAATTTATTATGCACCTATTATTCCTATGATCCTTGTAAATGGAAGCAAAGGAATTGGTACTGGTTTTAGTACTGATATTATGTGTTATAATCCGTTGGAAGTTATTGATTATTTGAAATCAAAGTTGAATAGTACAGGGTCAAACTCGGTCGACTTCATTCCTTATTATGAGGGTTTCAAGGGAACTATTTCTAAAATTTCCAATGGTAAATTCTTAATCAAAGGTTGCTATGAAAAAGTCGGTGTTGATAAAATTAAAGTTACTGAATTACCTGTTGGTTATTGGACTGAAGATTTTAAAGAATTATTAGAAAATTTAATTGAGCCTGGTCTTGATAAAGAAGGTAAAAAAATCAATGCTGTTGTAAAGGACTACGACGATATGAGTAAAGACACCAATGTAGAATTCACTATTACCTTTGCTAAAGGAAAACTAGAACAACTTGAGTCGAATAAATTGGACCATGGTTGTAATGGTGTCGAAAAATTATTAAAATTGTTTACGACAAATACAACTAGTAATATGCATTTGTTTGATGCCGAAGATAAATTGAAAAAATATGAAAATGTAGAAACCATCATTGATGACTATTATGAAACAAGACTGAAACTTTATGATACAAGAAAAAAATCCATGATCAACGCTTTAGAAAAAGAACTATTGGTGTTGTCTAATAAGTCCAAGTATATTACAGAAGTATTGGAGGGAACCATCGACTTGAGGAAAAAGACGAGCATACAAGTTACGAAAATGTTACAGGATAAAGGTTATCAAATGATCGACAAAGAAAAAGACACTAAGGTCGATGATGAAAATGACGGTGGTGGCAATTTCAGATATTTAACAAGAATGCCTATGGATAGTGTAACTCAAGAAAATGTGGAAAAATTGAACAAAGAATATGAAAGTAAACAGTTGGAATTGTATGGTGTTAGAAATATGACAATTTATCAAATGTGGTTGAATGAGTTGGGAGTTTTGAAAGAACAATATTTGGAATATAAAGAAAATCGCGAACGTTTAATGAGTGGTTTAGTTGGACCTGAAAAAGCGGGTTCAACAAAATCAAAAAAGAAGGTGGTTTCAAAGGGACCTTTAAAGGCCAAGGCACCACTGATAGTAGAATAGTGTTGTTGTTGTTGTTGTTGTGACTGTTGTTGTTTTGTAATGTAATTAAATATAAATATTTTTTTATTGTATTTATTGTATTTACTGTCTTTTTGAGTTAGTAGATTTTGGTTTTTCAACACAATCATATTTACAAAAATAATATCGAAGGTGTAATTTTTTCTCTATAAATTTTGTCATCAATGATACGAAAACAACAATCAAACCAAGTGACACTTTTTCATTTTTAATAAATTTAAACATATGAAACACATGAATAATGTAATAAATAATTGAACTAGCAATCAAATACCATAACCCTTGTATTAAACTTTCTGGAAGTAAATATGTATCTACCGCAACATATTCTTTATTTTGATCTAAAATTTTGCTGCATCTTTTACCGTGATTACAATAATAAGTTTTTATTTGAAGATAGTAAGAGAGAATATGTTTCACAAAACCTAAAGCAAAAAATATAACATACTTGTTTTGAATAAACAAAGCCAATATTCTAAATATAGTGATAGAATATCCAATAATGAAAAATATTTCCATTGTAGTATTCATTTTTGAATAATTATGAAGAAATATAAAGTATACCGATATTATTATTATTTACTGTAAAATTAGCCAATTAGCCAATTAGCCAATCACATCACCCCAGTTTGTTTTATTACCAAACCAAGTTTTTAATTCTAATGTGCGATCAGTATTACTTGCCATTATTGGAGGAGCAATTGGCACAACAAGCGTACTTGCATCATCTACGTATTTCAAATAACCTTGCGCCTCTCCATAAACTTGTTGGATACAATAATTCAATACAATATTGTTTAACTCTTCGATTTGTTGTGTAACATGGGTTGGTTGATTTGCTGAATACTGTAAATAAACACTTCTCATTACAATTTTTAAAGGATCGCAATCTTGTGGACCTATGAAATATTGACCATTTGATCTCTTGTATACTCCTGCTCTTATTCCATTTTGAAGTATCTGAATGTTTTGATGAGAGAAAAAAGCAAGTGATAAGGTTGTCTCGTCCCATAGACCTTCTGTGGGGTTCCTAAATGTTACACATTGGTTTGCTGGTATTTTATCATATAGTGCAAAAAGATTTGCTGTATCAGGACTTTTAATATCCACTCTACCATTATTTATTCTATTCATTTATATTAGTAAAATAGAAAAAATATATTTTTTATTTTATATATTTATTTTATATATGTATTTTATATATCTATTTATATAAATGAATTCTTTTCAAAAAATTGTTTTAGTTATTGCACTTATTATTTTATTAATTAGTTTGTTTTTCATTGGAGTAGCTTTGTACTATGCACGTTATAACAATTGGCCGCCTATGGTTCCTAACTGTCCTGACTATTGGGTTAATGAAGGTACTGGAAAAAATTCTACTTGCGTAAATGTTCAAAATTTAGGAACTTGTAGTGCCACTTCTGGTGATAGTCATCTAACCATGAATTTTAATAATGCTCCTTATGTTGGTGCTAATGGTAATTGTGCAAAATATACATGGGCTAATAATTGTCAAATATCATGGGACGGTCTTACCTACGGTGTACCAAATCCGTGTGTAAGTCAGTCGTCGTCATCTAATTAGAAAAACTACAAAACCAACAAAAACAATACAATATTGTAAAAAATTTAAAACTAACATTAGTGTAAATATAATATATTTATATGGATTTATATAATCTTCCCGAGGATGTCCTATCTTTAATTGAAACTTATATTCCATCATCGTCACTCATCTTTGTAAATAAAAATTATTATAATAAATATCATCATCTTATCAAATACCTAATACCAAAAAATCAGTTTGAAAATTATATTCGTTCCACCATTCGCAGAGACCATGACTTTGCATTTTTACAAATATTACACGATAATTTTAAAAAATGGTTGAATATAAAACAATATGTATACAAAAACATCATGTACAAGAACTATGTTTATTTTTTAAGTGATTACTGTATTCATAATAATTCTACAAAATGTAGAAACACACTCAATGAATTTTTAAAAGAACATGGATTGTGTCAAAATCGACATAAAAAGAATACTTACATACATATAAGATGGAAAACATAAATATAAATAAACTATTAAAGAGAGAAGACAAAGTAAAATTTGTAAAAGATATATTACTTAATTTTGAAGCGAATAAAAACAACTTATTATTTAAAAAAGGTATTTATGTCTACGGTGAACCCGGCACAGGTAAAACCAAGTTTATTACCAATATTTTGAAAGATCTCAACTATGACGTTATTAAATATGACGCCGGCGACATTAGAAACAAAGCTGTCATTGATGAAATCACGAAACATAACATGTCTGATAAAAATATAATGAGTATTTTTAACAACAAGATCAAAAAAATAGCAATTATTATGGATGAAATTGATGGAATGAATAGCGGAGATAAAGGCGGCATAAACACGCTTATAAAATTAATTCGACCCAAGAAAACGAAAAAACAAAAAATGGAGGAAATATCTATGAACCCAATTATTTGTATTGGCAACTACAAAATAGACAAGAAAATTAAAGAGTTGATGAAGGTTTGCAATGTAGTTGAATTGAGCAATCCGAGTAAAACGCAAATGTTGTCGTTGGTTGAGAATATGCTGCCAAACCTTGATAGCGGGGTCAACAATAAGATTATTGACTATGTGCAATATGATTTGAGAAAGTTGAACAATATTTACAATATTTACGTGAATAAACCAGAGATTTTTTCAACCAATATTATTAATAATATTTTTCAGATTAAGTCATATAACGATGACACAAAAAAAATTACTTATAATTTATTAAATGAATATCATGGCGTCGAAAAACATAATAACATAATGAATGAAACGGATAGAACTAGTGTAGGGTTGCTGTGGCATGAAAATATTATTGATAATTTAGAAAAAATAGAAAAAACAAAAACTATTCCTTTTTACATCAAACAACTAGAGAACATTTGTTTTGCGGATTACATTGACAGAATTACATTTCAAAAACAAATATGGCAATTCAATGAGATGAGTAGTTTAATAAAAACAATGAAAAATAATAAGCTGTATCATAGTTGCATTAAAAACTTGAACAAAGATGTTCATATAAAAAAAAGTAAACCCACTATTTCAAATGATATTAGATTTACAAAAGTATTGACGAAATATTCCACTGAATATAACAATTCGATTTTCATTCAAGAATTATGTCAAAAGATGTCCATGGATAAAAAAGACTTGCTTGGGTTTTTTATGTTGATTAAAAATTCGTATGACGAAAACCAAATAATTAGTTTATTTGACAACTACGAAATAAGTAAATTAGATATAAACAGAATATATCGTTATATAGACAAATATATCAAAGAAGATGCAGTGGATATAGTTGACAAAGAAATTGAAATGGACATTGATAATGACGTGGATTTAGAATTGGATATATAACATATAAATGGGCTTCTTGTTCTTGTTCTTGTTCTTCTAAAATACTTCTGTTATGTTTTCCAAAGTGTTGAAGTCTCGAAATAAATTTCCTGCAGTTAAGTCAAACCCTGCAATTCTAGTGTTACTATTACTACTAAAATTTCCGTCTTTCAAATAAAAATCTATGATATTTAGTTTGTGTTGTATACTAGTAGTATCACTATTAAGTATTTCTACTATCTCCTTGTTGACTATATGTGTTTTGATTTTGTTCAACAAACTTGTGTCATTACTATTGGTTGTATTATATCTTTCATCTCTACCTGCTATACGTTTACTATATTGTGGATCTTCTTCATTATATACTATAATCGTTTTCAAATTATATGGAACTAATAACAATAATGATATTAATTTTGAATTAATCATAATTATAAATTATACATTTATAATTATATAAAAATTTTTTTTTATTTTATTTTTGTGGAAGAGTTTGCATTAAGTTTAAGCTATAGTTGCAGTTTGAAAATTTATTTATATTTGCAGTTTGAAATTTTATTGTCATTACAGGATCATTGTAACAAAACGGATTAGTAGGAGGACAACGTGTGTCAGGGTTGTTACCATCATAAGTTGCAGTTGCTTGAGTTCCTACAACCCTAAAACATGTACCAACACAATCTACCTTTTGTATAGCAGCACTAGAACTAGCTGCATCAGCAACTAAACTAACAACTCCATTAAATTTCTTTTGATTTGGCTTTTGTTCAAAATCAATGACTAACTTTTCTACAACCTTTGTTTTTTTATCTTTAATTATAAAAGTTAATTCATGATGTGTAACATCATTATGAACATAAGAAGTATTGTGTCCGATAATTTTAAGCGTTTTAATATCGGCTCCTAAAAATTCGGAAACCTTTTTAATTTTAATAGTACCATCGCTTTAGATCACTAGCAACAGGTTTGGAAACGTCAGATTTAGACATTTTATAGTATATGTGGAGAAAAAAAAATACAGAAAACTTCGCCTAAATTTTACGCACTTTCTTTTCATTCCATTTTTCTTTTATTGGTTGTTGGACTTCATTTCCTAAATGTTTTTCAAATTGTTCTGGACTATCATAAAAAAGTAAATTAGATCCGTTTTTTGTTTTTAATTCTCCTGTAGGTAATCCTACTTTAAAAAATAAATCTTCATCTTTTGACCCGACTTTGTATTTATAAATTTGTCCTGTTTCAGCATTTCTTATTTTGCTACCCACGTCACCTGAAGTGTAACAGTCTATTCTTGTTCTAACAATTTTACCGTTCATAAGTTGTCTTTGTCTGTAAACACAACCATAACCAGTATCAAATGATTTCATGTTGTTCAACTCCTTTTTCTGAATATCATTTTCTTCTCTAGGGTCAAAATTATCTTCAAAATACATACGCTCTTCTACAGTTATTTTTATACTTATATAATTAAGAGTATCTTTAAGTTTGTTACTTTGAAAGTTGTTTTTTCTTTTCTTCGATTTGTTGTTTTATAATCTTGCTAATTTTTTCCTCTAAATAAGTAACCTTTTTTTTTAATTCTTTATTTTCTAGCAACAATTCATCAATAATCATGGTCATGTCGTTTATTTTACTATTACTACTATTGTTACTATTGTTGGCACTGTCTTGCATTCTCTTTTGATTATCACTGTGTTGTTTTATAATTTTCTCTCTTCTTTCAGTAATTTCTTGCATTTGTTTTAGTACATCTGGTTTGTTTTCTGGTTTCCCATCTTCGTAGTCATTTAATAAGGCATCAATATCATTCATAAAAAAACGTTCAATGTCCTTTTCTTTTATAAAATCACCCACAGAAACAACGCTTTCTTTGACATAATCACTTGGCGCATCTTTTAACAATATCTTCTTGTCAAAAGAATTGTGATTGTGCGAAAATACTAAAATCGATTTTAACGGATCCAACTGTGCAAAAGGTATTGTATAATTTTTCAAGAACTTTTTCTCTTCGGCCAAGCATGCGTCGTCGTCGAACCCAGTTTGTCGCAACAACTCCTTTCTAAATGCGAATGTGGCGGCAGTCGAATGGTTCGGACCGTAAGGACCAAATTGATACATTTTTGCAATATGTTTAAAATATATATACATCACGCTTGAACCAACGCACAATGCTTTCGGATTTTGTTGCAAAGTTTCAACTGCGTGACTTACGCGTTCTGGTGGGTAGTAGTCATCGTCGTCCATGTACAATATTATGTCTCCAACGCATTTCTCATGTGCCAAATTTCTCTTTTTCCCCAAAGTCATCTTCGTTTCGTAACTATAATATTTAATATTGTACAAATCGGAAAAAGGTGCGAAAACATCTTCAACTTTATCGGTTCCGTCGTCGATTATAATCCATTCCATTCTGTCTTTTGGATAAGTTTGATGTTCAAAACATTTTATAATATAAGGTAAAAATGGGCGTCTATTGAACGTCGGTGTGCAAACACTTACCATGGGGTATGTTTTTGTGTATTCTTTTGTGTATTCTGTCGTTGTCATATTCTATTAAAATGTATTGATTTTTTTATATAATAATTGTTTGTTATTATTATATAAATAGCTTAAAGTTTTTACACTATAGATATTTATACTCATACTCGCGTCATCAAACATGTACTTATTTCTATTATTATGTATATTTTTATCAGCTTCTTCTACGAAACATTTACGTTCAAAACCGAAATTTTGTGTGAACTGCAAGTATTTTATTCCAAGTACAGGCGATGGTTCAAAACATGAACTTTATGCAAAATGTGCTATGTTTCCACACCAAAATAGCAGCGATTATTTAGTAACTGGAAAAAATGTTTATGACAGTTATTTCTTCTGTTCCACATCACGATCTTGGACTGATATGTGTGGTCCAGATGCGAAAAAGTATAAAAAGAAATATACAACCACGAAGACAGAAAAGAATGAAACGTCTAATGAATTACCAATAACCTAACCTTGCATTTTTTTACCGAATTTTTTCAATTCTTTTGTCAATCTACCACCATTTTGTATGTCAAAAAAATTCTGCATATTATCTAAAAATGTTTTCGGTTTTCTGTTTGTAATAACACATTTTTTCTGGGCTTGTTCATAAGTAGTTACAGGAGTTAAATTAGATGGCATGTATGCTTCAAATATTTTGATGGGTATAATATTAAAATAAATCAAAACCACGGTTATTATTGAGAAAACACCCGCGGTTGTACCTAGATTACTAAAAGCTGACAATACTATAAAAATAGTAAAAATAACCATTAATGTCACCTTGTAGTGTTTAAAAATATTTTTAATAATGTGGCCCAATGATACTTTTTCATTGTTTATTTCACCTTTGTAACCAAGTGTAAAAAAGAAACACATATAAAATACAATAAAAGGAAACAATGGCATAAAAGTAAAC
>Ga0247841_10011580_pt1 | contig 11705 bp, 8 predicted proteins | sample LaCruzMarch2015__2_FD_192410 | JGI IMG/M metagenome (GOLD analysis project Ga0247841, IMG submission 192410) | Freshwater microbial communities from meromictic Lake La Cruz, Castile-La Mancha, Spain - LaCruzMarch2015_18m | ecosystem: Environmental > Aquatic > Freshwater > Lake | place: Spain...
CACTTCCGACATTAGCAGTCATGCGATCTGAATTCACCTCGAAACGGGCAACCTGTTTCTGTAGTTTATCCATATCTGCTTTAACGCTGAGAATGACAGGATCCGGTGGTTTTTGATCGAGGGTGACAGGAAGCAATTGGTCTACCAATTGCCCGCGTTTAGGATCATTCATTAATGTCAGGAATAATGGAAGATTTCCGGTGGTGGAAACCCTCTTATTCGGACTGATGGTAACCCACAACTCTTTGACCTCCCCGATGCCAAGATCACCCAATGTGCCTTCTCCATCTGGAATAAAGATATTTTGGTCCCTCGATTTTAAAGTATACCTGGTGTTTTTAGATACATTTTGACCCTGGTTCTGAATGGTTATCTTAATTTTTACCTGTTCACCTGCCTGTAATTTGCCATCCTGACGAATCGCCTGAGTACCTTCACCCATATCGACCACCTCCAACCCTGAAAATGCAAGTTTTGGTTCCAGGAACTGTATGGTATTCACATAAAGATAGGCGGGGTCCATGTCATAGCCAAAATATTCTTTGATCTCGATGGTGAGTTTATGCTCTGCTGATTTGATTTCCATTCCGGCAGATAAGGGAATAATAATGCGCGTTTGTTCGTTTGGAAGCAGGAAAGGTATTGTTCCAATTGTTCCAATTGTAAGATAGGGATCAACAATATTATCTTTTACAGTAATCCTCAGGTCCTGTGCGGGTCCCTTACCCTGGTTTCGGATATCCAGTGTTATCTTCGCTTTTTCATTTGCTTCGAGAATCCCGTTGTTGTTATCATCCTCGAAGTATAAAGCGGCAAAAAGTATCGGCGGTAAACCACGTTTATATTCCGGATTGAGATCTAGTTTTGTTGGTTGGCTTTTAGCCGAAATTACTTTCTGCGAGTAGGTAGGTAAAAGAAAACCCATAAAGGCGATAATAATAATAGTTCTCATTTTTAAGTATTTAATCTGTTAGCAGGCTGGCTTACTCTCGGCGTTTGAAAAAAACTAAACTAAGGCCTAAGAACCAACCGGAATCCCAAACTTCCTTTGTAAGCAGGCATACCGATAACTTCTTTGTCAGGGTTATCATTAGAACGATATGAAACACGACATCTCTTCGCCCGGGAGTAATACCAACCGCAGCCACGATAAACGTGGTAAGTGCCTGAAGCAGGACCTTGCGGATTTAATGTCGGGCTAATCTTGTAATAATCCGAACTATACCAGTCATTGCACCATTCCCAAACGTTGCCACTCATGTCATATAACCCAAGTTCATTAGCTTGCTTTTGACCAACAGGCCTGGCTATTGAAAGTGAATTGTCATTATACCAGGCTACATTGTCAATCGTATTACTTCCGCTGTATAAATAACCCTTGGTCTTGTTTCCACCTTTTGCTGCATATTCCCATTCCGCCTCACTTGGTAATCGATAGTTCATGCCGGTTTTTTCGTTTAACTTTTGAATAAACTTCTGAACATCATCCCATGATACACTCTCAACAGGGAATTTATCGCTGTAACCTTTGAAATGCAAAGCAGGTGGATCACTTCCCATAATGGCTCTCCACTGCTTCTGCGTTACCTCATATTTCCCGATAAAAAAGTCGTTCAATGTCACCGAATGTACAGGTTCCTCATTACCTTCTCCATCGGTGCTGCCCATCTGAAAAGTTCCGCCCTCAACAAAAACCATGTCAAGATTAAGGCCAGAGGAGGTTTCGGAATAGTTGGAGTTAATGGCCAATGAAAAATTTGAAATGTTGTCCTGAGTTATCTGCACCTGCTTTTCAGTTTTTTTGCCATTATTTTCAATCTGCAGCAAATGATTACCAAGACTCAGCTTTCCACTGAATGGAGTAATGCCGACAAACTTATCATCTATGAACAGGCCTGAACCAGCGGGGATGCTAGAAATTTCAACCTGCATTCCGTTATTCAATGTATTGTTCTTTTCCGCAGCCTGGCCTTTAAAAGATTCGACAGGAGTTACAAGATCATTGGAGTTATTATCATAGACAACTTCAAAAAAATCGCTGGTAATTGTAGACCAGTTCGAAATATTTAAATCATAACCTAAAATGGGTTTTGATAACGAGTTATCCTTGTAAAAAAGGACCTTTATTTTTTTTATTGTAATATATGGAAAAATATCTACCTCGTATCCAGCTCCCCAGTAATTTCTTATCATCGGCTCAACTTTTGCTGTTAGAATATGTCGATAATAAATTTTCTCTCCCGAACCAAATAATTTGTTAGCCATTTCAGGGGGCATTTTTAAATCAATATAATTGGGTATCTTATTGCATTTTTCATAATCCCGAGCGCTAGATCTTCCTTTGCAATTACCAAATTCCGATCCTTCATATCCGTCTGACCAATTATTTTCTCTTGTCAATAATTTAATGTTAATGGTATGTCTGTCAAAGTCGTAATCTTCCCTTTTTGCTTCAAAAAAGTACGTCAACGGGTCACTTTTATCAACATCTTCACAAAGAATTGCACGTTGATTTGGGTATTCACCATTTCGTGCCCGGTCAACATAGGATCCAAATAATTTCGAGCTTTTATATATAAATGTATATTCTTTATTAGTATAAATAGTGAATTCTGCCATGTAGTTATCAAAACATTTCATTAATTGTTTGATGATGGTATCCCTTGTAGAAGATAATTCAAAATCATTCATTACTGCTATTCGCTTAGCTGTTGATTCAAACCCTTTAATTTCAGATAAAGGAATTTGGCAAGAAAAATCAATAAAGCCTTGTTTTAGATTATTTATCCTTGTGTTTTGCAAACCTGTGCCAATTGACCATCTAACAAAAAGTAGCGCTGTTAATGGGTAATGTGATAAGTATTTATATTCTTCTAATTTGTGAGCCTGTAATAGATCTAATCCTGTCCAACCACAACCAAAAAAAAGATAACTATTTAAATCTGCATTAACAAATGGAGCCTCAATACTTTGTGAAAATGAAATGTTCGACACACTTATAAGACAAAGAATTCCAATAACAATAATTATTTTCATATTACCTCCAGGCATTTAGTTAATTGAATTTTTGAAACCTATGGTTTTCTATTTACGAAATATTTAAAGCTTCTAAACTTCCACTTTGTTTTAAAGTTTTGTAAAAGAGTGATTATTTAATTGTTGGGCTTGTTTTGTTATGTAATAAACAATTTAGTTCAGAAACAATTCGGTCATTGAGCAATCAATGTTCCGATTTTGTTTTCATTCACGTAAAAAATATTATTGGATATTTTTCCAATAATTTTCCCCGGTGATAATGTAGCTTCCGGGTTGCCTTTTATACCTTCGCGAATTTGACCGTTTTTATCAATCCATCCATATGAAGCGCCCTGTGCAAGAACATTCCAATCTTCGTCAATAGAAAAAATAGTCCCTTTTGTTGGCCAGGAAAACCCCAGTACGGTCCCTTCTTTATCACCAATAATTTTACCACTGTAAGGACACGTTACATTACCAGTGTTCTGTTTTGCACGTACTTTAGCGGGTATATCGTTTTTGTAAACCAAAATGATACCCACAAAATTCAGGATATCGAATTTTTCAACAGGGACAAATTCGGGCTTGATTTTGAACAGAATATAAACCAATGGATCGCCGGGAGTTGAAGCCATCATACACATGATGCTTCCTATCCCCCCCAGATTTATTACTTTTAAAATCTGCGCAAAAAAAACGAATAACCAATAAATAAAGATAAAACCTATGGGTCCAAGCAATCTTGTATAAAAACTTGTATTCCCATCGTTTGGAATAAAAAACGACAATATTACCCATACAATACCAGCCCCGACACTTCGTAAGGTATTCAGCCAGATTGTTTCCTTTACCAGAAGCCCTTTAAAATTTTCAAACATAACAGTTGTTTTTATGACTATTTCCCTACTCTTATGGCTTTTCGGTTGTGCCCCGTTTATCTTAGTGGTTTCTGGACTCCACTTTAATTATTTGTCTTTTTTGTCACTATGAGTGGGCAGCCCTTTGGCTTTTGTTCCGGATTCCTGTAGTTCTTCCCACTTTCGTAAAAAAATTGCGGCAATATTTTATTTATGCGCTGGCTTATTTCACTCTTGCCCATTCACTGAACTGAAGAAAAATATGGTCATTTTCTACGCCATATGTAATATTTCCTGTTATTGCATCACCAACTAAAGTACCATTAGAGAAAGTATAAGTGGTTGTTTGTCCATCGTATCTAGTTGAATTTGCCACAAATAAATCACCATTTCGAGCAATAGTCATTTGGTAGAATGTACCCTTACGCGATAATCCCCAAGTTCCTAAAAATTTCTCTCCTCTACTATTATCAGTTATAATGTTTTTATTATTTGACAAACTATCTTCTTTTAAAGAACTGCCATTTTTTGATGAATTGTCACAACTTACAATAAATAATAATGCAAATAGAATGAACACCATTAAAATGAATGCCGTGGAAATGTTAATTAATTTTTTCATATTTTTTTATTTTAAATTGAAATAGATATTACCTGCTTCTGGACTACTCAACTTATTTAATATACTTCGATAATTCTGTTTTCTTTTTAGCATATTCTTCTTGAGTTATTAACCCAAGATCCAACTTGTCTTTACACTTTTTTAGTTCAGTTAGAGCCTCATCACTTGTCATACCAAACGCCTTCAACTCTCCATTTGCAATTGCATCTTCAACTGAATTTACAATTAATTGATTTTGGATAAATGACCCCTTTGTCTTAATGCCCACTTTAAAACCTTCCTTCTTATTTCCATTTATTAAAAACTCTTTTATTATAGCTTTTGTATTGTACATATTTGCATCAAGATTATAAATTTCAGCATAAGCATTTTTACCCTGTATATACAAAAATGAACCGTTTGTACCAGATCCTTTTCCAAGTGTAATTGTATCCCCTTTCTTATAGCTGGCGCCATCTTTAGAAATGTACTCTGCAAATCTAGAACTTGGACATTCAGTTTTAATATCAGTATAGTTTAAGGTTTGTGATTGAGATTGAAATCCTGACAGTAAAACGATTGAAATGACTAGAAATTTAATTGTGGTTTTCATAGCTTAGTTTTTACAAATTCTCCTACTCATCTGGCTTTTCGGTTCCCGCCCCGTTTTTTTAAGTGGGTTCTGGACTCCACTTTTTTTTTTATTTCATCTGATTTCGCTATAAATCGAAATATTTATTTTATCTTCCATTGACTCCAGGTATTCTGCACATCCGCGCTAACCTGCAGACTTGGATCCTGAGGCTTGTTGTTTATCCTCAAGCTTTCGAGTGATACATTGGTCTTCAAATATTTTGATAGCTCTTCATAGGATACATCTCCTTTAGTTTCCTGTAGTTTTTTCAATAAATAATAGGTAAAAAAACCATGCTGCTTTTCTGTATAGGGTAATGCCGATTGATCGTCACTGGTAGCTGCAAAAACAACCATGTTCCCGGTAATGTTATCATTTAAGGGCTTAATTCTAACACCTCGTGCAGCAAGCAGACCCTGATCACGACCACCTCCGGTAAAACAGGCGTCTAAGAATATTGTAATTTGTTTTGCCTTCGTCTGAGATAGTTTCTGGTACAGATCGGATAATTTAATCGCTGATTGCAAATTTGTGGTGCTCACATCAACAGGAATTAAATAGGAGATTTTTGTGTTTTCATCCGGGAAGCCGTGACCCGCATAATAAAATATCAATTCTCCGTTTTCACTTAACCTTGATAAAATTTGAGAGATTAGTTCAATTTTCTGAGATATTTCACCTGCTGTGGCATTGGTAAGCAACATGCAATTCTGCTCTTCAACTCCAAAAGTGTTTATTGCATACTCTTTGAAAGTCTTAGCATCATTAACGGCGAAAGCTACATTCACTTCTGAACCAAGCGTTCTCTGGCGACTTGAATAATCCTCATTTCCAATGATCAGCGCATACCGGAATGGATGTTTGACTGCATTTTGCGGAATGTTTTTGTCAACATCGGCTGAGAGTGATGCGACTTCGATATTTAAAATATTATCTGAAGTATTACTTTTAACTGCGATAGTATTACCGGCTGATTTCGCAGCCACAACTGCCGACACCATTCGTTCCTGACTGAACTTTCCATATTTTTCCGATATTTTCACGGTAATTGGAATGTTGGTCTCCGAATAAAGTTTATTAGGTATGAATTCAAAAACCAATTCTTTTGTTGCGCCGGGTTGCATTGTTCCAATCAGGAAGTCTTTTGGACCATTCAAATAAACATTTTGACCGGGATATTGAAATTTCACACTTACATTGTCTCCAATTCCCTGGCCAACATTTTGGACTAAAACCTTTAATTGGATAGGATAGCCAAGTTTAATGGAGCCATTATCTGTCAAAAATGAATAATCAACTATCCTGATATCTGGTTTGACAAACGCTTTGGTCTCAATTTGCATATCTACCGGATCGGGTGGAAAGCCCCTTTGTTCTTCAAAAGAAATATGCAGGTTTAATATTCCCGTTGTCAAATCCATTATTCCTGATATAGGTATTATTACATTTTGTTGAGCATTTTGTGATATGGAGCCCAAGGTTGTCAAGCTATTGAATGATAGCCCTTTTATATCAGAATTATTTCGCAGCAACACCTTTAAATTATGCGCCGGGCCTTTACCTTTATTTGAAATTGAAAACTTTATATAACATTCCTCATTGCCGTCGATACGGTTGTTGCCATTATGGTCTGTAAAAACAATATCGGATAATAACAGTAATGGAGGGGACTGTGGTTCATTGTATTTTACTGTTCGTTTTGTTGATATCGCTTGTCCATATTCATTTTCGGCGATAATAGATAGTTCGTTTGAGCCAGGGAACAGTTCAATATTTTTCTCAAAGGTATTTTGGCCGTTAATGAGAGAAAAAGAATTTGCGCTTGCAACCATTGAGTCACCTGACATAACTTTTATTATGCGGACTTGCTTTTCAGACTGAATTGAAGCTTTTATCGTATATGGTAAATCTGTCGTTTCAACAGATGAGCTACCAGGGGTTATCCAGGTAATTACTGGTAAATCCATTTTCTTATAGAGAATTGGATCAACGATGTTGGCATGGTCACAGTTCATAGCTGATAGCTTGTCAATATAAATATGTAATTCCACAGCATCCCTTAAATTGACACTGAATTTTTCAGCTGGTGTAAATATTTTATGCACTTTGCTGGAAAATAGTTTTATTTTACCTCTTTTGTCATCATATACGGCATAAATATAAAATATCATTCCATCGCCACAACTTGATTCATCATCATGTCCAACCATACCGGTAAATAAATCGTACTCTTTGTTCAGATTCCACCGTAAGTCAGCATCTGCGTGAGCGCCAAGTCCATGTGAAAATTGACATTTGTTTATTTGCAGTATGCGTTTTTCAATAGTTTTATCTGCAGTCAGTTGAAATGAATAACCCGGTACGGTCAGCGTACTTTTTGTAGGTTTAATATCTTCGAGACGCACAAAATCTTTCGTAGTTTGAGCAGAAGATTTTGATTGGAAAACAGATTCATCAATTTGGACAGTATTATCCTCAAATTGTTCAAGAAATTGTATCCTTTCTAAATAAAACTCTTGGCAATTAGAATTCTGTATTTTACCTTTAAAAACAGTACCATTGTTATATAACGAACCCGACAACCCGACCATGGAATAATCATTTGGCTTTTGAATCCATTTGAGTGGTTCAAAAGTCAATTTCTTTTGATTCTCATTATATAACCCGATTAAAGAATATTTTCCCTTTATAGTATTAGTAGAATTAAATTCAAAAAAGGCCGTCAATTTGTTATTATCATTAATAATTTCCAGTTCGAGATTAGTTTTACCTTGGGAGCAAACGTAGTATCCCTTCCATTTTGAATTATATAAAGAATTCAAAGTCTGAGCTATGGAAAAAAAACTCATCAATAGAAAAAGGAAAAACAAATTAAACCTTTTCATAATTTTTAAGGTTAAGTTTACGGTTTATGAACAACATGATGTGAATTGTTAATATGAATTGTCGGTTGAATCTGTATTGGTTGAATTTTTATAGTCATGCGGGAAAATTAGTTGTCAAAATATCTTTTTGCTTGACATTATGGACAGACACTAATAAGCTCCAGCCCCAAACAAACTTTATTTAATATCCATGATTTTATCAAGCTTATCCTGTAATAATTTGGTTTCATCCTCCAGTTTTTTACGAATTAACTTCTTGCCGATTTCTTGCGCAGTTTTAGAATCGTATGCAAGCCGGATATTGGCTTCCGTGTTTACTCCTATTGAACGATAGATCTCGACCAATAATAAGGTCCTTCCCAATTCCTGAGCAATTAAACTTTTTGCGGCGGCGACAGTTTTTGTGACAGAAGCGGCATCTTCATTACTTAATTGCTGATTTGCAATATTACTTTCGATGAGTGCAGCGATTTCGGTGCAAATGGCTCCTGCAATGGCCAGTTTTGCAGTTTCGGTAGCCTGAATTTTAGCAGCTGTTTGTGATTCAGCAACAGAGTTTCCTGATTCAACGATATACTTTGGGTATCCCTTTTCATCTTTCTGAAGTTGCATCATCCAGGCATCTTCAAGCTGCTTGTCCAAGGGCATACCACCACGGGCAACATGAAATCCCTCCTTTGATAATGATTTTGCTTCTTTCCGTGCCTGTTTGATTGATTTTGAGGTAAGTTCCTTTTTTGTTTCCTTTTCTGTTTGTGTAAAGGCCAGATTATTGAACATAAGGGCCACCAGGACCATGATCGTGATTTTTAAAATTGCTTTCATTGTTGTTGGTTTTAAGGTTAATTTATCAGTTAGTACCCTTATCTCACTTTATGTGACATTTTATTGAACTGTTTTTCAAAAAATCATTCTTTTTGCTTGATGCTTATTTTGATACGTGCATCAATAAACCCGGTTAATAATGATCGGTTGTCTGCAAGCCAAAGTTGAAATTCTTTCTGGGTAAGGGATTTCGGCAAAATCATTTCCACGCCATCAATATTGTTTTTTTTCTGATCATCCAGAATAGGTTTTTTATAAGCATCGCTGGAAAAGACAATATAAATGCTATTATACTCCACCCCTTGTCTGGTGGAATAGAACTCATACTCTTCAGGTAAAAACGAGATGTCTCTTCTTTTTTTTGAAAATAAAATATAATCCTTATCCCCCTCAATCAATCCAGCGCTATAGTCTTTACCAGTCATACTTGAATAAGGAAAAAGACGATATACCCTTTCGCCTTCATCCAAAAAAATTGAGAGATAACCATCAATTGGACTTTTAAAATAAAGGTACAGCGATTCACCGGAGTAAAAATCAGTTTGCCTGCAATGGGCTTCAGGACAGTTCAGTGTTGCAAAATCAATGTTGGCCTTAGGAGTTGCTTCCCTGATCTCACCCTTAATGGTGCAGGAAATATAATATTCCGGAACAGTTCCAGAGACCCTTTTTTCAGGCAGATCCTTTGGTTCGCTATATGTTTCCCTGATTGTTTTTATCCAATCACCTTTTACCCTTGTTGTACCGATAATATTGTACTTGTCGCGCCCTTCGCTGATCATAATGTCAGTATTTTGCTCAACATACGTTCCCAATACCTGTTCAATCGCATTAACCATCGCCAATTCCCTTGCTTTCTCTTTTGCCTGTTCTACAGTCATATTAGATTCAATGCGTACCTGGGATTTACCCTCTGAGGTGAATGTTTTCTGACCACTTGCTGATAAATGGAGGAAGATCACAAGCAACAGTGTATTGAATGGAATTGTCAATTGCAAGGTTTTCATCATCGGTTACTTTTCATTACAGGAATAATTATAGGCTTTGATTTTTTCATTGAATCCATCGCCATCCCAATTTCAGATCCAAGGTACGTTGGATCACAAATGTAATATTTATCATTGTTCAATATGATATAGTCGCCCATTATCGGTTCGTTAAATTTTACTGCAACTGAAACATGATCCGGATATTCAAGTCCGACCGGGGTCATTATTGTATAATGGCTTATCAATTGTGAAAAGAGAACAGCCCTGTCTTCACAATCGGTGAAAGGATAGAACAGCGCTTCATCGGGGAAAAGATAGTCTTCCCTTCCAAACTGATTCTCATCTGGTTTGTAAGGGAAACTCTCATGCATAATTTTTAGTAGGATGGCGACCTTCTCTTTTTCTGATTTTCCAATGAACAGCGGAACCAGTTTCCGTTCGAAAGATTCCATTGCATGCTGAGAAACCGGGGTGTTGAAATAGACTACCAGTTCACATTCGGGATAATCCTTAAAGAAATCAATCAGGTTGATGTTTAAAGCTACTGTAATGGTATCCTTTTCAAAGTGAAGTTTTTTATATTCCGGATTGTTTGCAAACCTGGGTAGCATGGTAAGGAAGACAGATAGTGGCTTCACCTGGCCGGGATAGTCTGGTTCGTAGGATTGGACCCCCTCTGCGATGGAGGTCTGTGTAGGGAAATTCAACAGGTCATAGTTTTTTTCTGAGATAGTAATGTAGAAAGTGTTGAAAAGTTTCTCTTTAAATTCTGCAAGTAAAAAAATATCCTCTTTGTTGTAGGCAATCTTGACATCGAAGCCACATTTTTGCAGGCTGGCCCATGTGAATAACACTTGATCATTCAGATCCTTGAAAACAGAAGTCGAGGCAATCCTAAGCAGGTAGAAAAACCCCCAGTCGTTCAGTTGCTTTGTCGTTGAAAGAATAAAAAGTTCCCGGGTGATTTTATTCAGGCGTTCGCTTTGAGCGTAGGTTTCAAAGAATTTAATAATCCGGCCCCTGGTATCGGGAGTAACGATTGGTTTATACCCGGACTTTGAGATTCCTACCTTCTGGCCAAAAAACTCGAAGTAATCGATTTCAGTCGAGATATTTTCAATGTTGTTTAAAGACGGAGGTTGTTCCCCCGGCTGAACTCTTATACTGTCTCGATCCTGGATTTCGATAATCTGCGATGGTTTCGGGAGCTCAATATTATCAATAACCTTTGGAGCCATCGGTTGTACCACTGGCTTAGGGCGTGGTTTTCGATCCTGTTTGAACACCTTAAATTCTTTCCAGTTTTGGTTGAGATAGGATAGAAACAGTGAATCGTTCTGATTTTTAAACCCGTCAAACTCTCTTTGATAGCTGTTTTTAGAATCCTGAAACTGCTTCTGGAGACTATCCTTGTAGCTTTTATTCTGTGTAAAACCAATCATGCCGGGGATAAGTAGGGATACAAGCGACGCTATGAAAATAATTTTTTTCATCGTACTACCTGACGGCTGGTTTTATGATAAAGGAATGTTTAATTTTTTTATCTCCAATATACCATTGGTATTCTCCAGGTTTGATTTTCCCTGGAGGAAGTAAAATTGAATCCTGCCCAGGATGAATTTTCTTGTGATAAACAGGAATGGTCTGTTCTTTAAGAAAAATCATGAATTGAAATGCGGAATCGTGAACCGGTTTCCATTTGAAAATTATCTTATCTGATGAGATGAAAACAGATCCGTTCAAAGGGCTGTAATAGATATCTTTGTTTGCTTTAAAATCAGGACCACCTTTCTTTTGGATCATCAGCGTATCATTCTTCTTAACGAGATTGTCGTTTTTAATAAAAGGAAGGATTCCATGTTCCTTGGCTACAAAAAAGATAACTATGGTTGCAATCAA
>Ga0247841_10011581_pt1 | contig 11704 bp, 13 predicted proteins | sample LaCruzMarch2015__2_FD_192410 | JGI IMG/M metagenome (GOLD analysis project Ga0247841, IMG submission 192410) | Freshwater microbial communities from meromictic Lake La Cruz, Castile-La Mancha, Spain - LaCruzMarch2015_18m | ecosystem: Environmental > Aquatic > Freshwater > Lake | place: Spain...
TCGGCCCGATCTTTGCGCCGGACCCGCAAAAAACTGATTTCGAGATTAAGAACCTGCCACCCCTGGGCTGTTCCATTGAAGAGTCGGTTTACGACATCAAGACCGGTGAATTTACAACCACGGTTATACACGGGAGCCCCGATCACCCGCTGGGTACCGACAGCAAGGGGCGCGACATGCTTGCCATGCTCATTTCCGGGGCCAGGATATCGCTGCTGGTCGGACTTCTGGCGACCGGCATAGCCATCTTCCTGGGCACGTTCATCGGTGTCCTGTCGGCTTACTCGGGGGGATGGGTGGACAACGTGCTGATGCGCTTCACCGATATCATGATGACCTTCCCCTTCTTCCTGCTGCTGGTGATGATCGTTTTCATCTTCGGGCCGAGCCTGGCCATCATTGTGGTGGTGATAGGCCTCACAGGCTGGACAGGGGCGGCCAGGCTCATCCGCAGCGAAACACTGTCCATCAGGACCAGGGACTTTGTCACGGCATCCAGGGCGGTGGGAGCCAGCGATGCCCGCGTGATGTTTAACCACCTGATACCCAATGTCAGCAGCCTGATTATCGTGATGGCCACGCTGTCCATACCGGGTGTAATAATGGCAGAAGCCGCATTGAGCTTCATCGGCCTGGGTGACCCCATGAGCACCAGCTGGGGCACTATCCTCAATACAGGCCAGCATTGCCTGGACACAGCATGGTGGGTGGCGGTTGAGCCGGGCATAATGCTCTTTCTCACCGTCCTTTCCTTCAATTTCTTTGGCGATGGCCTGCGCGATGCGTTCGATCCAAGGTCCGGTATATGAAATCAGTTAGGAATTGTGCTTGATTGATGGCTGAAACAGTTCTCGAAGTCAAAAACTTGAAGACATGGTTCTTCACGCGCCGTGGCACGGTTAAAGCTGTGAACGGCGTGGATTTCGCCCTCAACAGGGGGGAATGCCTGTGCCTGGTAGGCGAATCCGGCTGCGGTAAATCGGTCACCGCCCTCTCGATCCTGCGTCTTTTCGACAGCCCCCCGGGCAAAATAGTGGAGGGTGAAGTCATCTACGGAGATATCGACCTCGCAACCTGCCCGTTGCCATACCTGAGGAAGATCAGGGGCAAGGACATCGCCATGGTCTTTCAAAACGCGCAGTCTTCGCTGAACCCCGTCTTTACCATAGGCGACCAGATCACCGAGCAGGTCAGGGTCCATGAACATATCAGCCGTCCGGAAGCCCTGGACAGGGCCCGCACGCTGCTCGAGGAAATGAATATTCCACAGCCCGGCCGAGCGCTCAAGATGTATCCCCACCAGATGTCGGGAGGGATGAGACAGAGGGCCATGATCGCCATGGGCCTTTCATGCAACCCGCAGATACTCATTGCGGATGAGCCGACCACGGCCGTGGATGTCACTATCAGGGCACAGATAATACAGATATTGCACGATCTGAAAACCGGCAGGCATATGTCCATCATCTTTATCACGCATGACCTCTCGCTGGTCAAGGAAATAGGGGACAGGGCCGCCGTGGTCTACGGGGGTAGGGTGGCAGAGGTTGCGCCGGTCGAAGACATATTGAAGGACCCGGCCCACCCGTACACCGTGGGACTTATCGATTGCCTGCCGGATATGTCGGCCAAAGGCAAAAGGCTGCCTTCTATTCCGGGCAGTACGCCGAACCCCCTGGATATGCCGCCCGGGTGCCCTTTTCACCCCCGCTGCCCCAGGGTAATGGATATCTGCCGTTCTGTGGAGCCTGCCATGGTGAACATTACGGGTGTTCACGCCGTAGCATGCCATTTATTTACGGACATGGAAGGGAGGGGCCGCTGATGAGCGGGGAGGTATTGCTGCAGGTCAAAGACCTCAGGAAATATTACAGGGTCACGGCCGGGTTGATGCGCCGTGCGAGCGGGGAAATCCGGGCCGTGGACGGCGTTTCTTTATCCATCCGCAGCGGCGAGGTGCTGGGCCTGGTAGGGGAGTCCGGCTGCGGAAAATCGACACTGGGCAAGACTATTTTGAGGCTGGAAGAGCCGACCGGTGGCGAGATCAAGTTTAATGGTATAGACGTGGTCAGCCTTAGCAGGAGGGACCTCAGGGAACTGCGGGGGAAGATGCAAATAGTCTTCCAGGACCCCGATTCATCGCTTGACCCCAGGATGTCTGTAGGCGGTTCAATCGAAGAGGCGCTCATTGTGCAGGGCATCAGCGACCCTGCTGAGCTGGAGGAGCGTGTCGCCCGTTTGATGGAAAAGGTCGGGCTGGAGGCAGGCTTCTATGAAAGGTACCCTCACGAATTCAGCGGCGGGCAGAAGCAGCGTATAGGCATCGCCAGGGCACTGGCCATGGACCCGCAGCTTGTTATCGCCGACGAGCCTGTCAGCGCCCTGGACGTTTCCGTGCAGGCGCAGATACTTAACCTCATGATGGATATCAGGGACAGGGATGGGCTGGCCTATTTGTTCGTTAGCCACGACCTCTCGGTGGTCAAGTACCTGTCCGACCGGGTAGCGGTCATGTACCTGGGAAAAATCGTGGAACTGGCAGATAAGGAAGAATTTTTCCGCAACCCGCTTCACCCTTACACTGAGGCGCTGCTGTCGGCCATAGCAACACTGCGTCCGGGCGGCAGCAGCAGGATACTGCTCGCGGGTGACGTGCCATCCCCGCTCAACCCCCCTGCCGGTTGCAGCTTCCATACCAGGTGCCACCGCGTGATGCACGTGTGTCCCCAAATGGAGCCTGCACTCTCTCAAACTGCCCCCGGGCATTACGTGTCATGCCATCTATATTCCTGAGCGCAGTTTCTTGCACATGTAGTGGCCTTCCAGTTCATAGCCGAAGCCATGGCGGAAATAGTCACGTGCGCCCACGCCGCTGATCACGGCGATACTGTCTGCCGCGAATTCATCGCGGGCGATACGCTCCGCTTCTTTCATCAGCGCGGAGCCCAGCCCCTTGTGCTGGGCAGCAAGGTCATCCTGCTCGCCTATGGGCACCTCCGAGCCGAAAATATGGATTTCCCTCACCATGGCGGGGTAAATGTCCCCCTGCCCGGTGCGCAGGCGCAGCAGGCCAAAGAGTGTCCCGGCATCATCCTCGAATGACAGGAATATCTCCCTGCCCCCTGAGGCATCGTAATCCAACCTGTGCAAACCCGGCTCACCCGTCTTCCAGCCGTCTCGCCGGCGGTGGCCGTACTCACGGCAGCGCGTGCAGCGGCACTGCATTCCCTTCGCTTTCATGACCTCTTTCACTCCTGAACGCAGGGAAAGATCGCGGCACCCCGCCACGATAAACCTGGTGGGTATATCGCGCATCACGCGCGGGATGCGGACATACCCGGGTATGGCATTCTTAATGTCAGCTATGAGGCCGACCATCTCCTCCGTGGAATATGGAGCGTACCTGCCTTCGCGGTACCACCGCTCAAGTTCGGTGCCGGCCACTACCAGGGTTGGATAGATCTTGATCCCGTCGGGCTTGTATTTATCATCGTCAAAGAGCAACCTTGTCAGCTCCAGGTCATGCAACGGCGTTGATCCGGGCAGCCCGGGCATCCAGTGGTAATATACCTTCAGGCCGTGTCTTTTTAGCAGGGCTGTGGCCTCTGCCACGTCTGCTGAAACGTGACCCCGGCCGACCAGCCGGTATATATCATCGTCCAGCGTCTGCACCCCCAGTTCTACGCGGGTGGTGCCGAACTCGAGCATGCGCCTGACATCGTCTTCACTGCACCAGTCCGGCCTGGTTTCTATGCATAGCCCTACACACCTGTACCGGGCTGTCTCGTTTGCGTCCTTGGCCTGCTCAAGGCTCTGTGACGGATGGCCGTTCAGCGCATCGTAGCAGGACTTGATAAAATTGAACTGGTATTCCGGCGGGGAAGACAGGAAAGTGCCGCCCATGATGATGAGCTCTACTTTATCGATGGGATGGCCCATCCTGGAAAATATGTTGAGGCGGAATTCCACCTGCCTGGCTGGGTCGTATTCACAGGACACGGCCCTTAAGACCGCGGGGGATTCCGGGGTGTAGCTCTTGGGCGAGCCGTCGAATGAAGGACAGAATACGCAGGAGCCCGGGCAGGGCATGGGCCTGGCCATGACTGCCACCGGTGTGACTCCTGAGATCGTCCTCGAACCTTTGCGCATGGTAGGATACATATACAGGGTTATGATATATTAAATTGCGCTTCAAGTTTAGCAAACGGGACAAATGGCCACCAGGGACAGTCACATTTCAAATACTTATGACGGCATAGCGGAGAGCTGGTACCGCCTGCGGCACAGGACCCGCTTCGCACCCGAGCTCCAATCCCTGGCAGAGCGGTGGGGGCGGGGCAGGGTGCTGAATGTAGGCTGTGCGCACGGCCCGGATTTCCTGCCTTTTGTGGGCAGGTTTGATATGTGGGGACTGGATTCATCAGCACAGATGATAAGGATGGCGGTTAAATATGCGGAGAAATATAACTTTCAACCCAATTTGCTGGTGGCAAATGCTGTTCAACTGCCTTTCAGTGATGGGTCCTTCGATTATGCAGTGGCGGTGGCTTCCTATCACCACATCCCCGGCAGGCAGGACAGGGGCCATGCTTTCCGTGAGTTAAGGCGCGTGCTCAAACCGGGCGGGGAGGCCTTCATCACGGTCTGGAACCGGTGGCAGCGGGATTTCCTGGGAAAAGGCAGCGAGGTAAAGGTACCCTGGAAAACAGGGGATAAAGTAATACTGCGCTATTACCACCTGTTCACCTATTCAGAGATAGGTGCAGCGCTCAGGCAGGCAGGTTTCAAAGTGCTGGCAACCAGGCCGGAGAATGGCTACAGGCGGCCTGTAAAATATTTTTCGCGCAATATCTGCGTCCTGGTGAAAAGGGATTAATCAGTCTCGCGGCCAACCAGCAGCTTTTTAGCGTTTCTTAAACAGGTTGAGGAAACGGTCCTGGTATTCGCTCCAGAGGTTCCAGCGGTGGAGCTCACTGACAAGCTCAGGCGCGAAGGAAGGGTCTTTGCCGGCCATCTCGAAGAGCTCTTCAATGGTATCGCGTGCGTCCCGTGGCACCCCCTGGTGGTCTGCAATAAACCTGCCGCGGCCGTAAAGCTCGGAAAAGTTGTGATAGGCCGAGTTCCTGGTGAGTTCAAAGGTAAATTTCATGAGGGAAACGTCCCACATGTTTTCTACGCCTTTGATGATCGCGCTGAGCGGGTCGCTGCGGCTGTCGATGCGCCTGTTGAGATTATCGAGGACACTGCCAAGGCCCTCGCTGATAATATTCATTTCTACAGCTTCGTTTTTATAGGAATACATGATACCCGGCTCGTTAGGGTTTTGTTCGGCGGCCATCTGGATGTAGCGCCGGGCCTGCCCGCTGAAGCCCTCGACATTGATGAGGTACGTGGGCGTAACGATCTTGGGCCGTGCAGCGATTACCCTGCCTTCCCTGACCACGTTTACGTCATGCATGAGTTCCGTAATCATGTAGTAGTAGACGTTGGTGATCCCGAAGGTGGCCAACTGCTGCCTGGGCGGGCGCAGTACCATCGTGTTCTCGATGGCCAATTTTATTTTATCGTCGGTTTCCATCACTATCCGCTGAATTAGAAAAACATCCTGACAGCCTGGAAATTGCGTTTTATCGTGTCCCTGCCGCGGATCACCCCGTTAGGCTCGGTGTTGTGCCCCGGAACGATGAATTCCACGTCCAGTTTGGATAGCCGCTCTATGCTCTTTTTCAGCAGCGGCGTGCTGCCGCCGGGGAAATCGGTCCTGCCCACGCTCATATAAAAAATGACGTCGCCCGTGATGAGTACTTTGCTGTCGGGCAGGTACAGGCAGACTGACCCGGGTGAATGGCCGGGAGTCAGGAAGACCTGCAGGTTGAAATCATCTTTGCCCAGCTTTGTATCACCTTCCTTGAGGAAAAAAGCCGGTGTGAACTTTGGGGCTTTCATACCGAACATGCTGTACATCTGCGTCCCGACGCTTACCCTGAAGGCATCTTCTTCTTCGGACATGGTCACCGCCGCGCCGCTTAAATTCACTATCTCCTCGTTGGCCTGGCAATGGTCAGGGTGGCTGTGAGTATTGATGATCAGGCCGATGTCCTTCATTTGAATCTGGTCTGCTTCCATCGCCGCTGTCAGGCTGCCTATGCATTCCTCGTCGGCCTCATTGCTGATGTGCCCGGGGTCGATCATAACATGGGGTTTGTCCCCGTTGAGGACGTCTGTTAAAACACAGGTATTACAGTTATTGCCCATCCCGGACCATATATAACAATACATGTTGCTTAATAACCTGGCTGGTTTGTGATATTGCATGTTCACCTGCTCCTGAAAAGTTAAATAGCTTTATATCAGGCCGATCAGCTGATGAAAGGCTGCATCGATATTTTTATGCGTGTCGTCGCCCAGTGTTTCAATGATCGCCCCGGCCACTTTGAGCACCTTGTTTTCCTCGGTTTCCCCCAGCAACGCAATCATCTGCTCCATCCTGACGCTGAGTTGCAGTTGTAGCTCTGCCGGCATTTTTTTTGATTTTGGCAGTGTAAGCAGGGGGTCGGTAAAAAGTATAGGCCTCATCAGGGCACTCTCATACACGAACCTTGTTTGCCTGTTGCTGCGCGAGACGGCCCAGGCCGTCTTGTCATCCTCGGTAGGCCGGATCCACTCCATGGCATAGGCGAACTGGCAGTTGATGTAGTCGTTCTTGATGAGGAACCTGGTGGCCTCGAAATCCTTTACGCCCAGCGAGAGTTGGAAAAAAATCTCGTCCAGTTTCTCGCTGTCGATGCCCTTGACCGTGGCGGTATGCCGGCAATCTTCCGGTATCTGGAAAATATTGTATTCCATCGCCCCGTGCAGTATGGTGTGTGCCGCCTCATGCCTTATCGCACCTGCCCTGGCATGCTTGCTGTACTTCATCAGCCGTTCCATGCACAGCAACAGGCGGGGGTAACCCCGTAATACTTCGTGGGTGCAGGCAGAGGCGTCGTCTATGGTATTGAATGAGAGGCCGAGCTTGAATTTCTCTTCGCGCAGGAAGCTGTGGAGGTTGTCCTCCGTATCGAAAGCATATACTTCGATCTTGTAGGGTACCTTATCGGCAAAACGGCTGTAGCAGTCGTTGAGTACTTCGGAGACTTCTTTCTTAAAACTACCGGAGATGTCTCCCCGCGCAAAATAGCTTAGGTCGTTCGATGCCATAACCAGATGAAACAACGATATCAATCTTGAGCCGTAAAGTCAATAATCGTGCTACAATGTTCAAAATTTACTACAGAGGTATTTGCCGGATGAAGAAAATTTGGGCGCCGTGGCGCATGAAGTACATACTCCAGGAAAATAAAGGCGGCGGGTGCATATTGTGTGACAAGCCGGCTGATAAAAACGACAGGGAAGATTACATCCTTTACCGTGGCAAGTATAATTTCATTATACTTAACGCCTATCCATACACACCCGGCCATTTAATGGCCGCTCCCTACCGCCACATCGGGAATATTACTGAGGCCAACGCAAAGGAGGCCGGGGAACTTTTCGAGTTAATTCAATTGTGTGTGAATCTGCTTACACAGACCATCAGGCCGGACGGTTTCAACATAGGGATGAACCTCGGCAAAGTGGCTGGCGCGGGGCTTGAAAACCATATCCATATGCACATTGTGCCCAGGTGGAACGGGGACCACAATTATATGAGCGTGGTGGCAGATACAAGGGTCATCTCGGAGGGGCTGGCAACGACTTACAATAAACTCAGCGAAGGTTTATCCCGCATGTCTGCCTGAACCGGCCTCAGCTGAGCAGGATTTTTCCCAGGATTTTCTCGCTCTCAAGGGTGGTCAGCGCGATCACACGGTCGTTTTCTTTAAAAACAGCATCGTGGGCAGGTATCTTGGGGCGCTCGCCCTCGCGCATGATCAGCGCTATGGTCGTATCCTGCGGCAGCTTTAACTGGCCTATGGATTTCCCTACGGCCGGCGAATCCCTGGTGATCAGCAGTTCCACAACCTCTTCCATCTGCCCGGTCATGGTCAGGAGGTGAATTAGGGGATGCGCCGGTATCTCCTGTTCCACGTGTTCAAGGATTGTGTTGGTCACCGAGATGGTGGCATCTATCCCGAGCTTCCTGAATATGACATCGTTGTTGGGGTTGTTGACCAGGGCTATGGTGCGGGGTACCTTGAAGCGGTGTTTTGCTACCTGGCATGACACCAGGTTATCTTCATCCTGGCTGGTGGTGGCTATGATGACATCGGCCCGGTTAAGGCCGGCCTCTGTCAGTACGACAGTTTCACAGCCGTCGCCGCGCATGCAGCAACTGCCCAGTTCGTCCTCCAACCTCTCGCATCTCCTCACATCGCGTTCAATGATAAGCACCTCGTGCCCCTGGTTGAGCAGGGCCTTGCTGAGGTAATAACCTATGTTGCCTCCGCCCACAATCACTATGTAAAGCGATTTCATGGTGTTCAGATCTTCTCCAGCCTGTTGAAAAGGAGGTCCGCAAATACCTCTGTCGGGCTGATGGACTCCAGCCCGAGCTGTTCATAGATGTCTTTGCGCAGCGGGTCATATATGCGGCAGATGACCCTTGGCACTTTGAAGATGTTCTTGGCTATCTGCGCCGCCATGACGTTGCGGTTATCGCCCTGGGTGAGGGCAATGAAGGCGCTGGCGTCTTCGATACCTGCCTTGCGCAGCATCTCTTCATCTGTGCCGTTGCCGATGAGGGCTGTACCGCTGAAAGTGGGCGGGAGCCTTCTGAAGCTGTATGCATCCAGGTCCAGCACCGTGACCTTGTGGCCGGCAGCGTCAAACATGGATGCCAGCTTGCCGCCCACGCGGCCGCACCCCATTATGACAATCGTCTTCCTGGACTGTTTTACTGCTTCGGTTCCCGGCATATCAGTACTCGGCAGGGCGCCTCTTCGAGGACATGCGGCACCGCATTCCCCATTGTGAAGGAGCCAAATCTTTTTTTATACGTTAAACCCATTACTATCAAGTCAATATTGTTTTGCCGGGCCACCTCGATAATCGCCGGCCCGACGTCGCGCGCCTGTATGACCTCGGTTTCAACCTCAAAGTCGTTGTCCTGTGCATATTCTTCGGCCTCAAGCAGTACCTTCTCGGCCTCATCAATATCAGGCTTGATTATAGCATCGACCGGCAGGCTCCGGTTAACCTGGAGAACGTAGACAATGAATATCTTGGCCTTGGATTTCTTGCCAATTTTACAGGCCATCTCCACTGCCACCTGGTCCACGCCGTTGCCCCGGGCGGCGACTAATATCCTGGCGATTTCCATTGAAGTAGTTTCATCTTTTAATAATCATTGAGCAGCTATCATTATAATGTTGCCGTTCCGCTTAATCCAAATCAGCATCAGTTTGCCACCGTCTGTACCTTTCCGTTGACCTCGTCCGGCTCTGCCTTCCTGTTGCGGGTAGTATACCAGTAAATTACCAGCCCGATGGCCATCCAGGCCGTCCCCACCCAGCGGCTGTATGGCTGCATTACTACCACCACAATCCAGATGGCAGTGGTCCCGATAAGGCCCAGTATTGCAGTCAGCGGTAAATCGCGGCCCATGACCGGTATATTCAATCCCAGGCGGAAAGGCCGCTCGGTATCGGGTTCTTTGATCCGCAAAGCCAGGATAGAGGCGTGAGCTATGGCGAAGGACATCATGGAACCGAAGGCGTAAAGGCCGCCCAGGTTGGAATACATATTGGGGACGAAGAAGCCCGGTGACTGCAATAAAATAGCTATACCGGAGAAAATAATAATGGAAAAATAGGGGGTCTTGAACCTGGTGTGCACCTTACCCATGATGGAGGGTACAAGCTTGAAGCGGCTGAGCGAGAACGCCAGCCTGGATATGCCCAGCAACCCGGCATTGGTAGCTATGAGAAGGATGGTTGCTGCCAGTACTGCCACTAATACCGGCAGGATTGCCTGCAGGCCGCTCAGGAGCCAGGTGAATACGGCCTGGTGCGCCTCCGTATGGAAAAGCTGGGCGGCAAATTCGGCCGGATTCATCCCCTGGGAGAGCTTGCTGGCTATGCCGGCGATCGGGTCTGTGGCCCAGTTGGTTGCCAGTTCGGTGGGTGTCATTGTGCTGAAAGCTGAAACCGAGATGCCGGCATAAACCACCAGTACCACCACGGTCATGATCACAAGCGCCCTCGGTGCACGCACCTCGGGACGCTTCGTCTCCTCGGCCATCTGTGATATTGTCTCCAGGCCGGTAAAGGCAATGGCAGCAATGGCTATTCCGAATAGAAAGTCCTGTGGTGAGGGCCAGTAATTGAAAATCCGCTCCAGGATAAGTTGAGGGTTAAAGAAAAACATCAGGGCCAGGGTGATCAAGAGGGCCTGCGTGGCCAGGTCCAGCACGGCAAGGCTGATGTTCATTATGGATGATTCCCTGACGCCGATAACATTGATCGTCATGAGCAATGCCACGATTAACATGGCGCATGTGGTCATTACAACAGGTGATGCCTTGAGCGGCGCCCAGAAGAGTCCCAGGTAGGAAGGGATGGCGAACGCGGAAATGGAGATGGTGACTATATACCCGAACATCAGGCCCCAGCCGGCGATGAACCCTGCGAAGTCGTTGAAGCCATGCCGGGCGAAGCTGGCCGACCCGCCTGACTCGGGGTACATGGCTGTGCCCTCGGCGTAAGAAAGTGCTGTGAAGACAAAAACGATGCCGGCCAGGCCCAGAGCCAGGGGCGTGGCGCCGCTGGCTGCCAGGGCGACAACACCGAGTGCGTAGTAAATGGAAGAGCCGACGTCGCCGTAGGCGATGCTGAACAGGTGTGTAGTGCGGAGTACCCGCCTGAGCGGCCTGACCTTATGTCGTTCAGGGCGGACAAATTTGTCGCCCGGTTTACCCTGCCAGTTATTTTTCACTTTTTAGTCATGTTCAGGAACAACTGTTGGCAAATTGTATTCTTGGTCTATGTAGTTGTCAAGATAAACCATATTCCCCTGCCGCGCGTTTTGAAATTGGTGTAATTTCGGTTTACAATGATTTACCAGGGGCAAGTTAAATCGAAGGAGGATAATTACTATGAATAAATACCGTGTTACCATATTTGTGGCAGCTTCCATCCTAGTGATATTGTTGCTGGCCTGTGCGCCGGCGGCCAAACCAGGTCCCGCTGTCACCGTAACCTGCGAGCAGTTCTCCAAGCAATCCCATATCGTCCAGGACGTGACTGCAACCGTGGGCTCTACCATCACTGTTACCCTTTGCTCCAATCCAACCACGGGATTCCAGTGGGGGGAGCAGGCCGAGATCAGCAATGCGCAGGTGCTGAAGCAGACATCGCAAAAAATGGTGGCGCCGTCCAATACAGGCATGGCTGGTGCACCTGGCAACCAGGTGTGGACATTCGAAGCCTTGCAGGCCGGCACCAGCACCGCCTCGTTTTCGTACAGCAGGCCCTGGGAGGGCGGCGAGAAAGGTGTAGAGACGTTTAAACTTAACGTGACGGTCCAGTAGACCGGTTACTTCTTAATACTGAAAGTGTAAGAACAGGCCACTATCATGGCCGCCGAGAAGCACACCATTAGAATTGCTTCGGTATAGGCCGGCAAGATGGTCACCGTGCCGGGTGTTGTTGCCCAGCGGAGCAGGTCCACCCCGTAGGTCAGCGGGTTAAAGTAGCTTAATACCTGCAGCCAGCCGGGGGCTGCC
>Ga0247841_10011582_pt1 | contig 11702 bp, 10 predicted proteins | sample LaCruzMarch2015__2_FD_192410 | JGI IMG/M metagenome (GOLD analysis project Ga0247841, IMG submission 192410) | Freshwater microbial communities from meromictic Lake La Cruz, Castile-La Mancha, Spain - LaCruzMarch2015_18m | ecosystem: Environmental > Aquatic > Freshwater > Lake | place: Spain...
TTCATAGGTCGCAGCGCAGTGTATCTGGCCGCTTGAATCATGCAGGTAATACATGCACTCTGTTTCGGCCGAATTTAATGTGGCATCGATTGCTTCTATCCCTGGATTGCATATCGGATGAGGTGGCAAGCCTTTGTTCCGATATGTGTTGTATGTAGAAGAAATTTCCATGTCAGCTACTTTTATTGGTGTCCACCATGATCCATCGCTTGAATAACCAGATAGCTGAACATCGCTCGGTTCTTTGCCATAGTGCGTAATGCTATCTTTTGCATACTGAACAGTGGCGTCTATTTCCAGCTTCATGTCCTTAAGCAAGCGATTCCAAATAATTCCTGCAATCAGAGGCATATCATCTTTGCCTGCGGCTTCTCTTTGGACTATTGATGCGACCTTTAACGCTGTTGTCCATTTGATGTTTGCTTTTGTGAATTTATCTGCATAAGACGCGAACTTCTCGTTGAATTTAGCGCGCAATCTGTCTGCAATCTGAAGACCTGTTTCGTCCTTTGGCAAAAGATAAGTGTCAGGGAAATAAACGCCCTCGATTTCTTCGTATTTCATGGATGTGTAATTTCCAACCCATTTTGTTTTATCTTCCTGGTTCCAGCCAAGCTCATCTCCGATCAGCTCTGCGATCTGCTCTTTACGCAGCCCTTCAGGAATAACAACCCATTTCATGTATGGTTCTTTGAGAGCTTCAACGATTTGCCATGCCGTCATACTCTTTGAGATTTTGTATCCTCCTGGCTGGATCAGATAATTCCTTTTATTTTCTTGGAGTGCGTATTTGAAGCCCCACTCGCTTTTTATAAATCCTTGCTCGTGAAGTTTTTGGATTATGTCCTGGTTCTTTGCATCCAGCGAAACAATAAATCTTTCTGGTTCAGCTTTTGATTGCGGTGCGCCGAATTGGGAGGAGTATATAAAAAACCCTGTTGCAATTAAAGCGAGTAGGACGATTGCGCTTGCACTTAAAATTATTATTTTTATACTCATTTGTTTTGTCATATTATTGTCAACTTTTGTTAATTGTTTTCTGTAAGGCAACATTATTGCGAACACGCAAGGAAGTCAAACGGAAAACAGTGGATAAACAAAAAGGGACGACCAGAGCCTGCGTCCCACAAGATTGAATTGCACAAGGCAACCAATTGTGGAGGATAGTCGCCCCTTTCAGCCCGCAATTGGAGCCATAAAAAGGCAATTACCCTGTGCAGAAATTCAAACTTGTAGGACGCACTTTTATATTACTCTTAATTTTCAATTTTCACAATGCCGCTGTTTTTGTTCTTAAAACCCCTTAAAATCACCGATGTTTTACCGACGACTTACCGATGTTTTGGTACAATATCTTACGGACACTTTACGGACATTTACGGACATCAGATTTTGGTCGCATTTCAGTCGCTTCTGGTTGCCTTATGGCCTAAAATCTGTCCGCCTTTTGTCCAACCTTTGTCTAATTTTTGGTCTAAATTCACCCCAGTTTTACCCAACCTATGCCCTTTTTTTGGCGCAGCATTGGTGCAATTTAGTGTCGTTTTGGTTTACTTTCGGCTCAATTTTAATTCTGAAAGCGCTTTTGTAAATTTTATATGTTCTTCAGCTTTTGTTTTTTTAATTCGCTCAAAAATATATCTTGATTGCACTCTTTCTTTCCACTCCCGTCTTTTTACCCAACGAAATTCGTTTGACCAGTTTACAATCGTTGATCGCGCTACTGACTTGCCTATTTTTTCTTCAATTCCCTTTAGGGTTTCGCGAGGTTTTCCTCCTGCTGCGATTCTTTTCCACTCAGCCAGCATCTTATTCATGCTTTCCATTTCGCAGTAAAGGAGCCATGCCCAGTATTGCTTTAAATTTTCCCCGTCCATTTTTGTTAATTTTAGTCTTTGTTTTTTCATAAAAGTATAGACGAGCTATTTCCACTCGATGTCTGCCTCTTTGCCTGCAAATTCCCGAAAGTCGTTTTGCCCATGAATGACCCACCATTTTCCGTTTTTATCTTTCCACATCGGTTTTCCCCAAAAATATGGCCTTACATTTCCTTTATTTTTAAATAACTTGCTTTTGTGTTTCCTTACTATGGAAGTTGACGACGTCAACTCGTTAAGTTTATCCAGTAAACTCGTGAAGTTTATGTGGTAAACTTCACTGAATTCTTTGAGCGTTTCTTTATTTCGTGGTTTCCAATAGCGTTTGCTTAGCAGAAGATATCTGTTTGTTAGCTTTTTAGCGAGCCTTTCTTTTTTAACAATCTGCCAGAACTCAAGATATTTGATGCTGTCGATTACTTTATTTCTGCTGATAGCCAATTCTTTTGCCATCCTGTTGATTGATGGCCAACATCTTTGGTCCCGGTTTGCATGACGGCAAAGCGAGTTATATACTCCCACGGCATAAATTCCCAAAAATCTTGCATAGCCATTTAGGAACTTGTCATCAACAATGAATCTGTCTTTTTCTCGCAGATCTCTAACCTCAAAATTGGTTTGGTAGTTGCCCATGGTTTTCTGATTGAATGATACTTTTTCCAGCATTTGATTTCGGGTTGTTATAAACGGCCCGGTAAAGCGCCACCAGGTTTTCCGCCCTAAAACGCGCCTCTTTATCATCCAGCTCAATCTTGTAGAGGTTTTTCCAGATTTTCTTAAACTGGGTTATGGCGGATTCTGGGAGAGCCATTATTCGTATAGCCTCGCTTTAATAACTCGAAGCTGATTAAAATAGGCCAGCGGTTCGACCTTTAATTTGCCCTGCCAATATTTTTTAATGAGCTCGTGTAGCTTTTCGTTCTGAATAAATAAAAATTGAGCTTTGCGGGGATTAACTTTGTCGATATCCTGAATCGGTAGCCAAAGCGAAAGCGCCGTCGCCAGGGCGAGGTCAGATGTTCTGTATAAATTATCGTCATTTTTGATTGTCATAATTTTTTGCAATTAAAAATAGGCTTTTTGTTTAAGCCTACTTCTATGCGAACTCCAATGATAGATGGATTTTAGGGTGACTTTGGGGTTACTTTGGCGGGGAAGAGAGCTTTTCTCCCACAAGAGTTATGGCACCATTGTTGTTTACGATTTGGTCAGTATTTAAACCAGTCATGCTGCGCATCTTTTTAACAACCTCATTGATCTTATATGTTGCAATCGTATCTTTGGTGCCAACTTCTTCATAGCCGATCATTTTTAATATTTCACTTCTTGAGACGGAGTGATTAATATTTTTGTATAACTCGGCGAAGATTGAAAAGTCGGGCTGGTCATTTTTAAACTTAAAACGCTTGCTATAGGCGTATCCAACACCTGTGTTGGGATTGTAATAAACGCCTTTGGGCCCAGCGTTTCCGATGTCCTGCCGTTCGGTTTGTTTACAAAAATTATCAAACTTTTTCCTGTCTTTAATTATAATTTCACAAAGGCGGGAACTGTACAAAGTAAAGCGGTGTTCTCTGCCGAGACGATCAAAATACGATTCTTTAATTTTATATTCAATGCTAGCCGTGTTTTTTAGGCCGTTAAGGGTATTTATAAAATCTAAATAATCGTTTTTATTTTTTAATTTATCACAGAGTCCGCCCGTTTCAAACTCATGAGTTAATTCGTCAGGATTAGAAGACAGTCGTCTTTTTATAGCGTCCAATATTTGATTCATAGTCATTTTCATTATTATCTAATTATCCCAAAAAATATTATCTTTGACAACGCTAATTGGTAGTCAAAATTAATATTTCGTGATATCTTGAATCTATTATGAAGAATATTTGGATTCTCACCGAGGAAATGCCCAAGGTTAATGTGATTCAGGTCATTCTTGGGCGGATCGCTTCTGATTGCAAACTACCAATAAACGCCGACAAACTACGAATTGTCCCCATCATGGAGGATGGCCGTTTTGTTTTTAAATATAAAATTGAGAACATGACCTGCGGAAGCGTGGATAATGTTTTTATTAAAATGGTCAGTGGCAGCTCCAGTTTTGTTGATTTCCTTGTTTTTATTCAAGAGCCTGAACCAGACCAAGATTCTGTTCCGTCATATGCTATTGAAGAGACAAAAACCGATGATTCTGAATCCCGAAATACCGGCGTTTACCAGCGATGCAGTAAATTTGTCTATGTTGATTTTTATTATCCGGACGTAAAGAAAATAATGCTTTATAACCTGTTGGTTCCTCAAAAAGAAGAACCGACCCCAACAAATATTTTTGGCATGCGAATGCTGAAAACCATAGGCGTTGAGGTTGTGGGTAAAATCTGTGGCGAGGAAGTGCTCACGCCTTTTTCAAGTTTAGATGAGCTAGTTCAATTTAAGAATTCGATGCGAATGCCTCCGAAAGGCAATGTTCCTATAAAAATCTCTGTGGGCCAAAAATCAATCAATGTTTCCGGCAGACTTTTTAAATCTGGCGGATTAACTCATGATCCGAACATTGGCGCTTTGAGTATTATTGCTGCTTGTATTAGAAAATGGGAGAAAGAGAAAGATATTATTATCACGCTTCACGGGCTTAAACAAAAACACGTCGGTAAGAATAATAAATTTATTCAGATCGCCAACAAAATAAATATCAAACTTGATGGATTAAAACTCCCAGCTACAACCGACCACGAAAACTATTGGCACTATGAGCTCTCGCAAGAAAAAGTGGCGACTATTTTTCTGCATATTTCCTTACTGGCTTACACTGATTCTGAAATAATATATGCCAATCATGGAGGAGCCGAGCGTGGCTATTTTGTGCATAAAACGCAGGAGCTTTTGGCTATCCCAAAATATCAGCAAGGCAAGAAGAAGTTTTATAAAGCCGGCGATAAAAAAATGATTATCTTTTTACCTGATGTTATTGTCTATGATAAGAAGAGAAATGAGGTCATCGACATCGAAGGTAAAAAATTTGCCACCCGAAAAGCTGGTATATCAGAATTAAAGAATTTTTCTTATATCGATAATAAAATTATCAAGCCTTCTTATAAGCCGAATTCAATTATCCGAACCGTTGTTGTTTTTGGCGGTAAAGAAAAATCTGTTTCTGAAAAACAGATTGGTTTTATGCTTACCGAAGACGGAAATATTTTATTGGGAAAACAAGCCCCGGAGTGCTTTAAGGAAGTTGTAAAAAAATTGCTAGGCCGTTAAAACATATAGCTGTTCCTGGATTATCTTTTTATTCTTTGACTCTCCATTGCTATTGCTTTTAAACCTTAGATAATCAACGTTATTTATTTTTACTTTGCCATACCTTTGCAGAGTAGAAACAATCTCGGCTTCTGGCATTATCCCTTCTGAATTATAGCTGAGTATTAAGTGCTTATATTTTGCCGTCTTTGCTATTTTATCAAGCGCCAGTAGGGCGCTGTTTTTGTTGCAAAATTCAGATTTTGTTCACTATAGCACCTCATACCTGTTACCCCTTTTATTTCTGGGCTGTCATATCGGGCTATCGTTTCTAGCAGGTGATAGTTGGGAGCATACTGTCTTTGATTATATGGCGGATCAAGATACAGAACATCGACATCAAGATCGTTTATTAAGTCAATACTATTTTTATTGTGAACTCTGTGATTTTTTTCTCCCTTATAAAAAATAATAGGTTTTAATTGAAAAGATTTTAATGCGCGTGGGTCGTATTTTTTAAGGAACGCCGCATACACCCCTGATATGTTGGCATAAAAGGGGACGCTTTCAATTAAGGTTGCCAGCAGGATAAAATATTCTTTTTCATTTATTAGCTTTTGTTCTTTCCAGCTTTCGATGATTGTACGTATTGCATCTATTTTTTTTCCATTTTCAACGCTAAAATATTTCCTTTTATGTTTTTTGGCAGTGCCTTCCTCTGTATAATTTTTATAAATGAATCCTTTTATCCCCTTGATGTTGTTTAGATAATTTCTCACCTTATCAAATGGCGAAGAAAATAACGCGTTGTCTGGTGTTTCTATAGTTTTAAGAAGCTTTGAAAATTTAGGCTCATCGTTATTTTCTATGTATGCTTTCTGCAATACATAAGAGAAATATAATATATCAGAGGATATGACCTTAAATCCTTTTTCTTTGAAGTATCGGCCAACATTTGAGGTGCCAGAAAAAAAATCGCAAAATGTCCCGTCTTTTACGCCGGTTGATGCAACTGTTGCATAAATCAGATCAAGAAGTTTTTCTTTGTTTCCTATAAATCTCATTTTAATAATTTGTGATTAATAGCTCAGAAACTTTCCCTCGTTTATCTTTTTTGCAGTTCAATGTTCTGCCAGATTTAACTTCGTGCAAGGTATAGCCGGAATACAATTCTCTTATAAATTGGCAATCAGAATTAGACAACATTACCTTGCAGCCGATTTTAGTTAACCTATCAATTTCTTTTTTTAATCTTACCTGGTCTTCCTGGTAGAATTTCTCTTTTGTATACCTACTGAAGTCAGAATAAACCGACACCGGATAATACGGCGGATCAAGATAAACAAAATCGTTTTTTGTTGCATCACGCAGTAAGTTTTCAAAATCAGTTTCCTCAAGTTTTATTTTTTTAAGCACCTTGCTAGCGTTTCTTAAAGTATGTTCATCGCAGATAAGGCGATTGAGCGAGCTACCGATGGGCACATTAAACTGGCCTTTTTGATTTACCCTGTAAAGGCCGTTAAAGCCAGTTTGGTTAAGATAAATCATTCTTGCTGCAATCTCTGCACTGCTTAATTCGTGAAATATATTTATCACACGATCTACGTCTCTAATCTTCATATATAATTCTTTGGAGTGCTTTGATCTTAACTCTCTCAAAATTTTTATAACTTCCTCTGGATTATCTCTTACTCCTTCATAAGTTTTTATGAGTTCTGTATTATTGTCCGACAAAACTGCCTTTTCCGGCTGAAGGTGAAAAAACATCGCTCCGCCTCCCAAGAACGGTTCATAATAGGTTTCAAATTTTTGAGGAATGAAATCTCTGTACTGAGGAATCATCTCCCTCTTTCCGCCAACCCACTGTATAAATGGTTTTGCTTTGTCGTCTGCATCGGAATTTGTAACTCTATGAACGTTTGTGGTTGGTGGCATTGATTTAATTAGTTTGATCAATTCGCTGTCATCACCATTAACGGGTTCGAGCTGTCTGATTATCTTTACGACTACACCACGTATTTCAACTTCAGCTCTGTAAAATGGGAGCAGTGTTTGATTTGCTGGTTGCAATCTAAATCTATTTCTTTCCCTATATATTTTTTTGAGTGTTGCCTGATTGTCGTCGATTATCGCGACCACCGTTTGTCCATTATCAGCAGTTTTTTGTTCTTTTATAACTACAATATCGCCATCAAAGATTCCGTCCTCTATCATGCTTTCTCCCTGAACTCTTAACGCATATAGCTTTCCGGAAGAGGGGACTTCTCCTTGCGAAAGAGAAATAGTTTCAGGGTTCGTGGTTTCTATGGCCTCTATAGGTTGACCTGCGGCAATACTACCGACAACAGGGATTTCAATCGTTTTGAGCCCTTCTTTTGTGGCTACTGCCCTCGGCTGGTTTTCCTCTTTGTGAACCAATCCAAGCTCTTTGAGTTTTTGAACATGATGATGTGCGGTTGAAACTGATGCCAATTTCAAATGTTTTTTTATTTCCTCTAGTGATGGGGCAAAACCCTTTTTAGTGCTGTAATTTGCTATGAAGTCGTAAACTTGTTTTTGTTTTTTTGTTATCATAACTTGACTCAATTTTTTTATGCTCTATAATTAATGATAATAGAAAATAAATAGAAAGTCCAACGTCAACCTGTTAATAACTTTTTTACGAATAAGAATATTTCGAACTTGAAGTAAAGTTATGAAAAATAATAATTGTCATTAATTTATATAAGATAAGAAATGAAAGTTTTTAAAGTAATACAATTCTTTTTTCTTTACTTTATTCGGTTGAGCAGTAAGGAGAAAAATCAATACTCCTTTTCCCCGGAGATTGATAAAAAACCAAATAAGATTATATATATTTTAGGAAATTTTACAGGCTTCTTTTATAATATTTTTCAGCGTAAACGTGAAACATTAAGAATACTTTATAGAAATCAGGAACGAAGAAAGACAGAGTACACAATTCCAATTCAGATTATAGAGCATTCAAGGGGAACTGTTTTGATTCTGATATTAGTTTTAGGCATTACAATCTTAGGCGATTGGGGTGTCCAGAAACTTGCTTTTGTTTTGTCCAATATTCAAACCGCCTGGTTTCAAGCAATTGTTACCCGCTTGGATTTTTTTATACTTCCGGATACAGCTTTTTTAAAACTTTTTCTTGAAATCTCTATTGGAGCAATATCTGCAATTCTCGGCCTCTTATTTGCTCTTTATGCAGTGGGTTTTCAAATCACCACAGAAAAATATTCATCAAAAGTTTCTGACTATGTGAATCAGGAAACCGTAGGCAATTTCTTTTTTAAATTGCTTGTTTTTACCGATCTCTTTGCCATTGCTGTTTTACTTAGAGTTCAACTATTAGCACTTGCATCGTCGGTGAGTTTTACCGCGGCAATTGTGTTAGTAGCTATTTGTTTGCTTGGGATCATTGTTTTTAAGAATCACTATATCCTGACCATTAAACCGAAAAATTTGTTTGAGCGATTATGGTCCGATATGCGAGAAAGCATAAGATTAGCTTCCGATAGAAGCCGGTATTCCTACCAAAGCTGGAGTATTGTACAAACCTCTCGCATACGCACCCAAGAGCTTCTTTCCATACTAAAGGCTTTATTCGAAGATTTATGGCACGCAGAGAATTGGAATGACGTTATCTACACTCCACGCGTGCTTTCTAATGTATTAACCGAATATGCAAAACAAAAAAAGTATATAGATCGGGAGCGTGGCTGGTGGTTTCCGCAAACACAAGTGGAAGTTAAAGCCAATAACATGTCATCGCTCGCGCTAAAGCTAAACTTTGAATTACAAGGGAAGGGTCCTTTACGTATGGGCAGTCCAGATTATTTATGGCTTGAAAATAACATTTTTGATATATTACAGGCCGTTGAATCGCGTGTCGGTACTGCTCCACAAGATACTCATTTACTGACATACATAATTGAATTTTATCAAACCGTGCTAGCTGGTGATTACGAAAAAGATCAGTACGGACGGTATAAAAAAACAGTCGCTGGTCTATATGAAAATCAAGAGATTGACGCTTTCGAAAAATATCTTGATGCTTATTTTAAATTGTACGAAAAAGTGCAGACCGATGACGAACTTGGTTCGTACCTTAATGGTAATTTTGCCATAGGGCTCGCACTTATAGAGGGGTTTGATTACTCTCAGTATCAGGAAGTAATAAAGTCTCTTGTAGGTGGAGATGGCCAATTAACAAAGACCCGTGATGAAATCGCGTTGCTCAATGTTCCTAGTGTTTTTTATAACCAAATTCTTGATTATTGGGACCGACTTGATCTTGAGGTGAAATGCGAAGGACGAGTAGTTACGCCTCAGAGTTGTCTGGAAAAAGAAACAATAGAAGATGCTCACGCTAAAGAGAAGCAATATTTCGATAAGTTTTTCGAGAAGCTTTATAAAAATCACAATACGATTCTCTTAGACCTCTTCAAAAAAAAGAATTATAAAGAGTTGGCCATATTTGTTAAAGCTCGGCTTGAATGGATAAGCAGGCTGATTTATTTAGAAAAAATTACAATTATTGAGCAACATGGCGCGGCAATTGCAGGAGCCGGTATCTATCTTCCATACCTACCAAAACAAATTTTACTTGATTCGGAATTTTGGGAAGAACTTGAGAAACTTTTATTTCCATCCGTAATCGAAAACTGTCCTAAACTTTTTCATGTATTGGCAGGGTTACTTACATTGATGCTTCCCGTGATAAATGCCGAAGAGAAGAACATTGATAATATTGTTTACCGCAATCGGCTTTCACTTATTCTTGGCGGTTTTGTGTATCTAGTTTCAGAATTTAGACAGGATTATAGTTTTCTCATAAAGTACGTTCAGATCGTCGAGGCGGTTTATCCGCAAGGCAACCTTGTGCAGGCTTTGGAAATGCTAGCGAAACCCAAGGATGTCGGCGGGCTCAATCTGACCCTCAAGCTTATAAATTGGGAAACTACTCGATATCACCATTGGTTTGGTAAAATATTAGGGCGAATAGACGGGTTATCAAAGATCTACGACAATGTCCGGGTTTACTCCGGTTTGCAGGAAGTCGCCGATCATCCAAGTAAATTCATCCGAGAGTTGAGTTATCGGTCATACCAGCCGGAAGAGGAATGCTTGGAAGCGTTTGTTGAGTGGGTGAAGAAGCGTGAGGCAGCTAAGAAATTAATCGACGCGCTTAAAAATATTCAAGAGAAAAAAATATGAGACAACGACCATATAAACAAAGAGAGAAGGGCTACGTAATTTACGATCCGTTCCTTGGATTTGTTAAGGGCTATGATCGTTTAGAAGCAGCCACGAGAAACGTGATGGAATTGAGTACTGAAGTGGACTCCGTTCGATATGCTTTGTTTCCGTTTAGAGATGTCCCCGTGGTCGATCGTCCAGGCTACGTTACCCACGAGCGAAATTATTTCAGTATCGAGTGTGATGACCCCACTTTAAAGAAAGATATTGAGGCATATTTCACTGATGAGCACTCGTGGTATCGAGACGACTTGTACGGTCAGGGCGATTCGGTGGGAGGATTTTTAGAAGGGCTTGCCCGGCAACTATTTGTTACTGGCGATGCATTTCATATGATAGAATGGGAGGAGATCGACATTAAAGGTAAAAAATATCAATTCCCAGTCGATTTTGGATATCTCCGGAATGAGACTATGAAGGTCATACGTGAGGGCAGAACGATTATAGGTTATCAGCAGAAGTATAGTCTTTTTACTTATCTTAAGGAAAAGAGATTTAAAAACTGGGAAAATAAAGAAAAACCACGTTCGTTTAATTTTGAGAAGGAAGAAGTGATTTACTGCCAGTATCCATTCGCTAAAAAATCTCCCACGGCGCAAAGCATTAGATATCTACGTCCGATTAAAAAATTCTGGCAATTTGGAATTGACCAGGCAAGGAGTGGTGTTGATGTCGAAAGTCGTTATCTGCCTTTGGAAAAAGCGTGGCACACTACGTATACTAGAGAGAAGAGGAAATATGATCTTGCTAGAAACAAAATTAGAACGATTTTTAATTATCTCATGGATACTAATGGGCCTCAAATGACTCAGTATTATGATATTTATACGGTGATTCGCTATAAAAAATATCTGAATGATCTTAGGGATTACTTAGTGCGTGAATTTAATGAACAGGTGCTGTCTGTAGTCGCAAAAAAGAACAATTTTGCTTCAGTTCCTAAACTCGTCTACGGTGGCTTTCTTTCCAATATTGAGCTTAATGCAGCACTACAGGGATATGAAAATGGGACGCTGACGTTTGATAATATAATCCAAAAAGTAATTAAAGTGCCATGACAAAAATATTTACAGTTAATGACATAGATGGTCTTCAAGAAGAATTTTATCGGATGTACGATCCAGATTATTGGTTATACATAATAATGCTTTTTAAAAACTCTCATGATGACTTTGATCAGCTAAAACCAAGCTTAACAAAAAATACAGAGGAGACGATTGATAAAGATTTCAGGCGTGTTATGCGTACCGAAATGCATTTCCTTTATTTCCAAATGATTGAGACTTTGTTCGAGATAATCTTCGCCGTCTCGGA